>Ga0208966_1000719_pt1 | contig 10455 bp, 10 predicted proteins | sample GreLakmeHU45MSRF_FD_187701 | JGI IMG/M metagenome (GOLD analysis project Ga0208966, IMG submission 187701) | Freshwater lentic microbial communities from great Laurentian Lakes, MI, USA - Great Lakes metaG HU45MSRF (SPAdes) | ecosystem: Environmental > Aquatic > Freshwater > Lake | place: Great...
ATTTTCAGCGCGTAAATCGTCTACTTTTTTAGGCATCCAACTTTCGCGTGCCATCATTCCTGAATTAAATCCGTGCCCGCCTTCTACTCCGCCGGTATTGAAACCGTTCGAATTTTGAGAACCATAACCCATATTAAGACCGGGACCAACTCTTTGTGGCTCCCATAAAGTTACATTTGACATTTTCATGGATTCGTTCATGCGTGACTGGAAAAAGTCGCTATTATTAGGTGTTCCATTTGGATTATGCGAATTTTCGTCTGGCCTAAATAATGGTGCGATTTCTGCTTTAGAATAATTTTGACTACCTGCTCCTTGTTTGCTGTCTAAAATAGATTCCGTTATACCGGTGTTAACGCTGGGACCCCTAATTTTAGCACCATAATAAGGCTGCATATTATTATGCTGAAATTGTTGTGCTGTTGTTTGTTGTCCTGATAATAAATTTACAGCATTGTTACTGTTATTATATGCGTCGCTATTATATGTATTTGCTGAGGGCTGTGCCGTAGATGCTAACCTATTATTACCATGAACAATATTAGAAAATCCTTCTGATCTGTTATTATTATTGCTGCTATTATTGCTATTGCTATTATTGCTGCTATTATTGCTATTGCTATTATTGCTGCTATTATTGCTATTATTGAAAAACAATTTGCGCGTGTTATCTAGTTCTTGTAGTACCGAATTTTTTGCACTATCTTTTTTCTCTTGTTCCGATAATATGAATATACTTCCCAATACAATTATAGGTATAGCCAGTGCGGCCATATTATTTAATATAATATAATATAAAATAATATAATATATTATAAGTTTAAACAAGTTTCTAAATTATTAAAAATAAACAAAAATATAAACTAAACAAAAATATAAACTAAACAAAAATATAAACTAAACAAAAATATAAACTAAATTATAATTTATTCATTTGTTATTCTTTTCTCTCTATCAAAATTATTATTTAATGCATAATAATCTTTTTGCAACATTCGCGAACTTATATTATTATGAAAAGGAATACATATATTTGCTTGAGGATTTAAATGTAAATAGTTAAAATTATTTGGAACATAATAATTGGATCCTTGATCTTGACCTTGACCTTGTTCTTGTTTATTAAAATTATTAATCTCTCTATATACCCATGCCGGATGTGTTACACGTGATTGCCCTGTTATTTCATTATTATCTGCCTTACTACTATTTTGATTATAAATGGCATGATTATTTAAATAATCTACATAGTTATTTTCTTTTATAGTGTCGCGATTTAATTTTCTATGTAATATAAGCAATTCGCTTTCTAAATCGGTTTTATTTGAAGACAAATTTCCACCCCATTTCTGTAATTTAATATATGGATCATTGAAAAATGTTGGGTTAGTTCCATTACCCGGAACATTCATATTATAATTACCAATACTTGTAGACTCTTCTAAATACTTTTGAATTCTACAAGGATCATCATAAAATCTTGTAAAAGCCATATTTATATATTTATAATAATTATATATATTTATAATAAATAATTATTAATTAATTATAGTTATTAGTTATTAGTTAGTTATAACAATTCATTTTATAAGCTGGGAATATATTCCAATGTATTATTATCATAAATAGTAACTCTAAATGTATCCGAATATCCTTCAACATATACTGTATCTCCGCTATATAAATTATCACAACCTTGGCAAGATGTGCAGCTCTTATTTTTAAATCGAACCGGTAATTTTATCATGCCATTTTTGTCATTCATTGTGTAGAAATTCCATTTATCTCTATTAGTAAATAAAGGTCTTCCTAACAATGGTAAAATGGTTTCTGATCCATTTACACGAGTTAAAATGCCAATTTGTCTATAGCTTGTATTTATAGATTGTGTTGGAACATTTATAGCTACTCTTGCGCCGCCATAGTTTGAATTATTATAAACTCTATCATCACGCATTGGCGCGCTATACGGGTTTAATAATACGTCATGTTCCTTATTATTGTATCCATTTCCTAAAATAGGTATACTATCATAATTATAAGAACCATGCTTTTCATTGCAACTATTGTTGTTATTGCTATATAAATTGTTGTTATTGCTATATAAATTGTTGTTATTGCTATATATATTTTTATTTAGGTTTTTAGTGTATTTAATATACATAAAATACAAAATTACAAAAATAACAAAAGTTAAAAATAATAATGTGTAATTTTCTATACACAATATTCCAGGTATACACTTTTTACCCATACAATATTATAATTAATAAATATTATAATAAATAACATAATAAATAATATAATAATTAATATAATAATTAATAAAAACATATTAAAAACATTTTGACAAATTATTGGGCAAGTTTTAGTCAGTTACTACCGAATTTATATTTACTGATTTTGGAGGATTGCTGTTTATTGTGGTGTCCACACTCTTGGTTGAAGTTGGATTTTTAAAGTCATTTCCTGTTATATTTAATGATCTTTGCGATACTCTTTTTGCCAAATATGTCCCGGCTGGTCCTGATGCTTGTTCGGACTTTGAATTTTCTTGTTCTTCATCTAATTTTGCTTTTGCACTCTCTTTTCTAGTATTGACTTTAGATCCAAGACTTTCTTCATCCTGAAGAAAAGCAGCGCCACTTGCTTCTTTTGCGGCATTTCTTCCTGTTGCTCCTTCAATTATAATACCTGAAAATATATTAATTGAAAATAAATAACTTGTAAATAATAAATAAATATAACCTATAAAATAACTAAACTTATTAAATTTATTATAACATAAAAGGAGTAACAAAAAATATGCAAATATTAGCATGTTATTATTATTTTTTAAATAAATAAATAAAGCATAATACGAATGTATAATTATTATATAAAATAATAATGTATATTTTAAATAGTTATAATTATGTAATTTATTGTTAATAATATATATAAAATCACGCTTCATGACTATTTATATAAATAATTATTATATAAATAGTGAATACTAATTAGAATTAGTATTTAGAATTAGTATTTAGAATTAGAAATAATATTTTGCATTATTCATCTTTTATTTCCGAGAGATTTTTAGTAGCACTATTAAACATACCAGTCAATTTATTTAAATCTAAACCACCTAATGATGCCATAGCACTATTTAATGCCGGTGTCATAGTTTTTAATTGCTTAATTAAATCGTTTTGCTGCTTAATAAGATCCTTTGTGTCTGACGAAATAGAATTGATATTTTCAGTACCCATGATTTTTTCTAAATTATCATATGCTTTTTCTGCTTCTGATGCTTTTCCTAATTGTTGCTCCATATTCTTTTTACTTGGCGTGTTAAATAAAGCCGGAGATAACTTTTGTTTATTGTCAAATCCAGATGCGTCCTTTTTTGGTGCTGAAGCACCTTCATCTATAGCCGCAGGCAGGCCTTTAAGTGCATTTTCAATATTTTCACTCATTCCATCTGCTTCTTCGTCGCCATCTTCGTCGCCATCTTCTTCGCTAGCTTTATTTTTCTTTGCTTTCTTTGGTTTTTTCATATTTTTTTCACCTTCTTTAAAACCTTCTTTAAAACCAAAAGACCGCGCTAACATAGAAGCAATAGTAGTTACTAAAAATGCGCTTCCTAAAACAATAACCATATTTTTAGTAAAACCATATACAAGAGCGCCCGTCAAGAAAAATAATAACACAGCACTAAAATGCGAATTTACAATATGTATATATAACGAAAAGAACGCTATTGCTGCTACAATTAGCAATGTTATTCTATTGTTTGTTATTTTATTATTAAGTAAATTATTATTAAATATTTTCTTATTCATAACTTTTTTCAACATAGAACTTGAAATTCTACTTTTCATGTTTGTATATAATAATATATAAGAATATAATTATATATTTTCTATTTATTTTCTATTTATTTTCTATTTATTTTCTATTTTCTATTTTCTCTAAATAATATTGCGTAATTTGCTACTTTCTTTTTCTAATATTGCAATTTTATTATGTATGTCTTTAATATGTGTTTCATTGTGGCTTTTTTGTTCTAAAGTTATGCCATTTAAATGGTCCGAAATATTTAATAACGCTTCAATTTGTTTTTCTTTAATTAGTAATTTTTTTCTTAACTGCTTTTCGCGGTCTTTTATTAATTTTAAAATATCAGGGTTTTTTGATGATACACTTTTTAATGCGCTATATTGATCAATAAGATAAGTAGTGTCATCTTTGCTTTGTTCTAATAACTTTTTAACTTTCATGTCATGTTTGGCAATAGAACCTCCAAAACTAGTCATATAAATTATATATTGTATATTGTATATTTTTTTTAATTTAATAAAAAATAATAAAAATAATAAAAAATAATAAAAAACATTTATAAAAATTATATAAAAATATAGACATATATTATTTAGAATGAATAAGAATTGCGTAGAGCCTCTATTACAAGAAGACCTTAATCGGTATGTTATGTTTCCAATTAAAGACCAAGACATATGGAAAATGTATAAAAAAGCAGAAGATTTGTTTTGGAGAGCAGAAGAAATTGACCTTTCAAAAGATAATAAAGATTGGGACACGCTAAATGATGATGAAAAACATTTCATTTCCATGATTTTAGCGTTTTTTGCTGCAAGTGACGGTATTGTGTTAGAAAATTTAGGTGTTCGCTTTATGGGTGAAGTGCAATTAAGTGAGGCGCGAGCATTTTACGGCCTGCAAATTGCTATGGAAAATATTCACTCTATTACATATTCCACATTAATTGATACATATATTAAAGATAAAGAGCAAAAGCACAAATTATTTAATGCGCTAAATGAATATGACTGCATTAAGAAGAAGGGTCAATGGGCTATAAAGTGGATTAATGATAAGAAATCCAATTTTGCTACTCGCCTTGTTGCGTTTGCTTGCATTGAAGGTATTTTCTTTTCGGGTGCATTTTGCGCCATTTATTGGTTGAAGAAACGCGGTCTAATGCCCGGACTAACCTTTTCAAATGAGCTAATTTCGCGGGACGAAGCATTGCATACCGAATTTGCTGTATTATTACATAGCAAATTAGAAAAGCCACTCAAAAAGCAAAAAATTCACGAAATAATTAGCGAAGCTGTTGAAATTGAGCTCGAATTTATTAACGATTCGCTTCCATGCAGATTAATAGGCATGAACCAAGTATTAATGAAACAATATATTGAATTTGTTGCTGACCGCTTAAGCCTTCAATTAGGAGGCGACAAAATATATGAAAGCAAAAATCCGTTTGATTGGATGGAAAATATTAGCATTGAAACAAAAACCAACTTTTTTGAAGATCGCGTAAGCGAGTATTCGCTCACAACTAAAGATGCTAAACTAAACACTTTTGAATTTGGCGATGAGTTTTAATTTTGCGCTTTTTTCTTTATATTGTTTTTTATTATATATTTTTTGGTCCTGAACGTTCAGGAGCAAAAAACATGATTGTGTATAGGGGAAAGTGTATATATTTTTGCTCCCGCGCGTACGGTAGCAAAAATATATTAGAATACAAATAATAATTAATTTGCTAATAGTTTTATTGCTCCTCTTTGCGGAGGAGCAATAAATCTTTAATTATGTTTCTATAATCGATGCTAATATTATCTTGCTCCTCTTTGCGGAGGACCAAGATTTATTAAATTATGTTTATATAATTTAGAAGCAAGATTATAGAAGCAACACCTTACCATTTAGTTTTGCGCACATTAATTTTGGGGCCCTTCTTTTTATCCCTCGTATTAGGGTCATACATCTCTTCGTCGTCATCGGAGTCCATGGTTTTACTGATTTCCCAGAATTCTTTTGATCCGAGTTTGAATGTTTTATGCTGTTCTGCCTTATACCAATAAATTTGGTCGTGTAATTTATTCGATTTGGCATTATTATTGATCACTAAACACTCATAATTTTCTGTGCACTGATCCATAACCTGGCAAAAACTCTCAAAGGTTGGAAACATGCCTGCATAGTTTTCATAAATACGCCGCCTATTTGCAATATATGGTTCGCGCAATATAAAAACGTAGTCGATATTCGTGCGCAAATTTGGAGGAATACCTAAAGGATATTGCATTGTTATGACCAACATCACTTTCCAGTGCCGACCATTCATAAATAGGAGACGCATCATCTTATCTTTCGTCCAGCTTCCATCATATAAGCAATCGTCCAATATAACAAATGCTCGCGGATCAATATTCGATTTTTTATAAACTTCGACTTCCTTTTTTATTTGCTTCATTACCGTCTTCTGCCTTTTCAATATGTTTTCTATAATAGCGGTATTGTATTCATCATGAATAAATAATTTGGGTACATGCTCGGCATAAAAACCGTTGCCTGCTTCTGTTCCACTGATTACTGTCCCTATAGGAATATCTTGATGATAATATAGCAAATCTCGCACTAAATAAGTTTTACCGGTATCGCGCCGCCCTATTAGTACAATAACAGGCCCTTTATTTTCATCTGGTCTAAAACTTATAGATTTAATGTCAAATTTTTTCAATTCTAGTGTCATTACTAAATAATTTATATTTATTGGCTATATTTAATAGTTTGCTATTTAAACTTAATAATTTGCCTTATTTAAACTTTATACTTTTTCTTATTTAAACTCAATAGTTTAATATATTTATTTGTGTTATAAATTAAAAAAATAAGTATTTCTTATTTATTAAATGGAAATAAACTATAAAAAAAATAACAATAAACAGCTATTTGAGAACTTTAACAATAGTGAGTTATTAGATATAGAAAGTTCGCAAAACTATTTTCCATTATATAATAATTTTTTTAACTTAAACAATACTAATTATAATGCTATTAATTTGAATAATAAGTATAGTTTAGAATTAATTTTAGAAAAAATTAATTATAACAAATTTTTAGCAATAATTACAGATATATGCAATAATAAATCTAAAAAAGAGATTTTTATTAAATATAGCCCTCTTATTGACCCCGTAAAATATATGATAGGAAAATATGAAAATAATTATAATATATTAGAATTACCTAAATTTATAGATAAAGAGGATTTAGATGCAAAATCAATGGAATACATGAAAACTTATAAGAAAATATTGGATCCAAATAACTCCGCATATATTGATGGGTTTTTTTCATATTTGTCAAGCTGTTTATTAAATAACTTTAATTTTTATAACGGTTTAGACTATTATGGGGCATTTTTAGGAGTAAAAAATAAATTTAAATATAATGTTACAGAGGACTTGGAATATTTAAACGAATCGGATTATTTTCACAAGCACATAAACAATTTATTTGTTTTCGATGATAATGAAAAAATACTAAATTTATTTAATAATACTAAAAAAAATAAGAAAGCTTTAGTTTTAGATAACTCCGAGATTGACCTAAACATTAGTGACCTAAACATTAGTGATCTAAACATTAGTGACCTAAATATTAGCGATTTAAGTGATATTCCTGATTGTGAAGCTAATATTGAAGAAACACATAAAACAAATTTAGAGTTAACTTATGAAAATTTAGATATTTTAGCAAATAATAAAGTAAATAATACTAATAGCAATACTAATACTAATACAGGAATTAATACTACAAATTCTTCCGAAACATGTTCTTCTAGATCTTCAAATACTAATTTAACAGGCTCAAGCAATAATGGTTCAGACGACGATGATGATGATGATGATGACGACGAAAGCAGCGAAACGAGCTTCAATAGCGAAGAAATATTTTGCTCTATTCATAAAATACCTGTTAAAATGATAATATTAGAAAGTTGCGAAAATACATTAGATGATTATATAGTAAATAATAAAATAAAAGATAGCGAATGGGAGTCTATAATTATGCAAATATTATTTACATTAATTACATATCAGAAAGTGTTTGAATTTACCCACAACGATTTGCACACAAATAATATTGTATATGTGTCTACTCCAAAACAATATTTATATTATAAATATAACAACGCACACTATAAAGTCCCCACCTTTGGCAAAATATACAAAATAATCGATTTTGGAAGAGCCATATACAAATTCAAAAATAAATTTATATGCAGTGACAGCTATTCGGAGGCAGGCGACGCAACAACGCAGTATAATTGCGAGCCATATTTAAATAAAGACAAGCCAATTATTGGCCCAAATAGCAGCTTCGACTTATGCCGCCTAGGATGCAGCTTATTTGATTATTTTATTGAGGACTTGGACGACATCAAAAAATTAAAATCTCCTATCAAAAAAATCATGATTGAATGGGTTTTTGATGACAACAATAAAAATATATTGTATAAAAATAATGGAACAGAGAGATATCCTGACTTCAAATTATATAAAATGATTGCGCGGTCCGTTCATAAACACACTCCACAAAATGTATTACAAAAACCATTATTTGATAGCTATAAAGTACCAAAGAAAAGAATTAACAATATTCAAGAAATATTTAATATAGATCAATTACCTATTATGGTAAGCTAATTTTTTAAAAAAGCGACTAAAACTTATATATTATAAAAACAACTTTATATTATATAAATAAAGGACTTAAAGAGAAAAACGGATTAATGTCAAAAATCGGGGCTATTTGTAAAAGCAGATAAGGCGGCCTTTGACCCGCCTATCATGTTATTAAAATCTAATTGTTCAAATGCAAATAATACAATGGACCCGCACAAAAACACAATAAACCCGTCTTTAGTTATAGATTTTACAGGTATGTCGTCCTTTGATATATACTTTGTATCTACAATCTTAAATAATACATACATAATACTTATTGCCAATGTAGGTATCACAAAATTCATTTAATTTATAAATATAAATGAATTTTATAATTATAACGAATTGATTTAAAACAATATTAATAAACTATTTTTAGCAACTTAGCGGCCTCTAAACTCAACTCAACTCCTCAATATCCAATGTTATACTTTCATTATCACTAACATCATGATTTAAATCTAATATATCTAAATCTAATTTGTCGGGATCATCACTCAAATTTTGAATATTAAGGTCAATTTGCGATTTATCTAGTTTGTCTATTTTGTCTAGCTTTAACTTGAAATTACTTTCCGACTCCGTTTCAGAATTGTAATCATTCGCATTTGCATTATTGCTTTCATCTGTTTCTAAAACTTTAGCATCCAACTTTTTAATATTGCTATTTGCACTTGTTACATTGTCCTCATTTAAATCCTTGTTTGCATTCAAAATAGTATTTTTTAAATTAGTCTTGCTCTCTTCTCTCAATTTATTTGCCGTATCTTGCTTAATTTTCTCTAATTCCTTCTTTTCTTTTGCTTTCTTGCTTTTTTCTAATGCCTCTTTATCCGTTATTACCTCCTTTTTCTCCTCTATTTCAACATCCGTCTCCAATGTCTCATCTAAATACATTTGCAATATATGCTCTATCGGTATACTCTCTCTAATTGTATTTAAAATACACTCCTTTATTATTATTTCTAACTCCCTATTGTTTTTTTGAACTTGCAGAGGCTTTAAATTCTTTTCAAATAAATAAATATTTACATATACCTTTCGTGCTACATTTATATATGTCTTATGTATAAATTTATGAAGGTCTGGTATATCAATATTTATTTTTTTTTGCTTTAAACCTACACGAGTTGAGGTTAGTGCTTTTAATTGTGTAATATGCACACATGTTATTAAATCTTCTAAATAATTACACGCGCTAGACGTAATTATACGCTGTTTCTCATTTTCAACAATCTCCGAACTCCACTTTGGAATATTGTTTAAAAAATTTTGAAATGTCATTAAATATTTTGTTTCTTCGCTGTTTTCTAAACATACATCATAGGCTTCTGTAAATATTGACCTTAGACCTTCAATTATACATGGAGTTAATGTGTTTGTTAATCGCGCACACCACTCATTTTTAGATTCGATTATTGTTGAAAGATTAAAATCATCCATTTTTATAATCTAAAATTTTATTTTAAATAATTAATTTTAACTAAATGTATTTTATCTAAATGTATTTTATCTAAATGTATTTTATTTAACATTTTAATTATTACGCTAGTTAATTAACATAATTAAAAAGCTAATTTATTTAGCATTTAATGCCGAAAAATCAATAACTAGTGCATTGCTATAAAAATATAATATTATGTATATTAAATATTCTTCTACACGTATTTCTCTCTTATATATATTGAAAAAAAACAAAAATTTATTATAATCTGTCTTGAAATTTGACCTAGCTGTAAAGTAATCTAATAAATTATTTGCACTTATGCCTTTATTATATATTAATGAACTATAGTCTAATAATAACACATTTATATTATAATCATTGTTGCTTTCATTAGCGTTAGCGTACTCATTAGCGTTAGCGTACTCATTAGCGTTAGCGTACTCATTAGCGTTAGCGTACTCATTAGCGTTCTCATTCTTA
>Ga0208966_1000723_pt1 | contig 10416 bp, 7 predicted proteins | sample GreLakmeHU45MSRF_FD_187701 | JGI IMG/M metagenome (GOLD analysis project Ga0208966, IMG submission 187701) | Freshwater lentic microbial communities from great Laurentian Lakes, MI, USA - Great Lakes metaG HU45MSRF (SPAdes) | ecosystem: Environmental > Aquatic > Freshwater > Lake | place: Great...
AACACATGGGCGATCAGGCGCTGCCAACTGCGCACCCATCACACCACACACACCAAAACCCATGGAAGAGTAGCCCCAACTGTTAAGCATGCTTTGAGGGCGTTTAGCTTTCCAAAATTGCATGAACCAGTTGTGATGCACGCCAGAATCCAAAGCAAGAATGACGTCGTCTGGCAATATCTTTTGTAATGTGCCGACCACAAATTCTGGGCGCAAAGGATTGGTGGAGCTACTGAAATGGGGACGTATAAATGACTCCCATTGCGATTGCCAAGATTTCACTTCACTTAACCATGGAGCGAACAGGTTTGCATCAATATCTTTTCTTGCTGACAATCCTTTTCTTAATTGCTGGACAAATACCTGAACGTCGGCAATCAAGCCTAAATCGGGGACGTAATTGCGGCCCAACTCTTGTGGATCAATATCTACATGGATGAGCCGTGTTTTAGGAAAATTCCAAGAGTAACCAGGTAGCCAACTTGAAGAACTTCGGTCATCGAAACGCGTACCCAACGTCATAACCAAATCAGCATGGCGCCCCGCTTCATTCGCTGGGAAGGCGCCATTACGACCAATAAAACCTAACGCCAGCGGGTGATCGCCACGAATACAACCCATCCCATTAGGTGAGGTAATAACGGGTATTCCCAACTGTTCTGCCAACGCGGTAATGTCGTCACCTGCTTCAGACAGGGTAGCACCATGTCCAATAAAAAATACGGGCTTCTTAGATTTGGCGAGCATATCTAGTGTGAGAGAGATATCGATATCACTGGCTCCGGGTCGATGCATTTTTTGTAATCGCGAATGTGGCGGCAGTTCTACATCGGCCTCCTCTTGATATACGTTGTAAGGAATATCTATATTGACTGGACCAGGACGGCCTGTGAGCATGGTGTCCATTCCTTGGCGAAGCGCCAATGGCAACATATCAACACGCGTAGGCTGAAATGCCCTTTTCACAACAGGCCTAAGCACTTGGGCAAAGTCAGCTTGGTTGTGTTTATAGAGCTCTTGAAATGGTGCGCGATTGTGCTGAGAAGTTGGCACATTGGAAGTAATGGCCATAAAGGCTGAAGAATCAGACAAGGCTGTTGCCAGCGACATCACCATATTGGCAGAACCCGGCCCTGTTGAAGTCAAAGTCACCACGGGTTTATGTTTGACTCTAAAGTAAGCATCCGCCATATGCCCCGCACACTGTTCATGGCGAGGAGAAATCAAAGACAACTTATCTTTGACATCATAAAGTGCATCCAATATACCCACATTTCCATGGCCACAAATACCAAATATGTAGGGTACTTTTTCTTGAATTAAATATTCGGCGATAAGTTCGCCGCCTTTCATCTTTGTCATGGATATTTCCTTTATTGAGTTTATGTAGTGATGGTTACAACACGTTCTTCGGTCATTTCTTGAACTGCGTAGTGCGGCCCTTCTCTGCCAAATCCGCTTTCTTTGGTTCCGCCGTATGGCATCAAATCCACTCTAGAGCTAGAAGTTTCATTGATATGTACGCCACCGACTTCTAGTTGTCGAGCTGCTTCAAATGCATCGGTTAGACGGTTAGTAAAGATGCCAGCAGCCAACCCATAAGGAGTGGCATTGACTCGCTCAATCGCTTGGCTAAGAGTGTCGAAGGGCAATATACAGACTACAGGTCCAAACACTTCCTTGCAACTAATTTCCATATCATCGCTCACATCTGTTAACAATGTAGGAGGAACTACGCAACCGACCCTTTCACCACCGACGAGTCTTTTAGCGCCTTTGCTCATGGCTAGTTCGATCCATTGGGCCACACGCACCGCTGATACCTCACTAATTAGGGGGCCTACAAAAGTTTCCTGCTTTAGGGGGTCACCAAAACTTAAAGCCCCCACAAGATCTTTCATCTTTGCCTCTACCTGATGCTTGATAGAGTTGTGGACTAACAGGAGTTGCACAGAAGTACAAACTTGGCCTGCCTTTCGATATCCCGCATTGACCACTTTAGGTAATGCAATATCTAAATTAGCATCATCGCAAAGAATACAACATGCAATAGAACCAAGCTCCATTTGTGTTCTTCGCAATCCTGCAGACTGCTGTATGACACGACCTACTTCGGTACTTCCAGTGAAAGCAAAAAAACGAACACGTTGATCGGCTTGTAGCCAACGAACCACATTCGCACTTCCGTGCAAAATACTCAAAAAACCAGGAGGCATACCGGCCTCAATCAAAACTTTTGCTAAAAGCGATGCTGTCTGAGGGGTTTGTGACGACGGCTTCAAAATAACTGCATTACCTGCTGCAAATGCTGGCGCTATTTTGTGCATCACTGTATTGAGCGGAGAGTTAAATGGAGTAATCGCTGCAATCACGCCTAATGGAATACGCAAGGTAAACCCCATACGACCTTTTTGTCCAGGCGCACCTTGTAGCGGGATCATCTCGCCAGATAAACGTCTTGCTTCTTCTGCAGATAAGCGCAAGGTTTCCAAACATCTCCTTGCTTCTCCAGTGGCATCAGAAAAAGTAAAGCCTGCTTCTAACTGCATAGTTCTAACAAATAGATCGTGTTTTTGAGACAATAATTCAACTGCTCGGTCAAGTATCTGTCCTCTTTCGTAAGGACTTAAACGATTGGTGCGAAAAGCTTGGTGTGCAAAATCTACACACGTTTTAACTTGTTCCTCATCAGGAGTTTGTGCATGAAACAAGACATGCTGCATAAATTTATCTTTGACAGGTAAAGAATTGCCAGCTCCATTTGTCCACTGCCCAGCCATCAGCAACTTTCCATCGGTCTCCATATCCAGCACGCGTTGATCTATAGCACTGGACGTCATTACATACTCTCCGAATCTTCAGCAGGCGTTGTAATTACAAAGAAAACTAGCCCATCCGTACCCGTATTCGTAAAACTGTGAGTTATTCCTGGCGGTACATACACATAATCGTGTGGCCGCATCAAATGCTTTTTGTCATCTAAGGTCAAGATTCCTTCGCCTTCCAATACATAGTAGATTTGTTCTTGCACTTGATGGACATGCTCTTGAACATAAGCCGCAGGTGCGTAACGAGAAATTCGAAAGTCGATTTTTTTTGTTCCAACGTTTGCGGTATCTACCAAGGGTTTTGATAATGCTCCACCGAAGTGTCCAGGGTACTCTTTCCAAAGAACATTGGCCATTGCTTCGACCATAGCTTGTTTCTGCATTTTTAATTTCATAGATACACCTCTTGATGAATAAAATTGATAATTACAACCATAAAATTTTCTTCCGATAATCCAAATCGGTCAGTAATTCCTCCGCCGACCCCTCATGGAAAACTGCGCCTCGTTCTAGTGCATAGACGCGATCAGCAAGTGCCAAGACCAAATCCAAATTATGTTCAACGATTACGATCGAAATTTGGCTTCGCAACTTATCAAAAACTGTAAATAATTCTTCCACTACAGTCGGCGCTAAGCCTTCAAAAGGCTCGTCTAACAAAAGTAATTTCACATTTCCTGATAAGGCTCTGGCAACAGCGACCATTTGTTGCTCGCCACCTGATAAATAATCCGCAGCCACATGCATTCTTGCTTTGAGCTTTGGAAAAAATTCCAAAATGCGCGACTCATCCCATACAATTCCATTTTTCCCATCCGTGGGCCGGGCAAGTCTTCCTAGTTTCAAATTTTGAGCGACTGTCATTCCCGCGAATAAGCCACGACCTTGCGGTACATATCCAATCCCCATGTGTGCGATATCAGGTGCAGACATTCCAGTCAGGCTGATGCCATTTAAGAAAATCTCCCCTGAGGCAGGTGGCACCAACCCCACCAGAGACTTTAGCAATGTGGTCTTGCCTGCACCATTTCTGCCTAATAGCGCAACAATTTCACCCCTCCTTACTTGTAAGCTAGCTTGATTCAAGATATGACTTTTTCCGTAGAAGGTATCAATCGAGCGAATATCCAACACCATTTGACGATCTGCCACCGGTGTTGCCGTTCGACCAGTGACTAGGGGCACACCTGTTCCTGTATAAACTTCTTGAACTCTTGCGTCTTGGCGTACCTCGTCTGGATTTCCAGACATTAGTACCTCTCCTTGATTCATGACAGTGACTTGCTGCGATAAAGCAAGCACACGATCAATATCGTGTTCAACAATCAACACTGGAATACTACTGGCAATTGTTTTGATCAGATGAGAAATGCGCTCACGCTCAGCGGCCGCCAAACCTGCAAGCGGTTCATCCATCAACAAGACCAAGGGTTTGGATCCAAGCGCTATCCCCAAATCCACCAAACGCTGTCCACCGTAAGACAAATCTGCACCGATTACCGTCTCCATACCTTCAAGACCTAAAAATTTCATTAATTCATTTGTTTCGTCCTGAATGACTTGATAACTATCTACGTCATGCCAAATATTAAAGCGCCCACTGTGTCGCGCTTGAAGCGATAGTCTCAAATTTTCATAGATAGTTAATCCTTTGAATAAATTTGTAATTTGAAAAGAACGCGCGAGACCTTGCTGACAAATCTGATCGGCACTTAAATTTGAAATACTTTTCCCGTGCAGTAATACTTCCCCTGCATCAGGGGCAAACATACCTGAAATAAGATTGAACGTCGTTGTTTTGCCCGCGCCATTGGGCCCTATGAGTGCGTGTACTTGCCCTGCTTGCACCACAAGGCTCGCACCATCGACTGCACGAATACCGCCAAAGCTAAGACAAATATTCTTTGCTTCCAATACAGCCCCCTTGATCGCCGCTGCAGATAGAAAGCTAGGCAGGGGAAGACCTTCATAAATCCGACGCTTACTCATCGCTGAAGCGTCTTTCGGTAAGGTTTGAAATTTGGCGATTATTTTTCCCCAAATGCCAGTTAAACCTGAAGGAGAAAAAATAACAAACCCAACAAATACCAATCCAAACCACAGCAACCAGTTGTCGGTATAGATAGAAAATAGTTCCCGAAACAATACATAAAACAAAGCGCCTAGCGCAGGTCCTAAAAACTGATGCATTCCACCAATCACCACCATGGCTAGCAGTTCTCCGGAAAATGAAACTGTCGTGGACTCTGCAGCCGCTAGATGATGCAAAAACACCATCAAGGCGCCCGCCAAACCTGTAAGAGTCGCAGAGATAACATAGGCAACCAGCTTATAGCGGTTTATTTGATAACCCTGAAAAGTTGCACGCTGCTGATTTTCACGAATGGCTACTAACACATGACCGAATGGTGATCGAACCAAGCGGATCAAAAAATAGACGGCGCACCAGACCAGCACAGCAGTAAAGATGTAATAACTCGCGTGCTGATTCAAATCAATTGGGCCGAAGGATGCTCTTTCAATTCCCCCTAAGCCACCTTCGCCTCCAGTCAAACTTGTCCAGCGAAAGGAAATTGCAAATGTGAGCGCACATAGCGCCAACGTCAGCAATGAAAAATACACACCTTTTCTTCGCAGTATCAAATACCCTACACACAATGCCAATGAAGCAGTCAAAACAATAGAGAATAAAAATGGCATAAGCATCTGATCACGAAACCAATGAAGTTGTGCCAATGCGGCTGCATAGCCGCCAATACCAAACCATGCACTATGACCAAATGAAACTAAACCTGTGTAGCCCACTAGCAAATTCAAACTCATTGTGACTAATGCCAAAATCACAACGACAGTTGCAGCATCGTAGGTCAACCCGATAAATTTGAAAAAAATGGGCAAAAAAACTAAGGCCGCAGTAGCGACAACAAGGTGACGGTTCTTAGTATTCATATAAGGTCACGACTATTCAAGTCTTTCAATCCGCTCACCCAAAAGTCCACGCGGGAAAAGCATCAATACAACGAACATCAATATATACATGGATGCTTCACCGGCAGTCGGTTGAAAGTGAATCGTGATGCCACGGACAACCCCAACCAAAATGGCAGCCAACACAACGCCCCAAAAACTTCCTAGCCCGCCGATAACGACCACGACAAATGCAACAGTCATAATTTCTGTCCCCATAGCGGGATGGACTGTCGTAATGGGCCCAAATAAGACACCTCCTAAGGCTGCAGTCGACACCCCTAAGGCCACAATAGAAGTCATATACGGTTGTAATCGCACGCCCAACACGGCCAACATATCAGGCTTTTGTACTCCCGCTTTGACGACTAGCCCAAAGGAGGTCTTATTGAGCAACACCCAAATACCTGTCATCACAAGAAATACAAAGCCTAAGATAAATAAGCGATATTTTGAGAAAAGAAATTCACCCAATATCACATTGCCTTTTAATTCCGCAGGCATATTAGAAGGCAATGGTGCGGCACCCCATAGCATTCTGAGTCCTTGTTCAACGACCATCGCCAGGCCAAAGGTCACTAACAAGCTCAAAATAGGGTCGGATTTATAAAAACGCCTCAGCAGCAATCGTTCAAACAAAATGCCTATCATTCCTACTATCAAAGGAGTCACCACAATACTGGGGCCAAACCCAAAACGTTTGATTACCTCCAATGAAACATAGGCACCGATAGCATAGAAAGCACCATGAGCAAGATTGACAACCCCACCCACACTAAAGATCAAGGATAGGCCTAATGCGAGCAAGAGGTAATAACCCCCTAAGACAAGTCCATTAACTACTTGCTCTAAAAGAAATACCAATTGCATTCAAATCCCTAATACTGCCGCAGCCTATTAAAGGATTACATCTTGCAGGTGTTATCAGCTTTAGCGGTCGCCAACAACTCTAAAGACTGGTTAGGCGCAGGAACGGCTTCTCCAAACTTCAAGAAATCCCATTTTTCTTTATAAGTTCCTTTGGCTTTGACGGTGAATGGATAAGCTTCCTGCATTAGTTGGTGATCCCAAGAACGGAAATAGGCCTTTCTGGACTTCAAAATATCGAACTCGGCTTGCGACTCAAAATAAGCAATTATTTTCTCAGTATCGGTGGACTTGGTAGCATTGATTGCTTGCACCAGTATGCGCAGGGATACGTATTCAATCCATGCGTGGTTCTCTGGAACACGGTTATAGCGCTTGGTGAAATTTGCCACAAAAGTTTTTGATCCAGGCGTTTGCAACTCATGGTGCCAAACCGTTGGCCATATCCCACCTAAGTTACCCTCACCTGCCGCCCAAGCATCAGCTGTATTGAGGTTAAATCCCACCATCGGATAAGGCAGACCAAACTCAGAGTATTGCTTGACAAAATTTGTAACTTGATTACCAGCCAAATTGGATGCAACTAAATCTGGTTTTGCTTGTCGAATTTTCAGCAAGTATGGGCTGAAGTCTGCACCATCTGTAGGGACGAGGTCTTCGCCCAACCAAATGCCACCGTTATCAATCCAAAATTTCTTCGCAGCCTTCGACAAGTCATGTCCAAAAAGATAGTCAGCCGTCACACCGAAAATCTTTTTGCCCTTGACCATGTTATCCCTTACGAGCGCCTGTCCAACTGCATTGACCATCACAGTGACAGGAATGTCCACATGGAAGGTATAGTGACTGCAGTCTTTTCCACGCAACACGTCAGATCGAGAACCTACGTTTATAAAAAGTTTCTTATTGCGTCCTGCTACTTGCGAGATCGTGAGGGCTGATGCTGAAGAAATTTCACCCATGAGGAATGCCACGTTATCGCGCTCAATCATGCGTTGCGCTTTGGTAGCAGCGACCTGAGGACTGACCGAGTCTTCACTCATGATTTCTAATTTACGGCCAAGCACTCCGCCAGTTGCATTAATTTCGTCGGCCGCCATTTTTATTCCTTGGGCCGCGTATTCACCAAGTGCTCCTAAAAATCCAGTCATAGGAGTCAAATGACCAATCTTGATAGGTGAATTGTCTTGCGCCCAAATAGGCGAGGAGGCCGCAGATAACGCAACCCCTCCACCAAGGACTAATCCCTTGGCAATTAAGTCTCTTCGACTAGTTGAATCAATTTGATTTAGGGCTTTTGGTTTTTGGAAAGTATTCATCGGAGTCTCCTTCATCTTTTGCTGTAGTAAGTTCCGAGATGTTATGGATTATTTTGGTTTTGGAAAGTAGTGTTTTCCTAGACTAGCTATAAGTTTTAAATATATATAGTACGGATAAGTAGGAGTAATTGACATGAATTTGAAGCAACTTCAGTATTTCGTCAGGATTGTCGAGTGTGGCAGTCTTGCTAAAGCATCACGCCAACTCTTTATTGCGCAACCAGCCCTGAGTCAACAACTGGCAAAACTAGAAGACGAGGTAGGGAAAACCCTTTTAATTAGAACTGCAAAGGGCGTGCTGCCAACGCCAAATGGTGCGGCTTTGCTTGAGCACGCTCGCTTCATGCTGCGACAACTAGAGCAGGCCTTGGTCATTGCGCGTCAAGAACCCGGATCCATTCAAGGCATGGTCTCTGTCGGATTGGCATCAACCACCTTATGTGCACTGGGTGCGCCGCTGATGCGACGCATGCGAGAAAAATATCCCGGCATTATTTTGAATGTTGTTGAAGGATTAAGCGGTCACATAGGACAAATGTTGCGCAATATGCAATTAGACTTAGCCATCTTATTTAGTAGAGACGCCGCTCCAGATTTACCGCATGAACCGCTCATTGAGGAAGATCTTTTCTTAATGCTACCTAAGGAAAGTAAGCTGGTACCTAAGCACCGGAAAAGTGTGCGGTGTGACGAAATAGCACAGTTACCTTTAATCCTTCCTACTGCGATTCATGGACTGAGGATAAGAATTGCGCATGAATTTGAACAAAGAAATCTTCAGACGAATGTTGTCGCCGAAATCGATTCGCTATCGTTACTGCTGCTGTGCGTGAAAGATGGCATGGGGGCAACCATTAAGCCAATGTCAGCCACCATGATGGAGGATAGGATGGCTAAAGGACTGCGTTATTTACCCATATCGGATGCAAAAATGAAACGACCTAATTTTCTTTTTACTACACAATTTGACCGCTTGTCTCCCGCAACACTTGCTGTGCACGGAGAAATTAAAGAAACAATCAAGTTCCTGGTGGATAAAAAAGAATGGATAGGGGTTCAATTACTTTAAAATACTTAACAACTTGTGAGCTATGAAGCAATTCTAGGAATTGGTATTAAGATTTTCCCAAAGAGAGTCGCTGGCCTGCAAGATAACGCGAGTAAATTCTGCACTGAGCAAGACTCCCTGCCAAAATTTTTAAGGCTTAGGAATTCCAATTGAATCTGGGGAAATCTTAGCTGCACCAACTTCAAATAAGGCCCAACTAACAGCACTTTCGATACTTAATAAGATTTTCATCGCTTCATCGCCATAAACACCAATGACCGTTGCATTAATCTTTTCAAAGGTCGAGCGAACTTCGGGATCTTTGACGGCTCGTAAAAATGCTTGATCGATCTTTTCTACTAGGGGCTTAGGTGTATCTGCTGGTATCGCAAATCCAAGCCAAGTACGAGCAGGCATTTTTGCAATGTCCGGATACTTTTCCCCAACTGCCGGAATTCGACCATAACCAGGGAAATCAAAAGCCGCAGTTTCAACCATTGCCAAAGGACGTAACTTACCTCCCTTAATATATTCTGTTTGCTCCGACAATGATGATATTACTGCGTCACCATCACCAGATAGAACTGCAACCATGGCAGGAGCACTGCCCCCATAAGGCACATAATTTAATTTTGTTTTAGAGGCGTTTGCTAGACCAATGGCTTTTGCATGCCAAACGCAGCCAAGTGCACAATGTGTGATGTTTATTTTTCCTGGATTATTTCGGGCTGCGGTTATAAGATCATCAAGGGTTTTATATGGTGATTCTGGTTTAACTGCAATAACACCGGGGGCACCTGCGACCATATACCATCGCCAATCCTTAGTTTTAGCAGTATGGAAACCCATGACCGCAACAACTTGCATCTGCTCTGAAGCACCTAGCCAAGTATGGCCATCATGAGGCTTAGATAAAACATAATTCATGGCGACATTACCGCCACCACCCGTTCTATTTGTAACAATAATTGGCTGGCCTAAGTCTTTTTCCAAATATTTAGCAATCAAACGACTAGTGGTATCGTTTGCACCACCAGCAGATGACCAAACATTGATTTCGATTGGCTTATTTGGAAATTGTTGTGCCATTGTCGGTCTAATTGCTAGCATAAGAATTAACGAACATAAAATTCTCGCTAGTAGATCAATACTTTTTATCATAGTTATCTCCTTAAAGTTACCCAACATTTTTTGTCACCGAATCATTAGGCTTCCCAATAAAAAAACTAGCAAGTCGGAAATACATATACCATATATAAGTTATTCTTATATTTAGTCGTCCCTGAAAAATTCAATTTCAGGAATTAGCCCAGTGCATTGCACTAGATTTGAGTTGATTTGACATTATTATTTTACGCAACGCACGCGCGAAGTCGTGTAATCCAGT
>Ga0208966_1000727_pt1 | contig 10372 bp, 16 predicted proteins | sample GreLakmeHU45MSRF_FD_187701 | JGI IMG/M metagenome (GOLD analysis project Ga0208966, IMG submission 187701) | Freshwater lentic microbial communities from great Laurentian Lakes, MI, USA - Great Lakes metaG HU45MSRF (SPAdes) | ecosystem: Environmental > Aquatic > Freshwater > Lake | place: Great...
ATAATCTAAGTCGTGACCACATTCTGCCTAAGAGCCGAGGTGGTGAAAACACTTGGATGAATGTGGTTACTGCATGTAAGGACTGTAACGCAAAGAAGGGTCACAAACTGTTAAAAGAATGTGGTCTAGAATTGTTATACATCCCGTATGCACCAAATCACTATGAAAACATGATTCTACAACAACGCAACATACTTGCGGATCAAATGGATTACTTGCTTGCAGGTGTTCCAAAGCATAGTAGAATCTTAATGTCGTAAAAATATCACAGGGACTCTTGACAGAAAAGTTTCCCTGTGATATAATTCATGTAAATAGAATGAAAGCCCGATTGGCTCAGAGGTAGAGCAACCGCCTTGTAAGCGGTAGGTCGTCTGTTCGATTCAGACATTGGGCACCAAATTTATTCCCCAGTAGCACAGCGGTAGTTGCAGTTGACTGTTAATCAACGTGTCGGTGGTTCGATCCCATCCTGGGGAGCCAATTTTTCAATGGAGAAAGTATGTTAGTAAGTGAAAACGCAGGTTATAAATTGTATTGTGAAGTTCGTAAACTTGACATTCATCCACAGGACAATCATGTCCGAATTTATACAACATATGACTGGGCTAAGAATCCAGATGCAGAACAAAACAAACTAGAGTTGTTCCTTAGTGATAAGGAACTAGAAACACTCAGACAATCACTAACGGCCTAATATATCTGGCGTTCGTTCAACGGATAGGACATCTTTCTTCTAAAGAGATAATAGTGGTTCGATTCCACTACGCCGGACCAATTACTTAATAAATAATTGCCAATCTTCCGTACTGTAATGATAGTTTTCTAGTATATCTAGCATTTTGATAAAAACTATCATTGTTCTTTTGTGACCGGCAAGTTCAGTTTGTGTATGTGTAATTTTTCTTTCTACAATTGCTTGTAGAAAGTTTTCACCTTCTGTTTTTAATTTGATTTTTTTACTAATGATGGTTAATTTCCGTACAGTGTTTTCACATTCGTTGATAACATTTGTCGCATTGCGTTGAGCATCATATATATCAACTTTCATCTTTAGTATTAAATCATCAAGTTCTGGATTTATTTGTTGGGTATGGTGAGATACCATGTTAGCAAGCCTACCAAAAACTTCGTTATCAACACCGGCTTCTTCATAATGTTCGCCGGTTGAATCATAGTGTGAACGTTTTACCGGATCACTTAGTATTTCGTATGCTAATTTGATTCGTTTGAATTTATCTTCGGACCCTCCCTTATCAGGGTGGTGTGTTTGTGCTAGTGTCCTGTATTTTTGCTTGATTTCATCAGGGGTGCAGGTTCTTGGCAATTCAAGTTCTTCGTATAAGGTAGTATCCATAACATATTTATCGTGTTGTATTTTTGTAACAACATCGGTTTACAATAAATCCATTTGGTGCTATACTATGTCTAATGAGTTGAGAGATTGATTCATAGGTGAGTTGAAGAAATGATAGCGTTGTAAAAATACAACACAAACAATTTGACAATAAAGCCGATTAGATGTATAATACATTTAATGAGTTGAGAAATCAACAGGTTGTTTCAAAAAGCGAGACACGCTAGCAATAGCAAAAAGTCAAGCAGGAAACATTAAATGAGCCGGTCTCAGCCAACTGTTCTTTAAAAAGTTAATTGTCATATAGTCCCTGTTAAGTTCAGGGTACTATATGAAAACGCATTAGGTTACTAAGCCAGTAGGTAACTTAGGAGAGACTATATCAGTGGCCGCACTGACTCTCGCTAAGTTTACACGAAACCTTGAGATAATATCAGGAGGACGCTGGAACAACTTAGCCTGTAATGTGGTTAGAATCTTATCGGTAGACGGTACCGTGAGAAACCAGATGAAGTTCTGGAACGGTTCTAAACATCCTAATGCATTTTCATATAGTAAGTTATATGTAAACACTTTTCAGCGGGTCACCCGTGTTGGATAGTTTCTGTTTAGTACAGTATCCGAAATGTGTTTTCATATAGTAGTTTGCTCGGTTCGTCTATCGGTTAGGACACATGCCTTTCACGTATGTAAGAGGGGTTCGATTCCCCTACCGAGTACCAAATATAGTAGGTCTCAAAGTGTTCATGGACGCATACATGCCTGTCACGCATGAGGAGCGGGATCGTTACCCGCTGGGACCGCCAACATTAGGAAGGTTGGATGAGTGGCTTAAATCAGCAGTTTGCTAAACTGCGGGGTGCCGTAAGGTGCCCCGAGGGTTCGAATCCCTCACCTTCCACCAGAGCATTAAACGCCTAGATGGCAGAGTGGTCCAATGCAACGGATTGCAAATCCGTAAAACCGTCAGTTCAAATCTGACTCTAGGTTCCAAATTTTAAAGGAGAATATTGTGGCACATAAGCAACAAGGTATTCTAACACGTAGTCCTCAATGGTGGAAACACCTTAGAGATTGGAAGCGAGTGTTCTGGAAATCAGAACGACAAGCACAAAAGAAAGTAATTAAAGGAGAATGATATGAAACGAGGTAAACTCTAGTGTCACTCTAAACTTCCGTATGGTTTAGGGTTGGCACGTAAAATCAATTAATACGTACAACCCTTCGTTGCGTAATGGTAGCGTACCGGACTCTTAATCCGAGAGGTCACAGTTCAAATCTGTGCGAAGGGACCATATGGAGGTATAACTTAACGGCAAAGTAGTAGGCTTTTAACCTATTAATCAGAGTTCGATTCTCTGTGCCTCTACCATATAAAAACACACTGTTTAGTTGTATTGATTGCAGCCTCAATTACTGGTATTATCTTAATAGCTTAACAGGATAGTATATGGCTAGAGTAAGGCACGGACAACGGTGCCATGATCGGCAGTGTGTTTTTATATGGTAGCTATATAAAAGCATTTTTGACGGGCATCATCGCCAACTCGCGGTGCTCTGTTCGGTCCCCTGGCAGGGGCGAAAGGCCTGATGTGCCAGCATTAGACTGATATCGAAAATGTTTCTATATGGTATAAAAATTTTGGAGATGTAGGAAAATTGGTAACCCCAGGAGACTGTAAATCTTCCGCTTCGGCACTGTTGGTTCAACTCCAACCGTCTCCACCAAAGTTTTGTAAGTGTTAGCAAGTGAAGTCACGCTATTCAGTATTCTTCGAAGGTACTGTATAGTAGAAGGTTGCGGGTTCGATGCCCGACTGATCGTCTTCGGTGATGATCGGGGTGCATGGCGGCGCACAGACTGGATGAATCTCAAGTGACGTACCGAGTCTCGTCCGGATTTATTACACGGGTGAATGGTGTCAATAACGATGGTGACACAACTTACAAATTCAATATGTCTCGGTAGTGTAACGGCAGCATGTCGGTCTCCAAAACCGTTGGTGGGGGTTCAAATCCCTCCCGGGACGCCAATCATTTAAAAGTATTGAATTCAGGACCGGCAAGAATAAATGGTTTTTCTTGCGGTATGAACATTGGATCAGCTACAAAAAATTTCTTTGCTAATAATTCATCTAGTACAAATTCAGCAGGTAAGCAATGACTACTGACATCTTTATAAGGTTCAGTACCGGCTATGGTAAATAGCATTAAAAAATCATTTTTACTATCTGAGTGCATGATAGTATTTATATACCCCTGTAGTTTAATGGTAAAACGGCGGATTTATATCCCGTAAGCAACAGATAATTGGTTCATGGGAGTTCGAATCTCCCCGGGGGTACCAGAATATTTGACAAGTATCAACAGATGCTATATAATAAAAATATGTTGCGCTTGTAGCTTAACGGTTAAAGCAGTGGACTCATAATCCATTGAGTGGGGGTTCGATTCCCTCCGAGCGCACCAAAAGTTTTGCGGGGTTCGTATAGTGGTAATACCTTAGCCTTCCAAGCTAATGCTGAGAGTTCGATTCTCTTACCCCGCTCCAGAGTTTTTGCGAGTATGACGGAATAGGTAGACGTAGCAGACTTAAAATCTGCCGCTTTCGGGCGTCCCGGTTCGACTCCGGGTACTCGCACCAAGAATTTTGCCCCGGTGGTGTAATGGTAGCCACGCTGGTCTTAGAAGCCAGTGCCGAAAGGCGTGTCGGTTCGAGTCCGACCTGGGGCACCAATCTTTTCTTTAGTGATAAATACATTACTATGAGCATGAAAGTAAAAGTCTTTATTAACGACACCCTATACAAAACAATGACTCTCCCTACCGAGAGTTATAATCCAGCTTTTGTCTGGCCACAGATACAGGCTGACAAAGAAGCAGGACTACTTACACAGTTTGGAATTACTCCTAACTTTGGTCCCGAAGATGGCAAGTTTGCTGTCCGCATAGAAAAAGTACCTAAATAATCGCTTGATTAGTTCAGAGGTAGAACGCTACCTCGACACGGTAGAGGTCAAAAGTTCAAATCTTTTATCAAGCACCAACAAACAACAAATAAATATATAGCGGTGTATGGAAGTGGTCATCCGCTTGGTCTCATAAGCCAAGAATCGTGGGTTCGAATCCCTCCTCCGCAACCAATCATTTAAATGCTAGAATATATTATAACCTTTTTTGCTGTATTTTTTACGGATATCTTTTATACTTACTATTTGAAAGCTATACAAGATGACCAGGTAATGAAAGCCAGCATGTGGGCAACAGTTGTATTCGTGACTGCTTGCATAGCAGTTATCAATTATACTACTAACTATTGGTTACTTATTCCAGCAGGACTAGGTGCATTTTGTGGCACTTATGTTGGGATGATTTTACGTAAGAGGAATATCGGAGTGTAGCGCAGTCTGGTAGCGCACCTGGTTTGGGACCAGGGGGTCCAAGGTTCGAATCCTTGTACTCCGACCAAGAATATTAAAAGGAAACACATGCAAGTTAAAGCAAGACACATTTTAGTTCAAACATTGAACGAGGCAGTAGAAGTACATAATAAACTTCAAGAAGGACAAGACTTTTCGCAATTAGCGGCAAAGGTCAGCAAGTGTCCAAGTGGTCGCAATGGTGGAGACTTAGGCTTCTTCCAACGTGGTCAAATGGTTCAGGCATTTGAAGATGCTACTTACAACTTAGATGTTGGTGGAACTAGTAGTCCTATTCAAACTCAATTTGGATATCATATCATTCAGAGGACTGGATAATATATGGCAAAAGATACCGGTAGAAATACAAAAGGGCATGTTGTTAGTAAACGTACATGTCAAGGTGGTAATAGAGCAAAAACTAGTTCTATGAATAAAACACGTGCTAACACTTTTAAGAAGTACAGAGGTCAAGGTAGATAAAAGAATAATGCATCCTTAACTCAGTTGGTAGAGTTCCGCCTTTACACGGCGGCTGTCGGCGGTTCGAGCCCGTCAGGATGTACCAGAGATAATGCGGGTATGATGTAAAGGTAACCTGAAACCTTGCCAAGGTTTATTTGCGAGTTCGATTCTCGCTACCCGCTCCAAACATTAAATAAAATTATGGCTCATCAACAACAATTTAATTATATAACTAGTCTCAAGTTACAGTTCCCTACAAGTTTTTTTAATTGTAAAATGCTTGAAGTTGGAAGTTTAAACATCAATGGCTCAATAAGAGATTATTTTACTCATTGTGATTACTTGGGAATTGACGTAGGAGAAGGACCGGGTGTTGATTTAGTATGTGAGGGTCAAAATCTTGACCATCCAGACAATACGTATGACACTGTAGGCTCATGTGAATGTTTTGAACACAATCCATATTGGATCGAAACATTTCAAAATATGTTTAGAATGGCAAAACCGGGCGCACTTGTTTTTATGAGTTGCGCTACTACCGGTAGACCAGAACATGGAACGACAAGAACATCTCCTAAAGATAGTCCATTGACTATCGGTAAAGGTTGGGATTATTATAAAAATTTAACTGAACAAGATTTTCGTGATAATTTTGACTGTGATGCAATGTTTAGTAAATATGAATTCCAGGTAGGATCACCCCATCCGGATTTGTATTTTTATGGCTTTAAAAAATAAGGAAAAATATGCCACGTATAAGTAGTGAAAAAGCAGTTCAGGCTGTGGGTAATCGTTATGACTTGATTCTTATTGCAAGTCAACGTGTCCGAGAATTAAAAAGTGGCCATCGTGCTAAAGTTAGTATCACTGCAGGACCAAGTGTAACTGCATTAACAGAAATCGAAGAAGGTCTTATCGGTCGTGAGTATCTTAAGCGAGTTAAAGAAGATACTAAAAATCGAGAAAAAAGATTTAAATGAATAATTGGGGGTGTAGCTCATTTGGGAGAGCGCCTGCTTTGCAAGCAGGATGTAGCAAGTTCGATCCTTGTCACCTCCACCAATAAGGAAGTGTGTCCGAGTGGTTTAAGGAACTGGTCTTGAAAACCAGCGAATGCTAACGTGTTCCGTGAGTTCGAATCTCACCACTTCCACCAAAGAGTTTGCCCAAAATATATTGACGGTAAACACAAAATCATATATAATACACGTATTGAATGATTAAATTTTAGGATCGGTACAGCAATTCATAAACAACTATGGAAAACTAGACACCGTGGTAGTTGTTGGAGCAGAGTGCATAAAACCACCGAGCGTTGAAGGGAACTATTTAAGCAGGACTAGTAAGCACAGAGTGATGGCCTGTGTAAAATAAAAGCAGTCAACAACGATCCTGCTTTCATTCATTATGGGATGTGTTCAGCATTTAAAAAACCTAACTTACCGCTATTGAAGTTGGTCGAAGGACAGTAGAAATACTCTTAGGAAACTAAGCGATGATGAAATAGTTGACAGAACGGAAAGACGTACTATGTTTCTAGTAGCAGACACAATTACTAGATAGGCAACATGAATGTTGATATGGTCTGAGTAGCATAATCGGTCAGACCAGAAAATAAAAAAACTGCTACGAACATCCCGCTAACCCAAAACAGATTTACATTATATCCAAACAGTGATATAATACTTTTTTAGGATGCATTCAGCAACTTTACATTTCAACTATAAATGAAACCAAAGCGCATCCTGTTGCATAACACACACGGAAGGAGTACAATATGTCAACATTTGTAGAAGCAGTAGCTAACCAAGAAGCCCGTACCACAAATGGTATGAAGGCACTTAAGTCAACCGCAAATGCTTGCGTTGATTTGTTCTTTAATATCGGCGCAAGCCGTGGTAAAAACATCATACCCGCATTCACTGCGGCTTATGTAGAAAATTCTGACCTAGCATTACGTATTGTCCAATGGGCACGTGATGCACGTGGTGGATCCGGCGAACGTGAATTGTTCCGTCAAGTACTAGTTCACTTGGAACTAACTAACCCAGAAGATGCTAGCCGTCTATTGGTTAAGATTCCTGAATTAGGTCGCTACGATGACTTGTTAGTGTTTAAGACCAAGCCTCTAAAGGCACAAGCATACTCTATGTTAGGTGATGCATTACGTAACCGTAATGGATTGGCTGCAAAGTGGACTCCACGTAAAGGTGATGTTGCACGTGAAATACGTGAATTCTTTGGCATGACTCCAAAGCAATATCGTAAGAGCCTTGTTGCACTAACCACTGTTGTTGAAACACAAATGTGTTCTAACGATTGGGACAACATCAACTACAACCATGTTCCTTCAGTGGCACATGCACGTTACAAGAAGGCATTCGGTCGTCATGGTACAACTTATGCTGAATACGTAACTAAGTTGGTTAAGGGCGAAGATGGTGCCAAGATAAACGCTGGTGCAGTGTTCCCCTACGATGTACTGAAGGGTGCTATCAACAAGTACGGTCGTAGTGCAATGACTAAGACTGAATTGGACGCAATGCAAGCCCAATGGGATGCACTGCCAAACTTTATCGGTGATGCTAACGTGTTGCCAATGGTTGATAGTTCAGGTTCTATGACTTGTCTTGCTGGTGGTCGTGGTAGTAAGAGTACTTTGTCTTGTTTGGACGTTGCAATCTCATTGGGATTGTATTTTGCAGACAAGAACACTGGTAAGTTCAAGGATACATTCTTGACCTTCAGCCGCACTCCAAAGCTGGTTACTCTAAAGGGTAACATCAATCAAAAGATTGACCAAATGAATACTGGTGAAGTCGCTAACACCGACTTGAACAAGGCATTTGATTTGGTACTTAAGACTGCGGTAGATAACAGTGTTCCTCAAGCAGAAATGCCAGGTACAATCGTTATCTTCAGTGACATGCAATTTGATGCAGGTGTTCATCACGATGACTCTGCAATCGAAATGATAGCACGTAAGTACGAGGCAGCAGGTTACGAACTACCTAAGGTAGTATTCTGGAACTTGAATGCCGCATACGGTAACGCACCAGTTAAGTTTAACAAGGCAGGTGTTGCGCTAGTCTCAGGATTTAGCCCAGCAGTTGCACAAAGTATTCTGTCTGGTAATATGGATGACTTCTCACCGGAAGCAATCATGTTGAAGACCGTTATGAAGGATCGCTACGACCTAGCTTAAGCTAAATAGTAGTAGACAGACACCTAGTGTCTGTTTTTATAAGTGTTCTATATCACACCCAGCCGATAAGACTGGCTCTGTAAGTGAAAAAGATATTAGAATACTTTTAAAAACACCCTAGCAAAACACCGCATATTATTTGAGTTTACACACTCCTCGTTCTTTAATATTAATACTTTTTAGCGCATCTAGGGTGTTTTTTATGCGCTTGACAATAATCCCCAAATAGTCTATAATACTCTAATGAAGGAGAAAAACATGCCTTGGATTCAAAACGTAGCACTTAGCGATATTAAAAAAGGGTTTCATATTGAACCCGGTCCTAATAATTTGTTAATTCAAATTGTTGACACTGGTATGGAGTTTCCAGAACCAAAATACAAATTCAATAGCGTTCATCAGTTTCAATTTCTAGACTTGGAAGAAAAGGATACATGCATTGAACCAGAAATGAAAATTAGTGATGACCAGGCAAAGAGTTTGGTTATCATACTAAAGCAAGCATTGCTTAATCGTAGTAATGTGATTGTTCATTGTGTTGCTGGTGTGTGTCGTAGTGGTGCAGTTTGTGAAGTTGGTGTAATAATGGGTTTCGATGACACAGAAGTTTTTCGTAGTCCTAACTTGCTAGTTAAGCACAAGATGATGAAAGTGTTGGGTTTAACTTATGATGAGAATGAAGCCCACACTATCAATGGTGTAACGTTGGATAGTGGGTTGATTGTACCTAAAAACTATTAAGGTGATATTTGATGAATAAGTTGAGCGAAGATGGTAAAGTTGCTGTATTGTATAGTCCGGGCTTTGGTGCTGGGTGGTATACATGGAACTACCAGACTCCTGAAATTCTGTTTGATCCAGGTATTGTGAGGTTTGTAGAAAAGAAAAAATGGAATGAGTTAGAAACATATGTAACTTTAAAGTATCCTGAAATTTACACAGGTGGCATGAAAGATTTAGAAGTCATGTGGGTACCAGAAGGTACATTGTTTAAGGTAAATGAATATGATGGTAATGAATCAGTTGAACTAAAAGAAAGTGATGATTGGATAATGGCTTAATGACATATATTGTAGAATGTAATGAAATTGAAAAAGAGTTTGCCACACTTGATTTGGCAATGGACTATGCTAAGACATTGGATGCGTTTGTTGTAATCAAGGGTAGTGGATTTGAAGTCGCAGGTAAGTTTGGGGTAGACAGTGTGGAAAACGGTAAGACTCCGGATGGCATTGCATATACCTGGAACAAAGAAAGCCGCATCGGTCGAGTGAAAAAAGAAAGGAGTTAATATGCCGTCAGTATTTTTAATATCAGATACTCACTTTGGTCATACGGGTGTATGTAAATTCACACGGAATGACGGAGTGACCAAATTGCGTCCATGGACTGATCCAGATGAAATGGATGAAGAAATGGTCAAGCGTTGGAACGAAACTGTTCGTCCAAATGATAAAGTATATCACTTAGGTGATGTTGTTATCAACCGCAAGGCATTAAAGACATTACATCGTTTGAACGGTGACAAGGTGTTGATTCGTGGTAACCACGATATATTCCGTGACACTGAATACAATGAATATTTCCGTGAATTGCGAGCCTATCATGTTATGAACGGTATGATATTGAGTCATATCCCAGTACATGAAGAAAGTTTGGGACGTTTTGGTGTCAACATTCATGGTCACTTGCACGCCAATCGTGTTAAAAAACCCCGTGGATATGACGTAAAGACTAGTACTATGTTGTACAGTGATGAAATCGATACTAGATATCATTGCGTATGTGTAGAACAAACAGACTTTAGACCTATATTGTTTGAAGATGTTATAAAACGCATCAAAGACGAAGGTGGGATAGTAGGATTCAAATCAGGAAATGGTCCTACAATGTAAATAGACCCTTCGGGGTCTATTTTTTTGGCTA
>Ga0208966_1000733_pt1 | contig 10341 bp, 9 predicted proteins | sample GreLakmeHU45MSRF_FD_187701 | JGI IMG/M metagenome (GOLD analysis project Ga0208966, IMG submission 187701) | Freshwater lentic microbial communities from great Laurentian Lakes, MI, USA - Great Lakes metaG HU45MSRF (SPAdes) | ecosystem: Environmental > Aquatic > Freshwater > Lake | place: Great...
CATTGGAATGTTAACAGATAGCCGTAGCTTTTTATCTTATTCGAGGCATGAATATTTTAGACGTATCCTTTGTAATTTATTTGCACAGGATATGGAAAAAGGACTTATACCCAATGATGAAAAGTGGATAGCAGATATCTTAAAAAATATATGTTATTATAATGCGAAGGAATATTTTAAAATTAATTAATACAAAATAAAACAAGTTATGAGCAAGAAAGTAGTTACACTCGGGGAAATTATGTTGCGATTGTCAACACCCGATTTTAAAAGGTTTGTACAAGCGGATACATTTGATATCACTTATGGTGGTGGAGAAGCAAATGTGGCTGCAGCTTTATGTAATTATGGTTTAAATGGAACTTTTGTAACCAAAGTGCCTAATAATCCAATTGGACAATCTGCTATTAATCATTTAAGAAGATATGGTGTAGATACCCAATTTATTGCGCGTGGCGGAGATCGTTTAGGCATTTATTTTTTAGAGACGGGTGCTTCCATGCGTGCGTCACAAGTAGTGTATGATCGTGCTGGTGCTTCTATTGCTGAAGTGGATGCGTCTGAGTTTGATTTTGATAAAATTTTAGATGGTGCTGATTGGTTTCATACGACAGGTATAACGCCTGCATTAAGTGATAAAGCAGCAGCTTTAACATTAGCGGCTTTAAAAGCGGCAAAAGCAAAAGGAATTACAACAAGTATCGATTTAAATTATCGTAAGAAATTGTGGACTAAGGAAAAGGCAAGAGAAGTGATGACTGAATTATGTAAACATGTGGATGTGTGTATCGGCAACGAGGAAGATGCGGATACTACTTTAGGTTTTAAAGCTGCTGATACAGATGTGACCAAAGGGGAGTTAAACCTAGATGGTTTTAAAGATGTATTTAAACAAATGCAAGCAAAGTTTGGATTTAAATTTATCGCTTCTTCATTACGTGAAAGCCATAGTGCAAGTGATAATGGATGGAGTGCATTGGTTTATAACGGAACTGATTTTTACCATAGCAAACAATACAATGTTCGTATTGTGGACAGAGTAGGTAGTGGCGATAGTTTCGCTAGTGGTTTGATTTATGGATTAGTAACAGGTATGTCCATGGCAGATGCTGCTGAGTTTGGGGTTGCTGCTAGTGCTTTAAAACATACTATTCCAGGTGATTTGAACCACGCAACATTAAGTGATGTTAAAGATTTAATGAAAGGGGATGGTAGTGGTCGTGTTCAACGATAATTATAGTAACTTACTAATGATGCGATTCATATGAGTCGCATCATTCATTTTTTAAATTAATGAATTAAAACAGAATGATATGATTATAGACACTCTTCAGAATGCACACCAATATTACAGCGTACATCCTTTGTTTCAATCAGCTTTTGAATATATCGCTGCACAAGATTTAGCGGCTATCGAAACAGGTAAGTTTGATATTTCCGATGGATTAAAAGTGATTAATAATACTGCGGTTGGTAAAACAGCAGAAGCGAGTGTTGCAAAATTTGAATGTCATAATAAAAACATTGATATTCAACTTTGTATCAAAGGAAACGAGCAAATGGGATGGAAGCCAAGGAGAAAGTGCGTATTGCCTAATGGTGATTATAACGCTGAAAAAGATGTGCAATTGTATTTGGATCAGCCTGATACTTTTTTCAGTTTAACCGATCACCAATTTGTTATTTTCTTTCCGGAAGATGTTCATGCGCCAATGATTGGAGAAGGGGAAATTACAAAAATGGTCATAAAAGTACGTATATAGATAATCCGATTCATGTCGGATCAATTGTATTTTAATATTAATAAAAAAAATTATGAGTAAAAATCAACAAGCAATCGACGCAATCATTCACCAAGGAATGTTGCCTTTATATTTTAACGCTGATGAGTCAGTGAGTATCGAAATTTTGCGATCTATTTATAAGGCTGGGGTAAAAGCAGTGGAATACACCAATCGCGGTGAAGCAGCTTTAAAAAACTTCAAAGCAATGGTAGCAATTAGAAATGCAGAAATGCCTGATTTGTTAATGGGGGTGGGTACTATTAAAAATGTAGCACAAGCCACAGATTATATCAATGCAGGAGCTGATTTTTTAGTGAGTCCGGGTTATGTTGCTGAAGTAGCTGATTATACCCACGCTAAGGGTTTATTGTATGCGCCAGGTTGTATGACGCCTACTGAAATTATTGCAGCTGAAAACAATGGCGTAAAATTTATTAAGTTATTCCCAGGTAATTTATTAGGCCCTGAATTTTTAAGTGGCATCAAAGATATATTTCCTAAGCTTTTATTTATGCCTACCGGTGGGGTGGATACGACTAGGGAAAATATTGAAGGTTGGTTTAAAGCAGGGGTATGTGCAGTGGGTATGGGAAGTAAATTGATTAGTAAAAAATTAATGGAAGCAAAGGAGTACGCGACTATTGAAAGTGAAACAATAAAAGTGTTGGAACTTATCCAAACAATTAAAACAAAGTAAATGAAACAAACTACTATTGGAAAATATCGCTGGACCATTTGTGCGTTATTGTTTTTTGCAACAACCATAAATTATTTAGATCGTCAAGTGTTGAGTTTATTAAAGCCCACCTTGGAGCGTGAATTTGATTGGAGCAATAGTGATTACGCAAATATCGCTTCGGTATTTCAATTTAGTTACGCGATCAGTTTATTGTTTGCTGGACGTATTGTAGATAAATTAGGCACAAAATCAGGCTATGCTTGGGCCATCATTATATGGTCTTTAGCTGCAATTTTACATGCTTATGCGGTGCCAGCGGGTATGATGGTAGCAACCGTTTTAGGTTGGGTAGGAATTACTGCAGTGCCAATTTCAATTGCAGGTTTTATGTTATCAAGGGCCTTATTAGGTTTTGGAGAAGCGGGTAATTTTCCAGCGGCAATTAAAGCAACAGCCGAGTATTTTCCCAAAAAAGAAAGATCATTTGCTACAGGTATATTTAATTCAGGTACCAATGTGGGTGCTATTTTAGCACCACTATCTGTTCCATGGATCGTTACCACTTGGGGTTGGGAGGAAGCATTTTTTATCATTGGCGCTATCGGGTTCTTGTGGTTAATTTTTTGGTTTATCTATTATGATAAGCCCACTGAGCAAAAAAGATTATCTGCAGATGAGCTGGAATACATCACTGATCATACTGAGGTGGAGGACACCGTAGTAGATGGTAAAGTGACCAATCGAATTTCATGGGCTACATTGATGGGTTATAAACAAACCTGGGCTTTTGCTATTGGTAAGTTTATGACCGATGGGGTTTGGTGGTTTTTCTTATTTTGGTTACCAGGGTATTTGAAAGACCAGTATAGTATGGAAGGCACTGCAATCATCATTCCATTAACGGTATTGTATAGTATGACCATGGTAGGTAGTATTGGTGGCGGTTATTTTCCTACTTATTTTATCAACAAAGGAATGAAGCCATATGATGGTCGTATGAAAGCCATGTTGATGATTGCGTTTATTCCTTTGGTTGTTTTAGCGGTACAACCTTTGGGTTACTTGAGTTATTGGGTACCCGTTATTTTTATAGGTATTGGTGCGTCAGCGCATCAAGCATGGTCAGCAAATATATACACCACTGTGTCCGATATGTTTCCAAAACGATCCATTGCAACAGTGGTAGGTATTGGAGGAATGGCTGGTGGATTAGGGGGCGTTGTGGTTTCAAAAGTAGGCGGTTGGTTGTTTGATAGCTATAAATTGAAAGCGGTCAATGCGACTTGGTCAAGTGCTACAAGTACTGGCTTTTCAGATTATTTAAACAAAGTGGTTTCGCTCAACGTTACCGATAAAAAAGGGATATTGGTAAATGTGGCACAAAAAGATTGGTCAAATTTAACCAAGGATATTCAAGCAAAATTACAAGCAGTGGATCCTTCACAATATGAGTTGTTTATTCATATTCAAAAGGAAGCAGTACGTGGTTCCTTAACGACGGCCTATTCAATGATGTTTGCTTTTTGTGCAGTGGCGTATTTAATTGCATGGAGCATTATGAAATCATTGGTTCCAAAGGAAAAAATAATCAACTTGTAATTAGATAATATAGATGCTTCAATTTTTTGAACAAGCAAGAAAGCATTTAGAAAATGACGCCATCATTCATGATGGCGTCATTTATAAGTATGAGCAACTGATAGCTACTTCCCAAAAATATTCCGGAATACTTTTAAATGGGTCATCTGATTTAAATGAAGCTAGGGTTGCTTTTATGGTACATCCTGGCTTTGATTATGTAAAAATTTTATGGTCAATTTGGTTATCAGGGGGTGTTGCGGTTCCGTTATGTATCACCCATCCACTTCCTTCCTTGGAGTATGTGTTGGACGACACACAATCATCTCTTTTAGTTATCTCAAAAGAATTCAAAGAAGTTTTAGCACCTTATTTACAAACTGCTAATATTCGAGTAATTGTCATTGAGGATGTAAATGAAGAACGAATTGCATTTCCAGCATCATTACCTCAGATAGAAAAGCAACGAAACGCATTAATTTTATACACAAGTGGTACCACCAATAAACCTAAAGGGGTGGTGACTACGCATATAAATATAGAAGCTCAAATAAGTACATTAATTCATGCTTGGGAATGGTCATCAAATGATCGAATCACCTGTGTATTGCCATTACATCATGTGCATGGCATTATAAATGTGGTTGGATGTTCACTATGGGCAGGGGCTACCTGTTATTTCACTGCTGGTTTTTCGCCAAAGCTTATATTTAATTTAATTGAACAAGGAAAATTAAATGTGTTTATGGCGGTGCCTACTATTTACTATAAGCTGATTGCCTATATTGAAACATTAACGATGGATGAACAAAATTCATTGCGTGAATGCATGAAAAAATTTAGGCTAATGGTATCTGGATCAGCAGCGCTGCCGGTGAGTGTGATGGATAAGTGGGCGCATATTAGTGGTCATCTATTATTAGAAAGATATGGGATGACTGAACTTGGGATGGCCATTAGCAACCCCTATCATGGCGATAGAAAGGCGGGATATGTTGGTATTCCTTTGCCTGGCGTTCAAATAATGTTAGCAGATGAAAACTATGTTCAAGTAGTGGATCAAATACCTGGGGAGATATTGGTAAAAGGGGATAATGTTTTTAAAGAATATTGGCAACGACCGGAAGCTACCCAAGCCACTTTTACAAAAGATGGCTGGTTTAAAACTGGTGATATTGCAGTGATTGAAAATGGATATTATCGAATTATGGGTCGACAATCTGTAGACATCATAAAGTCGGGCGGATATAAAATATCAGCATTGGAAATAGAAGAGGTTTTAAGAACTAATGAAATGATTCAAGATTGTGCAGTTGTTGGTATCGATGACGAGGAATGGGGTGAGTTAATTGTGGCGGCGATTGTTTTAAAGCCAGCGTCCATTAATGGCTTTAATGATAAAAACGTATCTGAGTGGATTGTAAATTATATAGCTTCTTATAAAAAACCAAGAAGGTACTTGGTCATGAATGATTTGCCTCGCAATGCAATGGGCAAAGTAGTAAAGAATGATATCAAAAAAATGTTTGTTTAAAAATGATTATCCATTATGAAAAAATTTAGTAAATTATTTTGTTTTATATTTTTGCTATTTGTGCATTTTGAAATATCGGCACAAAAGCAAAAAACAGATGATGCTAACATAGGTAAGCGGTATAAAAATGAGCTGTTTACCAATATTGATTCTTTGATTGATCTCCCATATGGAGAAGCCATAAATTTAAAAGGGGAGAATGAAAAATTACTATTGAATTTATTTATGCCACCAGTATCAGATACAATTAAAAAAAGACCATTGGTCATTTTTATTCATGGGGGTGGTTTTAGAAATAACAATAAGTCAAGTTCCATAAGTAATAAGTTAGGGATCAGGTTAGGCAAAAAGGGTTTTGTGGTTGCCTCTATTGACTATCGTTTGGGTATTGCAACAACCAATACAAATAAGGATTATCATGAAGCTATGTTCAGAGCGCAACAGGATGCACGCGCGGCAGTTCGGTTTTTCAGAAAAAATGCATCAAAATATGGAATAGATGAAAATCAAATATTTTTAGCAGGAAGTTCTGCTGGGTCTATGACTGCGTTATCGGTTGCCTATATGGATCAGGATGAGATCCCTACAGATATTGATCAGTCGAAATGGGGAAATTTGGAAGGTAATGGGGGTAGTGAAGGGTATTCCTCTAAAGTACAAGGGGTATTTAATTTATGGGGATCCATCATTGATTATAAATGGATAAAAAAAGGGGATGCTCCTTTATATAATGCTGCCGGTCTTGCTGATTTAACTGTGCCTTATGACAGTTCTTATGATTACCATAGTTTCAAATACGGGCCATCGATCCTTTATCAACATTGCCTGCGATTAGGCGTTCCGACAGCATGGCGCCCATTTTATAATGCAGGTCATACACTGGGAAATATTCCTGGTCAGGGAACTGCAGCTGATAGTAAATTGCGACAGGATACATTATTATCTTCTATGGAACATTGGTTGTTTACCCAATTAAAACGAAATGGAGTAAATAATAACAATACCATTAATGGCCCCTGGAAATATGATGTTGATTTTGCGAAATTTGATAGTTTAAATAAGGTAGAGAAACATTCGGATAGTGCATTGCTATTTTTTGGAAGTTCCTATATACGCATGTGGCAAAATATACGTAATGATATTTCGTACAATGATATAATTCATCGTGGTTTTGGGGGTTGTAATTTAAGAGATGTAGCTTATTACATTGATCGGATTTTAGCGTCGCATCATCCGAAAGGCATCTTTTTTTATGTAGGGAATGATATCGTTGATGGTGATAGTGATAAGGATCCTGAACAGGTTTTTGAATTGTTTAAATTTATAGTACAAGAAATTCGCGTTCAACAACCACTTATTCCAATTACTTGGCTCAAAATTTCACCCAGTGAAAAGCGTTGGAAGGTTTGGGACAAAGTACAACAAGCTAATTCATTGATAGAATCGTATTGTAATACCCAACCTAATTTATATACTATCCATTTTCAGGATCATTTTTTAGGGGCAGATGGATTACCCATAACAAGCTTATTTAAGGATGATAAATTGCATTATAATGAGCAAGGATACAAAGTATGGGGTAGTGCAATCAAATCAGAAGTGAAGCAAATTATTAATAAAAAATAAACGCGTTAAACATGAAAATATATGGAGTCGCTATTTTAGCAGCATGTTACTTAGTAGGTCAATTTATTGGGGATTGGTTTGGTCGCGTATTTGAGATGAGTGGAAATTTAGGCGGTGTAGGATTTGCTATGATATTATTGATTTTGTTGAATGATTATTTAAATAAAAAAAAATTACTTGTTCCTGAAACTGAACAGGGTATATTATTTTGGAGTAGCATGTATATTCCTGTAATTGTTGCGATGTCTGCTACCCAAAATGTGAAGGCTGCTTTAACTGGAGGTTGGGTTGCTTTAATTGTAGCAATTACTGCGACGTCGGTTTGTTTTCTACTTATTCCTTTAATTGCTAAAATAAACCGAATAAAAAATTAAGTATGCAAAACATCATTAATATTTTAGATAAAAATGGACTGATATTTGCATTCCTTGTAGTAGGGGTAATTATGTACCTATCTTTTTTAATCGGTAAAAAAGTTACAAATAATAAAATACCTGCCGCAGCCATTGCCATTAGTTTTGGTTTGTTTATTGCATATTTTGGAAAAGGAGAAAAAGGAATTGCGTCTATACCTGCATTTTCTGGAATGGCATTATTAGGGGGCTCTATGTTGCGCGACTTTTCGATTGTATCCACTGCGATGGGGGCTAGTTTTTCCGAAATTAAAAAAGCAGGATTGGCAGGGGTTATTAGTATTGTTTTAGGTATTGTTATTGCATTTTTTGTAGGTGGTGTTATTGCCTATTTTATGGGATTCACAGATGCAAAATCATTAACTACTATTGGTGCTGGTGCCTGTACTTTTATTGTGGGGCCAGTCACTGGTGCAGCTGTTGGAGCCAGCTCGGAAGTGATTGCGATAAGTATTGCCATTGGTGTTATTAAATCGGTTTTTGTTACCATTGCAACACCTATCATAGCTAGTAAAATTCAATTAAATAATCCACATACAGCCATGGTTTATGGAGGTATGTTGTCAACGACGAGTGGGGTTTCGGCGGGGCTGGCTGCTACCGATATGAAATTGGTGCCATATGGTGCATTGACAGCCACATTTAGCACTGGTATGGGTTGTTTATTATGCCCTTCCATACTTTATTATATTGTTCAACAATTTATCTAAGCATATAAAAATTAATCTTTAAAATACTAAATTTTATAATTAAATTGAAGAGGCAATTAAACCAATGCTAGTTAATTAATTCAAAGAGTAAAAACATAAATAAAATAAAATTAAAACTAATAAATTCATAATTATGGAAAACAATCGACGAAATTTTATCAAACAAACAGCTAAGGCTGCGGCTGTTACCTATGCCACTGCTTTAGGCTTTAGTGCTAAAAGTTATGCAAATATTTTGGGCGCCAATGATCGCGTAAGATTAGGGGTAGTAGGTTTTTCTGATCGTTTCAGACAAGCCCATTTACCAAGTTTCTTAAATCATTATAAGGAATTAAATTTTGATATTGTAGCTGTTTCTGATCTTTGGAAAGTAAGAAGAGAAGAAGGTTCTGCTTTTTTGGAAAAAACAATGGGGCATGGTGTGCGTGCAGCGCGAAATAATGATGAGTTGTATGCGGGAAAGGATATGGATGGTGTGTTTATCAGCACTGCCGATTTTCAACATGCAATACATGCAACAGAAGCGGTTAAAGCAGGAATGGATGTGTATTGTGAAAAACCATTTGCAGAAACAATGGAGGACAACCGAAATGCATTCAAAGTAATTAAAGCATCTGATCGAATTGTTCAAATTGGTTCTCAGCGTCGTAGTGGTGCAAATTATAAAGCAGCAGCTGATTTTATTCAACAAGGAAAATTCGGTCCCATTACCATGGTTGAATTAACTTGGAATGTAAATCAACCAGGTCGTTGGAGAAGACCAGATTTAGTGGCAAAGTGTAAGGAGGAGGATTTGGATTGGAAAAGATTTTTATTAAATCGTCCATTTGAAAATTTCGATCCTAGAAAATATTTAGAATATCGTTTATTTTGGCCTTATTCATCAGGTATGCCAGGACAATGGATGAGTCACCAAATTGATACGGTAAACTGGTTCAGTGAATTACCACATCCTCGAAGCGTAACTGCGAATGGTGGCATTTATGCATGGAAAGATGGTCGTCGTAATTGGGATACCACCACTGCAGTATTTGATTACGGACCATTAGATGATATGAGCAAAGGTTTCCAAGTAGTATTTATGTCGCGTATGCATAATGGAGATGATAATGCTTCAGAAATGTATTATTCTAATGGTGGTGAATTAAACTTGGTGAATAATAAGGTTTCTCCAAAAGGTGGATTGAGTAAAAGATTTGCGGATGCAATGAATATGCAAGCTAATTTATTACCCGAATTTAGTTTGTCAGAAAAGGAAATAAAAGTGTCTTCTGCTGCAAATACGGGCAGTGATCCATTAACATCATCGCACGTGCGTAATTGGATGGAATGTATTCGTTCCAGAAAACAACCCAATGCGCCAGTGGAAGCAGGCTACCAACATTCCATTGCAACGATTATGGCGAATGCTGCTTGTAGGACTGGAGCTAAAGTTACTTTTGACCAAAAAATGCAGGAAGTGATGGTGAATGGTAAACCATTTAAATATTAATTAGGAGATAAGTAGCCATCTTTTTTTAATTAAATATAGAGGTATTGAAACTACATGCCCACCGATTTATCGGGGGGCATTTTTTATTAGCTAGGTTAGTACAAATAAATTTGTAAATTAAAAAATAGGGAACTTGTATATTTTACAATTTAAACCATGGGAAAGATGACTTTAATGACCCAGAATATGGATTATTTTTTTTTATTCCGCTTCCTTTTTTTGTCGTAATTGTCATTGAAAAAGCAGGTCATGTTGCGGTGATTACCACAATTGCCTTCTTCCTTAATAGCGATAACATTGCCGGTAATGGTGAAATTTATGATACAGGGATCTCCTTTTTCACTGTAGGTCGCCTTATTTTTTGTAAAGTTTAATAATCCTTTTAATTCACCCACACAATCGCCATTTTGTTTTTCAAAATGTAAAAAAAACTGATACTTATTGGGGGTAGGTAAATCTCGAATTGAAATAAAATTTTTACTATCTCTTGCATAGTCCCCACTATAGGTATTCATGGTGGGCAAT
>Ga0208966_1000734_pt1 | contig 10331 bp, 4 predicted proteins | sample GreLakmeHU45MSRF_FD_187701 | JGI IMG/M metagenome (GOLD analysis project Ga0208966, IMG submission 187701) | Freshwater lentic microbial communities from great Laurentian Lakes, MI, USA - Great Lakes metaG HU45MSRF (SPAdes) | ecosystem: Environmental > Aquatic > Freshwater > Lake | place: Great...
CAGCAGCAGGAACAGTAGCAGCAGCAGGAACAGCAGCGGCAGGAACAGTAGCAGCAGCAGGAACAGCAACAGCAGGAACAGTAGCAGCAGCAGGAACAGTAGCAGCAGGAACATTTGCCACCTCGATGAGCGCAATATTCGCAGGAGGATTCTTATTACCATTAACGGCGATAATGGCGACTGCTGTTGCTGGGTTTGCTGCTGGTGGGTATCTATACGGTAAATATGCCGAGGGCGTGAAGGCTAAAGAAGATGCAGCCAACGACGCAATCGCCACTCAGAACATGGAGAAGAATGCCGCAGAGAAGGGAGATCCGAACGCCATACGTGAAGCAAAGCTCTCTAATGTAGACATGACTATTAAAGATAGAGAGGACGCAAATAAAAAGATTAATATGGAGAGGCTTGACATTAACGAAAGACACACCCGTAAGAATGGGGTTGATGCCGCTTATAGCGCTGAAGACCAGGCAAAACTTAATGCTCTAGACGAAAGTCAAGCAAAAAACAATAGGACCATAGGAAAAGCTAAAGAAGTAAAAGAAACTGTTGAGAAAGCCATGGCAAACCCCGCTGACGTAACGAACAGATTCGGTGATAAAGGCATAGCAATGGCTGAAGCCGATGCAAAAGAAGAAAGAGACAAACCCGACAGGGACAAAGCTGATGAAGATAAAAAGAAGATCGCGGCAAGCTTAAACAAGGCCGCATCGACGAATCTTTTCGATAAGATGACTGATTCTGGCGTAGGAGCATCAAAAGAAGCAATGCAAAAAGCTCAAGATTTATATGATGGAAAAACTACCGATACGCGAGCGGGAGGAGAAGCTATGGAGAGTTAATTGCGACAGAAAAAGATTCGAGTAAAACCGAAGAACAACGAACAGAAGCTAAAATTCAAAGAACTCAAATAGAGCAACAAGCGGGTAAGGTTTTGGATAAAGAAAAGGCAACTGTAAATAGAGAAGCGACCGTGGCCGCCCACGGAAAAAAATACGGATTAACTGGTCAGGCAGCTGAAGACCGTTATAACAAAGACGTGCAAACGTCTGGGGCCAATCAAGCGACCAAATCTGATATGGCGTCTAGATTTGTTCAATCTCAGAAAGCGTGGTCTGATAAACAGAACATATCTCAAGAACTAAGAAATCAAACATCTCAACCTGATGGCGGAAAGAATGCTGATGGCACCGATACAGATAAAGTTAAAGAATTAAAAGAAAAAGATAAATATTTAGCTAAAGGCGGTCAATTGGATGCTGAAGGAAACATGCCGGGACAAGCTGCTGCTAAGAAAAAAAATCTTGAAGAGCTTAAAAAGACAGCCGAAAAAGATGGGGCCACTGAAGAAGACAAAGAAAAATTCAAAAAAGCAAAAACCGCAGAAGACGCAAGGCCAAAAGGTGTGGCTGAATATGTATCAGCTAATACTGAAGCGCTAAAAAAATTAACGGAGGTGTTACAGGGCGCGGGAGATCAGGCTCCGGGAGCTGCAGCTACTCCAATCACTCCAGCTTCTACTACTGGGCTTCCTCCTGCCCCCGCAGGCTCAGCCGATACTGGATCTCCAACAGATTTATCTGGCGCGTTGGTTAAATTATCAGCCGATATTGCCGCTTTAGCCATAGCGTTAGAAACCGCTAAAAGCTCAGGTGGTAAATTGGAAATAACCATAAACACTCCAGCCGCAAGTGAAGTGTTAGCGGTTGAAGATACACAAGGTGCTATAGATGCGATAAAATCTAGAATAGCCTCACTAGAGGGTGCAAAACAACCGCCGCAGGCATAACTATATTATGGCAACAACTCCATTAGGTATAGATTTAAATGGAAAAAGTTTAACTCCAGCACTCGCGGAAATAAATCTAGCGACTCCGGGCAAGTTTATAGTTACTAGTTTTAGTTTAGATGTAAATAAAAATTTCTTAGGTGAAACCTATGCTTACTCCAACATCTACGTAATGAATTTACAAGGAGTAATTAAAGACTACACTGGGGTTAGAGAAACGATTTCGGCCAATATTACAGGCGGTATCACCTCATTATTTAATAAATCCCAGTTTGATTTTAAGGTTAAATCTTTATCTTTCACACCAGATACTTCTACAACAATTAATTTAATCAAAACAATTAAATTTAGTATTTCTTTAGAAGTAAGGGATAAGGCGCTAAATCACGGAGATTTTACCAGTAACTCAATGCCGACAGTAGACGCTGGTGCTTTTAATAATATTTTACCTATAGGTACCATAGAACCTTTTGGTGCAAAATTAAAAGACATATCAGAAAGCTTTAATGTTGATGAGGGTGAAAACGGAGAGGGAACTTTTACTCATTCTATAAATTTTTCATTACTTGGGGATCAAGCAACACCTCCGCCAGTTGGTCCTAACGCAACTACTCCAATTAGACCAGACGCCGTTTACTTTAGAAGCAATGCAACAGCTATAGTAACAGCGCTTACAAATTACGCTACATTTCAAAACCTAGCTGCTCTTTTTGCTGGAACTAATTCAAATTTTCAAACGTCTTTTTTTACTGAAAATAGTAATTTTATCCATTCAGAGACTTTTGATTTATTTAATTTTTCTTATTCTCTAACCAGAACGAAAAAATTTCACGCAACAAACCGACAAGCCGGCTCTTTTTCTCATAATTATAGTTTAACAGTTGGTCAAGACGGTATAATTGAAGTGACAGAAGAGACAAAAATAGAAGGAAAACAGAAAACTTTCCTTTCTGCTAAAGCTCTTTTAGATCATAATGATATAGAAGGATCAGGAACGTCGATAACGGGACATAATGGTCACGTATATGCAGGTGTAAAAAATTCCTATAACCGCTGCAAAGATTTCTTAAATAAAAATAGAAAATTATTGAGGTATAATCCTGCTGATTTAGATACGACTAAATACACAGCTTCTTCTACTGACATAGATTCTTTGCGGCCATTTGCAATAAGTAAAACAATTACTACTTCGCCTAATTCGCCGAGTATAGTTTATACAATAAAGTATTCTACTAATCCAAATATTAATTTTGGATTTGAGTCTAATGAAGACATAAAGGTTAGCAGGAAGGGCAACGCCTGTAACGTAACTCACTCTTATAATATTAAAATATTTAATTTCAAAACTGGTGATTTTGGGACTTTTTCTGCTGCTTTGGGTTTGGTGGGCTCTGGTGTGGGAGGCTCCACCGGTGAGAACATTTCAAATATCCAAACTTTATCTCAAAAAAGAACCTTGCGTTCTTGGAAAAGAGTGCATGAAATAATTAATAGCAGCCATAATCCAAGTTCACCTTTTGATCCTTTATCGTCTTACATAGGACTTTTCGCAGACACCAAAAAAGGAACCGGGGAGGTGGCTTTAGCTTTAATTGGACACAAAACCACAGTCGCCAACAGAGGCAAGACATTTTCCTTATCTTTAAATTATAGTAATGAGCATAAATACGCGCCTCTTTATTACAATCAAAAAACAGCAGATTATAACGGAATTTTTGGCGGTGCGCCTCAGGGGGGGCCTGCGAAGGCCACTCTATTCAATAAAGCTGGAATACTAACACAACATCAACAAATAAGCGATAAGTTTTCAACTTTTGAAGTTAAAATTAACAAAAAACTTCCAGTAGAAAAATTCTCAGAAAGAATAATTATAAATAAACCTAACGCTTTAATTGCGCCTTCTTTTGCGAGTTCAACTGGTACAATTTCTGTGGTTTTTTCCGGTAAATTAAGAAGAAATCTTATAAATCCAGATCCCAACATCTACTTTGAATTAAAAGCTAATAATTTGTGCTCGTATATTAAAAACAATATTATTGGAAGCGGAATTTGGACTAATTTAAAAACACTTGCGCTGAGTATAATTGACAAAGAGCTTGATGCGCCACAAACCTCAGGTAGTGTAAAAGTAATGGGAGGTGCGATTAAAGAAATTGCGAGAGCTCCCATATCTGTAAGTTACAAATATGATTCAGATTATAGTTTTGAATTTAGTGTGGAGATTGAATTTTATGGAAAGCACAATGCGCTTAGGCCTATTTTTGTACACGGATCTGATTCTATAGCATAATTATGCCTGTAACTTACAATGGTACACAGTTGGGCGGCACAGACCTTGTGCCTACTCCTTTCGTTTCTAGATCCATGGAGCCTGTGGATGCTGGAGCGAAAAGATTAGGTTTTGTTGAGAATATTGAATTGAATGGTTATTTTCAAATATCAAACTTAGATTACAAGCCCCTTTTAGATATTTTTAAAACAAGCCCCGCTACTTTATCAATAGAGGGACTCTCAAGAAAAGTCTTCGTAACTTCAGTTAGTATATCTGAAACAGCTTTTGAATTGCAGGCGGAAAGCCCCGGAACAACCCTTATTCCTTATAATGTAAAATTCAAGAGCTACGAAAATCTACCAGATAAGATAAAAAATCCATCACTTGAATATTCCTATTCAGAAGACGAAAACAGAATAGTGACGCTAACAATAAAAGCTTCCGCTGATGGATTAACTTCAGTTGAAGATGCTAGATCGTTTGTGGACGCGTTGATTGATGACTCTAATTTTAACCCCACTACTACTGTAGACAAAGCTCATTCAGTAATTTTAAAAATTGCTGCCGTTGGAAATGGCGCAACTCCACCCAGATTTACCCATCCAGCTCCTCCAAAATGGGCTCCAGTTTCTAAGAAAAAAACCATAGATAGAACTAAATTTTCATACTCTGTGGAAAAGGTATTAAAGCGCAATCCGGCTGGTATTGCGGACACCCATGGAACTTTTTATTTTTTTGATACTGTAAATGTTTCTCAGTCTTTGTCGAGTTATTCTCAGGATTTTAAAACTTATGACTTTGATGTAAATTTAAAAATATTATTAAAAGACCCAACTACAAACACCTCTTATACGTGGGGTGACGTAGAAAACCAAATCGGTGGCGCGGGGGAATACATAAAAAGAATAGTAGATCATTACCTTAATTTAACCGTTAATGGTATCACTCCTGGAGTGTCAAGTAAAGAAAATATTGAAGGAATTTCTATCACCAAAAACGAAGCAGCTAAGGAGATGACTATTAAGTTTTCTTTAGTCGATTGTCCAGCGGAAGATTTTAAAGGTTATTTTGATTATACGCTGTCGACAGATTATAATCTAGCTGATGAAAATAAAGTTGTTTCTATTGAAGGACAATTTGTTTCCAGAGGAGACATGGCTAACAGAAGAAAAAGCGTAAACCAATGGCTAAATGCTCAACATACGGCATTAGGTTTCGGTCAATCCTTGCCTCAAGGGCAAATGAGTGCTCCAAATTATTATGACTTTGTTAAAACATTAACAACCCAGCCTTTAATGACTCCAGTGGTGGTGCCTATGGTATTGCCTAGTGAAATTAGCATAGATCATAACCCAGAGAAAGCTGAATTTAAGCTTTCGGCTACCTTGGATGATAAAATGCAAACGCTCCCAAAAGCCCAACATAAATATGGTGAAATGTCTTTTAATGTGGCAGGAAACCTCAAGATTCCGATTTTCAAGTTCGTGCATTCATCTAATATAGAAGGTCATCATATAATACAAGATTATCAGACAAACTGCTTGGAAAAAATAAATATAACTGTAAATGGAACGCCAGGTGACAGTGAGGAGGCTAGTTATGACGCTTTAATGACGATAGGTAAGGATACTATAGACAAAATTTATAAAGGGACTCACACAGTTACTAGTTTTGTGACTGCGGCTCCGGAATCTTCGAGCGCGAATATTAATAAAAACAATAATAGTTTTGACATGTCTTTTTCTGCTATGTATCATGGTAGAGACTTAGGTTTGCAAACACAATTCTTAAAGAATAAAGACGGGACTAACCAACATGGGGCGACTCATGGAGTGAGATTTGGGAGATAAATGAATACTAATAATTATTTATTATGCGCAGAGAGCTTTGGTTTGAGTAGTGGCTCTATTATTGCTTCTTATAATTTTAACAACCAAAAAGATTCGGTTGTTTTTAATGACTTGTACCCAACTGGAGAGTGCTATTCCTCTTCTTTGCCAGTTACTGGGTTTTATTTAGATAAGCATAATTTAGCCATTCTAAAAGATGGAAATAATTTAAACACTAATATTTCTGGAAATTTTTCCGGGCGAGAATACGCTTATATTTTAACTAATAAAAATTTAGAAGAGTTTAGTTTGTTGATTGATTTTAGCTTTAACACCTGCGCCGCCGACTTCAATCAAACTTTAGTGGTTACTAATTCTGGAAACTCTTTAAATTCGGGAATGTTGCTGGGAATAAATCAAGCAAATAGATTATTTTTAGAGTATGGCACTGGGCTAAACAAAAGAATTCATACTTGCGATTTTAATATTTCTAAAAATAATGTTATAAATTTGGCTGTTGCAAAAAATGGATTCCGTGTTTCTAGGTATCATCCTCTAGAAAATATAATCTTAGAAAACTTTTTTCCTTCAGAAAGCCAGATTTATTCGAAGGATATATTTCTGTTTAAACCTTTCAACCAATATAGCGGTTTCTCTGGAAAAGCAAATCATATTTTTCTTTCAGAATCTGTAAGAGATTTTGCAGACTTGAATTATTTTAATTGTTCTTTTTGCTCTGGAGCCAATGTCGGCGTACAGGAAAGTCAATTGGCTACGACAGGGTTTGCTTATGAGTCGTATTCCGGTATCCCGGTTTTTGAAACTCAAATAACTGGATACGAATATGTTCATTTTTATAATCCCGTAACAAAAGATAATGCTGTTGTAAGCTCAGGAATTACAGGTCAAGTAGAGGTAGATTTTACAATAACTGGAGATCAAGCGGTGACTACGCAAACAATCCAAACGCCATTTTCTATCATAGGATTTGACGAGGATAAAAGAGAGTCTTACATGGATAAAATTACTATAAATTTTATTAACCCGTTGGAATCTGGCGACCTGTTAGAGATTTATGATTACCAATATGATAATCAAAATATCAATTTAAATGTAGAAAATTTGACTCAAAATAAAAATATAGCTTTATTTTCCAACGGAATGCTTCTCGTAAGCGGTTTAGATTATGATGTACAGTCTTTGCAAATAATAAATTCTTTTGATGATAGTGATGAACTGAGATTTAATTACTTAGAAAAAGAAACGCGCACTCTCTTTTACAGCGGGTTATACGATGCTTATAAACAAGCAACTGGAACAGGAGAGGGGACTGGCTATTTTCCTTCCAAATCTCAATTCTATGAATCCGGAGATGGGAATGTGACGATAACTGGATTAACGGGTCTTTTCCAATCGGCGTTTTCTCTTAGCGATTATGATTTATTCATGAATGGGCAAAAAATCTACACCGGAATAGACTACAGCACGGGAGTTTATAATGGAAAAGAGAGTCTAGTTATTTATGCAAATAACTTTAATGATGCAAAATTACAAATAACGACAGGAGTCTTTGGGCAATTAATAAGCATAGACTCCTCCACTGAGTCAGTATTATCGTTTTGTCCGATGCAAACTGGGGTAATGTTTAAAAGCCTTAATTTCTTGACCTCTGGAGTTTCTCTCAAGACCATCTCTGGGAAAAATGAAGAGATTTGGTTAAACGGAATTAAATTAATAAATAATATAAATTATTCTAAAATACTTCCTTGCAGTAGTTATAGTTACAACTTCAATATTGAAGATTTACCTTATATTTTCTGTAATGAAAATGATGTTTTTTTTAATATAGATTAACAATATGGGCTTTCAAACATTAGACGGAATAACGGTTACTCAATATGAGCCAAAGGGCGCGGCGATGATTGGCAATGGGCAAGTAAGCAGGGCTTTCGGCGGCTGGATTTTTAATGCAACCATGGAGGCTGGAACATCGCAAACCCCCACTTCGATAACTTTGGATATAGCTCTAGATATTGCGGATGGATACAGTGCAAATTCAGCTGATTTTGGAATAGATAAAGATGCTTTAAACGTCAGCCGTGATGGTGGTAATAACGTTTATTATAAAATACAATTTGGCAGTAAAATCTTCAAGCCGATGTTCTTAGTTTCTTATAGCATAAGTGGTTCTGCGGAAACTAAGTCTTTAAGTGTTAAATTTGTAGATTATTCTATTATACTAGACAAGATTCAAATATGCCTCTTCAAAAAGCAAGACTACAAAAAGGAATATTTAAGAAAATTTGGAGCAGAACCAGCATTGAAAGCGTATTGTCCTTCCTGTCAAGTAACGAATGAAAAATTTTATAAGGTGACAATAGCAGCGGGGGAAATGAAAAGTACAGTAGAAGGAGCTGCTTATTTTTATAATCATCAAAATACAAGTGGGAAAAATTTATTTGATGGTTATGGTGGGGGTGGTAGTTCAGAAAAGCTACCTGCCCCGAATGAAAGCGAGGAAGACGCTAAGTGGCCTTATCCAATAACCAGCCCGCCGACGAGGGTCAAAAAGTATGACACATATAAAACATATTATCAAACACTAATCACCACCCCCTTTAAAGAGTGGAATAATAAAATCACCCCCGACCAAAGGACTCCAGCTAATCCTGGCGGTTTAGATATAAATGGAGGAACTATAGTGCTTGGTACGGAAGAATTTAATCAATCAGTGTGTGGCGCAGCGGCACAGGTCACTTATAATTTCACTGAACTTATTTGTGTTTTGGCTAAAGCTGGTTTAACTTTTTCTGAGATGAACTCAGATTATCAACTAATGAGTGCTGGTCCTATCGAAGGATCAAATCCTAAAATAAATAAAAATAAAAACTACAGAAAAGATTACGCAGGAACTTTGAGGGAGGTTCTTAATAATTGGTGCGCAGATTTTGCGTTAGATTTTTACGTGGATGGTGTTAAGATAAACTTTGTAGATTTAACTAATAATGCAGCTCTAGAAACAGACATTAATGAGCTGATGAAAGTGGCTACGCCTAGTAGCACAACAGGGGCGTACGCAAATTCAAATAAGGATTATGCGTTAGGTGACTTTACGGAATCTGTGGATCTCGCTGATACTTTCGGCCAAGGAATTGTTACTTTTAAAATAAAACCAAAGAGAGTAGAGGAAAGGAGTAATCAAAGAAAAGATGCGTGCGCATTTTTAGCTCTGCATCCATTAGATCTAATGGAACCCAATATGACCACAATGAGTTCAACAAACATGCATGGGAAGACAATTGATAGACCTGTTTTTTGTAATAATATTTGGGGGGGAACAAAGAAAATTTGGCGCACTAACAGACTTTTCGAAACCGTAGACATGTGTGCTGCTATAGGAAAATATTCTAAAATGTATAGAGATATATACGCTAGTCAATTGTGTATAGATGCAGCGCCGGGGATGGCAGGCGCGGGGCCAGGCTGGGACGGAAATGAAGGTTTTAACTCATTTGCTTTCAGAAAAATGTACAGACTCGGTAGCTCCGATTCAGATGTAAAACTAGAATTAATTGAAAAATTATACAAAAAAGAAGACAAAAATAATTCGCAATACATATTAGATCCGAGTACTTTTGAGGTGTATGTGGGATTTAGAAACAATGAAGAATACGAAGACATCATATCTTGGGAAAATACTATTGCAGAAAATATGTATAAAAATGGGGTTCTAGTAAAGGGTCCTAAAGGTTACGATCCCGATCCACCTGTGGTTGCCGGTGTACCGGTGGAACGCTTTGTTCCTGATAATTTCGCTACTCAAAAAGGCCTTACCGCAGGTTTAGATAATGGGAGCATGAAGCTTTTGAAATTGGAAACTAACACTACTCCAGCTTTTTCTAGATACAGATTCTACGAAGATGTTCCATTCAAGGATTTATTCACGTCTTCACTTAACTTTTTCTCAAAGGCTCCGCATCTTAGAGAACTGCCTTTTGCTCAGTTGGATAATGAATGGGGAACTGATCCAAAAATATTCGATTCGCATTTGAGGGTCGATAGACCAGGTACTTGCAACAATCATGGTGATCTGGGCGCTGCTGGAGTAGACGACGGCGAGGTCACGCCTGATTCTTTTTCTGTAGGTGATTTTGTTCCTAAATTTATGGATTTAAGTGATGATTTTTTTGAAGATGGAGATTTCGGAAATTTGCAAGCTGTGATAGCGAATAGTCCATTTTTAGGTAAAATTCTAACCACTCAAAAGCAAACCGGAGGGGGAGCTTATACTCAGGTTCAATGCCCAAAGCTGCAAATCATGATTGTGCCTAGGATGAGAACTGACTTCGGAGATTCGAATCCTCATTTATCAATAAAATTTGAGAAAAAAGCGAATGACAATCTGGTTCACAGGAGCGCTGAGTTTAAAAGAATATATAAT
>Ga0208966_1000739_pt1 | contig 10274 bp, 22 predicted proteins | sample GreLakmeHU45MSRF_FD_187701 | JGI IMG/M metagenome (GOLD analysis project Ga0208966, IMG submission 187701) | Freshwater lentic microbial communities from great Laurentian Lakes, MI, USA - Great Lakes metaG HU45MSRF (SPAdes) | ecosystem: Environmental > Aquatic > Freshwater > Lake | place: Great...
AATTTGTTTCAGCAATATTTGATGATCCAGGACAAGCATTAACAGCTGTATTAAATATTGGTGCTGACATGAGTGATGAAGAGCGTAAAGGCGCAGAAGAAATGATAGTTTCTGCAATTATTGCAAGTAATGCTGCAATTAACGCAGTTAGCGTTGCAGGAAATGCTGCCGCAAATGCTGCATCATCTGCATCTAGAACGGCAACTGGAGGAACAACTCCTAAAGGACCAAGCGGCGGTGGACCAATGGGTGGAGATCCAAGAATAAGGAGAAGAAAACCATGATTAAGAGAGTAATAAAAGATATGATAGACCAGTTATGGACCCTATTAGGAATGTTTATTGCTTGGGTAGTTCTTGACGGATCAGCAAAAACAATTGTTGGTTATGCAATTATTGGAACCTTAGTTGTATGGGCAATTACATATCCAATTAGACACAAGGAGGAAGAATGAAAAATATATGGAATTTATTAATGAGAATAGTTGCAGTATTTGCTGCTACTGGACTTAGCGTAATCGGCGCTGGAGCCATAGTTGGAATAAGCACTGTTAAAGCAGTTATATTGGCGGGAACTTTAGGGGTAGCTACTGTAGTAGAAAAGCTTGCCAGATCTTTCCTTGATGACGGTAGGCTGTCATTCACAGAAGTAAATGAAGCATTTGCTGCTGTAGACAAAAAGGCCAAAAAGTCTTAAAAATGATATAATGTATATATATGGCATAAGCCTATAATTATCTAGGAGAAAAAAATGACAGAATCTATACATCCAAATGCAGCAAAAGTTGTAGCTGCGGCCAAGAAGTATGCTGATCAAAAGTATACAGAAGGCACAAATAACGACACAGTTTTTGGAAAGAATTACGGAATGAACCACCAGCCATGGTGTGCAATGTTTGTTTCTGGATGTTTTGCAGATGCAGGAGTTGTGCATTTAGTTGCCGCTTCAACAAAGAAAGGCTTTGCCTCATGCGATGCAGGAGCACAATGGTTTGCAAAGAACAAGAGAATTGTTCCAATTGGGCAGGCTCAAGCAGGAGATATTGCTTTCTTTAATTTTGACAAGAAGCCAACAGATACAGAGCATGTTGGAATTGTTGTAAAGAATGACGGAAAAAATTTGCATTGTTACGAAGGAAATACTAGCGGAGATTCAAAAGGATCACAAGCAAATGGTGATGGCGTATTTCTTAAAAAAAGAGCATATAGTTTAGTCATGTCAGTAGCTCGTCCAGATTGGGATGCAGCACCAAAATCCGCATCTAAGTAAATGAATGTATATAAAGTTAAACTAGAAGTAGAGGTAGAAATAGAAGCTTTTAATGAAGACGATGCATTAGATTATTCTAGCGATATCTTTGGTGTAGACGATGAAATAAAAAATGTTAAAGTAGTTAGCGTAAAGGAAAAATAATGGCAAAAGAGGGATATAAGCCGACATCTGGAATGCAATCTGCAGCCCGTCGTGCTATCAAGTTAAAAGAGCAGGGCAAGGCTAAGGGAGCGGGAACAATTGTAGGATGGACCCGTGCAGGGCAATTGGCAAGAGGCGAGACTTTAAGTTTATCTACAGTTAAAAGAATGTACTCATTCTTCTCACGTCATGAAGTGGATAAAAAGGGCAAGGATTTCAATAATGCCGAGAACCCATCTAATGGTAAAATTATGTGGTTGGCATGGGGCGGAGACGCAGGGTTTTCCTGGTCCCGTAAAATAGTAAATAGGGAGAAAAATATGAAAAAAAGTTTAGAAATTCAAGAAGTAGTAGAAGAGATCAAGAGCATCTTGTCAGACGCAGTTAGCCCTGCAGACACAGTTGTTGAAATTGCAGATGATTTAGAAAAAGCTAATGCAATAAATGTCCCAATGGGAGAAAAAGTAGAAAGCAATAAAATTAAAAAAGAATATGAGGGCTGTGGTTGCGAAACCTGTAAAGCAATGAACGTAAGTTGCGAAGACTGTCCTGTGTGCTCAAAGGATGAGGAAATGGGCAAGAACTACCAATCCGAAAATGAAGAAGAAGATAAATGGAATAATATGGAAAAGGCATGCTGGGAAGGATATGAACAGCGTGGAATGAAAGACAAGGGTGGCCGCAAGGTTCCTAATTGTGTATATGTTGGAAAGTCTGGACATATGCCTAAAGAAGAAGTAAAGAAGTCTATATGGAATGGAACTTTTCTTAAATAACTATTGACAATACCGCAGCTCCTATTGTATAATAATACTTGGGATGCTGCGGTTTAACAGTTAGGGAAAAATGCTACATTTAAAACCGCTTGGGGTAGAGGTATTTATATCCAAATCTCAATCTAATCAACTAGACTCATATTGGAATAATTATGATCTCATGTTGTGGAAAAAAAACCACTCTGGATTTTTTAACGTAAAAGGTTTATTTAGAAAAAATTCGTGGGGAATTGTTGAAAAATTTTCAATGACCAATGATGGCACATGGGTGCTTCCAAAAAAATATGTCAGATATCTTAAATAATTTAGGGGTAGACCAAGAAGATTTTGAATGGTGGCACCTGTCCGTATGTAGGGGCATGGACACCAACCTGTTCTACGATAAGTATGAAATAGATAACAATATCGCAAAAAATATAGATGAAGCATGTTTATCGTGCCCAGTTATAGATATTTGTTTTAAAAATGGCACAACTAACGATGAGTACGGAGTTTGGGGCGGAGTGTATTTAAACGCTGGATTAATTGATAAATCTAGAAATCTACACAAAACCGCAGAGGTTTGGAAAAGGTTGAAGAAAAAAAATGTTTATTGATAAGAGTGCAGAAAAACAAGCTGAGCATTTTAAGTATGGCATAAACCATTGGAATGGTGAGCCAATGAAACCTGTATTTTATACAAAAGAAATGGCTCAAAAGGTAAGAGAAATCAAAAAGCCAGTACCAGATCTTTTGATGGATATAGTTTTATACCCAGATTTTTTAACTATTAGGCTGTATGAAGACAATTTCGTAATGTATGATGGCATTAAAAAAGAGATGGTTATCAATTACGTGACTAAGGTTAAAAAGCTTTTAGAGTCATATGGAGTAAGATGCGAGTTGGAAGGACAACCTAGCCGTGGAATATTATGATACAATATACGTAGTGTTTATTCCTTTAGAGCAAGCTCATGGAGTTGTAGACCAATTAGGCGCATTTGCCTCAATTGTTAAATACAAAAAAGAAGGAATCGAGTGTGAAGTATTAATGGATAATAACGATTTTATAGTAATGGATGAGATCACACACGTACACGTAGAGGAAATAATCTAATGGACAAAGTTCTTTGTTATTCTTGTAATAAGACTAAAAATAAATTAGTTGTAAAAAAATCAAATCTGTTTCCAATTAGTTTGTTAATGTGCGAGTCTTGCATTCTTTCTAAGCTAGAGCCTAGATGGGCAATAATTTTATCTGGCAGGCAAAATGGGTCAGAATCTGTAAAGGATTTAATCCTTAAGCGTAGATATATTGGTGATGAAATTACAGCATCGGAGCTGTTAGTCTAAACAATAACTGCGGTATAATTAGGTATAATGAATCAATCTTCCCTTATTATTGCTATTTGTGCCGCCATGTTGAGCGGTATGGGCACAGCCATAATTGCAGGATTTAGAGATAATGTTAAAGAAAAAAGAAGACAGGTTGAGCGAGACCAGGACCATCTAAGGCTAGAAGTTAAAGACCTTAAAATTGAATTATATAAAATTGATCGTGAATTGACTGAATGGAAAGATAAGTATTATAATGCCATCCAAGAGTTGATCCTCGTAAAAGCAGAGTTAGAGAATACCCTATCTGAGCTTGATCACATACAGCATCATTCTGAGTCACTGGACACAGAATTTTTAATTTAGTATACTAGAAGCATGACCGCTGTCGTAGCCCTAATCCATGAAAACAAAGTCCTCCTAGGGGGAGACTCTGCTGCGTCTGATGAAAAAAGCGGACTTATATTTCAAAGGATGGATCCCAAGGTTTTTAAAGTAGGACAATTTGGCGTAGCATTTGTAGATAGCTTTAGAATGGGTCAGATATTACAATATATCTGGATCCCTCCATTATACAAACCAACTGCTGGATTTAAAAACTTAGATAAATTTATGAGAACTAAATTTGTAGAATCAGTCAAAGAAGTTTTTAAAGAGAATGGTTACGGAAATCAAAATCCAGGAACAACTGATGATGGTGATGAGGGAGGAATATTTTTAATAGCCGTCCAAGGAGCGGGAAGAATATTTGTAATGGATACAGACTTTCATATTGGAGAAGCAGATGTTCAATACATGGCAGAAGGAAGCGGTCAAACCTTAGCCTTAGGATCACTTTTTTCGACCTCAGCAATAAAAACTCCTCGTAAGCGTGTTAGAATAGCCTTAGAAGCGGCAGCAAAATTCAACATGAATGTAAGGCCGCCGTTTACAATAATTGAAATTTAGAGTATACTAATACCATGGACATGAATAACTTGAGACCAACAGACTATTCAAAGGCTATGGATTTAAGAGGCACTCCTACACATGTGTGCCCATGCGGAGGATTTGTCTGGAACGTTAAAGTTGTATTTTATGAATCAGAAATTGCACAATATTTTTTGGACATGGAATGTTCAAATTGCGGTAGCCTTGCTACTGCCCCTACACCAGAGGACAGACTTATATGAGAAAATCAGAAAGACTTAGATTAGTAGAAATGCAACTTCTTAGAATGGAATTTGAGGTTGAGCTATTAAATCACATGCTAGCATCCCTTATGGAAAGCAATAACCTATCTAAGCCAGATCTAGACGCTGGAAAATGGTATAGAAAGAGATTAGATAGCCTAGAATAGGTCTTGACAGATCCTTGCCGATTTAGTAAAATTAAGGCATGACAAAAAAACTATTAGTATCAATATTAACAATTGTTTCCACGGTAGCCGTAATGTTGCCTTCTGTTGCAAACGCAGAAAGCCCATATTACACTAAAAAAGAATATCAATCTAATAATAAAACAGATTCCTACTATTGGGCAAGCTTTGTCTTAGACTGGAAAGTATTTGAGTCTGTATTCTTAGTTCCTAAAACTTATACTACTGTAGTAACAAAAACAGAAGTAGTCCCAGCAACTGAGACTGCTGCAGAAAAAACTATTACTACTTCAAGTACAGTTGAATCAGACCCATATTTTTATCCTAAAACTACCATTACAGATGTTAGTCATGGCTGGGCTCCTAAAGGAGATCCAATTATTCCGACTAATGCCACAGATCCAACTCAATTATGTTCAACGGGCTGTGCAGGTACAAACGGATCTGTAGGATACGCTCCAGGAGAAATTGGTTATAACGATGGAGTCAAAGTTATTACTAAAGATTATAGTACTGGCAGAATTTATGAAACTATTAATTTTGACAAGGTTAATAGCAGTTGGGTTTCTATGGGGTGCGATGCATCTCCTACAGCAGGCTGCTTTACTAAATAGAAATAATTATGCGTAAACTATTAGTAGCAATTTTATTATTAGCCCCATCTTTTTCCCATTCGGCAAAAGCTGAGACTTTTTCATTTCCAACAATTGCCATTATAGATACAGCAATTAACCCATCCTTAGAGTTATTTAAGGACAGGATTTTGCACGAAGTTTGTTTAATTAATTTAGACCCAACGTACAACTCTTGTCCTAATGGATCTAACATGATGGAAGGTCCTGGTGCTGCAAGTTTGCCATTAGACATAATTACAAAAAATGGGTTTGAGCATGGAACTCAAATGTCAGCTCTTGCAGTAAGAACAAATCTAACTGTAAAAATTGTTTTCATTAGAATTATTGGATACAATCAAGACGGCTCACGCCAAATTTCTGGAGAGTCTAGCCTAAACAACGCTTTAGACTGGGTGTATAAAAACAAAGAAAAATTTAATATACAGGCAGTTTCTATGTCTCAAGGGCATCACAATTTGGGGGTTGCTGGAACAGATTATTGTCCCAAGACTCCTATTACTGAAAGCAAGATCAATGAATTAATAAGCATAGGAGTTCCTACGTTCTTCCCTGCAGGAAACGGCAGAGACTATAAAAGAATTGATTGGCCTTCTTGCATACCTTCTTCTATAGCTATAGGAGCAACTACGCCAGAAAAATCAATTGCTATCTATTCTAATTTTGATCCAAATCTTGTAGACTTCTTTGTACGAGGATCATATAGAATTACCAATCCTGATAGCACATTTAAAAATATTGCAGGAACTTCTGCTTCAACAGTGGTTGCAGCAACTCAATGGGCTACTGTAAAAAACAATAGACCTAACTTAAACTATTTAGAGGTATACGATATATTCTCTAAAACATCCATCCTTGTATCAAATTCAAAAATTACAGGTGGCAAACTAACAAACTTTGAAGGAGCTTTCTATGCCAAATGATAAGCAAACAGTGCTTGAGGGAATAGTTGAAGATGTAGGAATTGAGCTATACCAAAAAGTTTGGAATGCAATTTCAAAAGAAGACCAGACAGAGGAGTCTTCTAAAGCCCTAGCGATTAACTCAAGAGATACGGCTGTATTTGTTATTCAAAGATTTATGGATAAATTTAATGATGCAGCAGAAGAATTAAAAGATAAATAGTTCTATGATTTTAACGGATGAAACTATTCAGAAATCAATAGATGCTGACCGCCTATTGTTTCTTTATTTTTGGGCTGAGTGGTGCGGTCCATGTAAACATTTTTCTCCAGTTGTAGAAGATTTGAAGAAAGAAAAAAATTTAAATATATTTAAGATGAACGTAGATGAAAATCCAATATCATCCGAAAAATTTAAGTTGACTGGAATTCCAACAATTATAATTATTAAAGATGGACTAGAGGTACATAGGGTTATCGGCGGAATGCCTAAGCACAAATTAGCAGAGAGGCTTAAAGAATGGGTATAGGGTTTAAGGACGTAGAGTCCTGGTATGATTACGGAGTTAAAAAGAATTGGGTCTCAAAGGTGTTTTGCGACACCCATGAGGGTCCACCCATGTCAGATGAAGAAATGAAAGAATGGGACGAAGGAGGAGATCCCTGTAGTTTTCACATTAAACTTTCAGATCAATCTCCGCTACAATAAGCAGAATTAAACGTTATACATTATAGGGTATAATATGTATGTCCTATACAATAAAGGATTTCATGCCCACAACGGGGTGGAAATAAAGGAGAAATAAAATAAATGAACTCATTTAAAAAAATAGCTTTAGTTATGGCTGCAGCCGTAGCAAGCACTTTTTTAGTTGCAGTACCGCAGGCCCAAGCAGCAGTTACAAACGGATACGTTCTAATCCGATACTCTTGCTAATGGTGCTTATGGCGTTACTGTGCTAACAGACACAACAAAAGCAGAGGCTGGAGTTAACGCAGTTATTGCATTAACAACATCAGATACTTTAGCTGCCACGGCAGACGATAACGTAACCTTAGAAATCTCAGGTCCTGCAACATTTACAAACTTTACTGCAGCAGGGTCAAACCCTACTGGAGCAACACTTACCAGTTTAGGTAAACTGTTTACTTTTACAGCAACAACATCAGCAGCAGTTACACTGCCAACAAATGTTAAGTTGACTGTTAATGGTGCAGGTACCGTAACGGTAACACAAAAGAAGAAGGTTGGAGCAACCACTTCTACAATTGACATTAAAACAATTTATGCTTCAACTGTTGCAAAGACAAACATCTTGTCTGTAGCGAATAGCTTTGGCCGTGTTCAAGATACATCAACACAAGGCACACTTGCTTCTAGCGTAGACGTTGTTGGATCAACAAGCGTTGTTAATGGTGGAACAGCATATGTAAACGTTCTTGCAAAAGACGCATATGACACTACACTTACAACAAACGGTGTTATTCAAGCAATTGCTACAAACGGAGCAGTAGTAGCATGGGATGCAGCACCAAGCACACAAGTTAATGCAGTAGCAAAAACTGGTGTAGGCGGAGTACTTTATGTAACACAAGGTACTGCTAATGCTGGCAAGCCAGTAGCAACTACAATTACCGTTTCATTTAACGGATTAACATTAGCAACTAAATCAATTAACTTTACTGGAGATGCTGCATCTATTGTAGTTTCAGGTGAAGATATTGCACAGGCTGGTGGAGCACGTACAGGAACCTATGACTTTGTAGTCAAGGATTCTGCTGGTAATCAACTAGCATCAATTACCCCAACTGCTGATACTGCAAAGTATGACGCACAGGTAACTGCCGTTTCTGTTGCTGGAGCATCATCTGCTACAGTAGTACAAACTGGTGGATGGACATGCGCTGCTACATCAGGATCAACAAAGGTGCGTATCAAGTACACCCTTGCAGATCTTTCAGTCATCTACTCAAATGAGTTTGATGCACGTTGTGGACAAGCAGTAAACAAGTACACAGCAAAGTTTGACAAGGATTCATACCTTCCAGGCGAAATTGCAAAATTAACCGTAACTGCAACTGATATTTCAGGTGCTAAGGTATATGATGCAGCAACACTTGGAACAGGAGTAGCAATTTCTGCTGGTGGACTAACACTGGTTGGAACAGCAGCTTCAACAGATGTATTTACAAACGGATCAAAGACTTATCAGTTCACCGTTGGTAATAACGCTGGCGCATATAATGCAGTAGTTGATCTACCTGCATACGTAGCAACAGATTCTGCTAAGGTAGTTTCTTACAAGGTTGCCCTGAGTACAACAGAGGTATCAAACGCTGAGGTTCTAAAGGCTATCGTAGCCCTTATCGCACAGATTAATAAGCAGATCCAGGCTTTACAAAAGCTAATTTTAGCTCGTAAATAGTCTTCTGCATATAAAGAATGGGGCAAGGCTTATGTCTTGCCCCATTAACTATTAAATGGTAGAATTGGGTAATATGGAAAATAAATTTTTATACGAAAGTGTTCCGTCTCAATTAATTAAAGATTTTTTAGATGAAGATACTAGAAAAAATTTGATAAAATGGATTGATTCAAAATGGGAAAGTCTATATTATGACAAAAAAAATACAGATGAAAAATATCGTAAACACTTAGAAGATCAAAGACTTCGTGAAAAATCTAACGACTATACGGAAAAACAGTATGATCACATGCAAGTAATAAAAATAGATACCCCAGCTGGAAAGACTTTTTTAAACTTAGGTCCTGATGATTTTCCAAAAGAATTTTGGGAAAAAGCAGAATTAGAAGCAAAAAAAATTAATCCAAACTGTGAATTTGAGTATATTTCTATGGTTAAATACTCTAATGAATTTGGTGAACCAACTCTCAGGCCACATTTTGATCATCCAACTAAGGTTTGTTTTATTTTAGACTATCAATTGGACGGAAATGTAAAGTGGCCTATAGTGGTAAAACTAGAAGAATTTACTTTAGAAAACAATGAATGTTTAGTTTTTGATAACAATATGTCAATACATTGGAGACCACCTCAAAAATTTAAAGAAGGTGAGTGTTTAACTATGCTTTTTTATAGTTTTAAGGATGAAAATAAAGTACCTCCTACTTTAGATGGTCAGGCTGAAGAGATCAATATGTATTTTAAAGAGTATATAGATAGGTATAATGAAGTTTTTGGAGATTCTGGCACGCAGTCAAAAGTTAGCTTTCAGACTTCAAGGCTTGCAGACCTATTTAGATGGGCACAGCAAAGAGATAAGCCAAAAAACAATGAGCTGTAGCACAAAAGACTGCCAAAATAATGCTTCTAGAATAACAAAAGACGGATATGTTTGCGAATCTTGCTATATAAAATCTTACAAATCTTAATCAACTAAATGCTATAATAAGGTGATAGATGGACCTATATTCCCATCTAAATACAAACTATAGGAGAAACAAAATGTCAGACGGAAAAGATTTAACAGGTTTTAACGATGTTAAGCCAGTAACAAACACATCATGGAATGGTGAGCAATACGCTGCAGATCCTGCATCAGCTTTCCCATCAACAGATAAGTCAACACAAGACGGATCTGGCGTTGGAAACAACGGTAAGTAATCGTGTCAGATAACTTAAATTTAAGCGAGCCAACAGCAGAGCAGCTAGCAGCCGCTAACGCAGCTTTGGAAGCTGGCCCACAAGCACCAGCACCAGTTGTTGAAGCACCAGCACCAGTTGTTGAAGCACCAGCACCAGTTGTTGAAGCACCAGCACCAGCACCAGTTGTTGAAGCACCAGCACCAGTTGTTGAAGCACCAGCACCAACACAATCAGCAGTACCAGTAGTAGACGAAAAAGTAGATTTCTGGGCA
>Ga0208966_1000742_pt1 | contig 10267 bp, 25 predicted proteins | sample GreLakmeHU45MSRF_FD_187701 | JGI IMG/M metagenome (GOLD analysis project Ga0208966, IMG submission 187701) | Freshwater lentic microbial communities from great Laurentian Lakes, MI, USA - Great Lakes metaG HU45MSRF (SPAdes) | ecosystem: Environmental > Aquatic > Freshwater > Lake | place: Great...
TCATTATGTTGTCAGTCTCATGATCATCCCATGTTGACCACAAAACTTTGGTTCCGATAGACTCACAATATTTTAAAAATAATTTAAAAGAAATTGCCCAAGTTGGAAATTGTTTTTTGTGTTCTTCCCACAAAATACTTGGTTCTGGTCCATTTGAAGAATATTTCCATCCTTCACTTTCTTCTTTCCAAATAAAATATCTTAGTATGTTTGGATGCAAAATAAATAAATAATCTGGTGCTCCATATTTTTCTACATAAATAATAAAATTTTGAATAACAATATGCCATCCAGCACCACTCTTTGCAAGATTATAGTATCCATCAACTTTATATTCTTTGTTTAACTCAGAGTAAAGCATATGGCTCCAAGTATCTTCAATGTTTGCTCCAACTCCCTCTGTATTTGAGCAACCAGTAAAAACAATATGCAAGCCATCATGCTCTTTTTTAAAATGGTCAGAGCGAAACCATTCAGAATTATACCTATACAAAACTTTTTTATTTTTCTTAGATTCAAGAATTTTATCAACTGGGATTGTGTCAAGTAAATGATACCCGTCTTTAATTCTATAATTATATTTAGAATATGGGCTTTTATAAAAAAATTCTTTATTACTATCCAATAAATTTAACTTTTTATCTGGAATTATTTCTAAATTGTCTGTATAGTTAAATTTATTTTCTAGGATACTATCACTGGCTAGACTATGATTTACCCAACCTGAAAAAAAATTGTTCATGCCTAAAGATTCAAGAGCGTTGGAAGTTATAAGGCAATTCTGGTCAATAAATCTTGGTTTAATAAAATTTATTTTTTTCATTTGTTTTTCCTTATATATATGTCATAAAATCCAAGGTTGTGCAATGCAATTGCATCAACAGACCAGTCATTATTTTTTTCTAAAAATTCGTTTACTGTTTGAAATGTTCCATATGGTTGATCTTCTATAATTCCGTCATAAATAAGATAATCATTTAATCCAATTATACCATTAACGGGAGTTAAACTAGATGCCATTGACAAAACTTTTCTTGTAATCTCTCTCTCATTGCTTATGTCAATATATATAAAATCATATTTATTGTTTAGTGTTGGCAAAAGATACAAGGCATCACCTTTTATTGTAGAAACTTTAGGATGATAACTAAATTTATCAATAATATATTGTTGGTGTGTTTCTGGAGTATAAAGAAGTTCATGTTTAAATCCTTGACATTGACAAGATCCAAATTTTCTCCAAGACCAACATTTTAAATCTTGATTATACAAATCTAAAAGTAATGCACTGGAAGCATCTGAAGAGTCTATGAACATCTCTGCAGAGTAACCCCATGCAACTCCTATTTCTAAGTAGGATATCCCTTTAGGCAAGGACTTGGCGTATTCTTCTCTACAAGAAAATAGTTTAGCACTATTAAGTTGTTGTTGATTAATCTTTGGCGAATCCTCAATCTCATCAACTTCAAAGTTTTTAAATTCATTTGGCTTTAATCCAGGAACAGGTTTTCTTGTCATTTCTACCCTTTCATATGGGATGAATCACAAAATGGTGCAGATTCTGTTCTTCCACAAGTACACATTTTTTTTCTTTTAAGATCTTCTATTTTAACAATAAGTTGAACATCATTTTTTAAAACTTTAACAGTATAATTGTCACCATTTATCTCAATTATTTTAACAGCCATTTTTTCATATTGTTCTTGATTTTTAATCATGACTACATCGCCAATATTCATTGTCTACCACTCAACCGATTTAGATAAAATTTGATCATAAAGAGCAATACTATCATTGAGATTTGCTTCAAAATTAAGACCACCCTGATCTTTAAAACGTATAGCCCAGTCCATTGCTCTTGACTCTATTGAGTGTTCTGGTTGAAGAAGAATGTCTTCAGACAATATTCTATTTGTTTTGTTCTTATAATTTTCAGTATCTAGGTTTAGTTCATTAAACAAAGAAACAATAATATTATCAATCTTATCTAAGTTTTCATGTTTTATTACCATATTGGCATTTTCTAATAAGTAAGTGTATAGATCGTTATATTCTTTAATTGCGGATTCTATCGACACATCTGTTTCTATTGCAAGTCTTGTACCAATAGACTCTCCTGGGTTTCTTACAACCGTAATTGTGTAGTCTGCCTCAATTGAAGTATCATGACCTACAGAAAATTTTAATGGAACATGTGGTCGCTCTAGTCTCTGTTGAATGTGATGAGCCAAAAATTCTTCTCCAGAGCCAGGGTATGTGATTAAAGATAGTCTCATGTATATATCATACCATATGCCTTAACCAGAATGATAGTTGGTCATGTGTTTTTTGCATACACCAACAACAGAAAAATCTGCAAGGTCATTGTACTCTGCAACATCATTACAGTAGTGACATTTTTCTGGTGGCCTTACATCAGTCATATTATTATTATATCATACCTGGTATACTAGGACTATGAATACTATTATAAAAAATCTTTTTAATAAAAACGATATTGAACTTTTAAAAAAAACTATAAGTAGTTACACTCATGTCATAAACCTTGATGAACCACAACTGGGAAGGACAAGGTACGATTTTGACTCATTACCAGATGAAATAATGATAAAGATTAACGGTATTGCAAAAAATATTGATGCAAATTTAAAATTTGCTTCGGCTTACTATGTTGAATACAGTTCGGCATACGGAAAGCCATGTTTACCCGTACACACAGACAGGGTTCACAATAAACTAGTAATTGATTATCAATTAGAGTCAAATATCGACTGGTCTATTTATGTTGATGGAAATCGGTTTAATTTAAAAGACAATGACGCTTTAACAATTAATGTTAACTCTCAGGCACACTGGAGACCACAAAGAAATTTTATTGATGGAGAATCATTAAAAATGGTATTTTTTCATTTTTTAGATGAAAGCGATCCAAAACCTATTATTTTGACCAAAGAAGAAAGAGATTTATTAGCGAAAAAATGGAATCATCTTTGGGAAAAATGGGAAAATTAATATTATAATAACTATAGGTTTAATGAACTAAGAACAATTTTTTCTCTAATTGCTTGCTCTTTACGCTCACATTTTGACAAATGTGGTTTGCCTTGAATCCTTTTTTTATTTTTTAAGGCTCTTTTAATTTTATGTTGAGATGTTTTATTGTTAGACTTTTTCATTAGATCACTGGCTTTCTGCTACATTGTCACATGGACAAATAATTGATTCTGGAAGTTCGTGAACTTTTGTTACAATTGTAATCATAGTCTCACACTCATTACACTTATAGACTTTCTTGATTCGTTTGCTCATAAACTAATCATACCATATTCATATCTGTGTGTCAAAACTTATTCCCGTCCCAGGTCCCAATCTTGGTAGTACCAATTCCGTTATCTTCCCATAATTTAATTACATTAGGGTTATCATCTATAGCATGCACAACATTCCATAATCTGTTTATTTTATCAAGCATATCTTTCTTTGCTTCATAGTCTGGTCTGTTATCATTATCTGCTCTCATAAATAATGCATGAGATCTAATATTGTTTTTGGCAAGCCACATAGATGTTAGTCCACGATATTTTTCTTTACGAGATGTTACAATAAGTATTGTATGGCAATCAGAAACAGAATTATTTAACATTTCAACAACTTTTACATTTGGCAGGGCGTCAATAGAAGCCTCATGGAAGGCATCGTAATCCCTATTAGAGCCACGAACATGGTGCAAATAGGGATCTACATTGGCAAGGGTTCCATCTACATCATATATATGTGCTGTTGGTTTAATCTTGATCAACCTTGTATGTCATAATAATGTAACATGCAATGTACCCAACAATAAATGCTGGGATTAAAAATAGTGCACTAATCATTTCCATTTTTCCTGTCTATTAAAAAACTCAGTCATGTAGTTTTCATCTCCCCTTGCTACTTGTGCTGCAAGTATACGCATACCAAGGGCATTAGTGATAGAATCTTGAATCTCAATAGATTCTATAGCCCTTGCAATTTCTTCTCTTAATGTCATTTCGTCTATACTCATACTTTAAGTATACCCTACTGCCAATGATATGTCAAATATCTATTCTTTATCCCAGTATGCTTTGCCGAAGGCATCATAGTCATCCCAACCTTCGTCTGCCATATGAATTCTTATTTGATCTAACTCTGTCTTCCAGCCGTCCAAATCTATAGTGTAGTATGTTCCCCACCACTCGTAAGGCTTATTAAGATACTTCCACATTTTTGCGTGGTATTTAAAGCGTAAGCCCAATTGACTATCTAAAGACTCATCTAAATCAATAGCCTTAATTAAATGATCACCAGCATAACCACCAAGTAAATTACCCACAATTCTTAGCGGCCAGATTTTAGTCTTTTCTATCTTTGTTGAATGCTTCATTTCTTTTTTAAATAAAAGAATATTATTCTAACATAGTCCTCATTTTTAAAAATTATTTCTGGTCTGTAGTGCCATTGTTCTATTGGTGAAAATATTATAGCCTCATTATTGCTTAGGCCATAGCATTCATCTTCTATGCATACGGGCCAGTCTATAGTAGAATCTAGGTGATAGTCAAAGGTTAAGGAATCGGAAGAATATCCTGGGTCTTTATGTCTAGGCAAATTGGGATTTATGTGATGATTGTTATATTCAGAATAAGAGATATGCTCTATAAAGTATTCTTCTGAAAAATGTTTTAAAACCGTTTCTTTAATATCATTTCTAACATTATTGCCAATATGCAAATCATCTCTTCCACGCTCTGGATCAGCGTTTAATTCAATTTTATTGTAATTATCTTTTATTAAATTATTTAGATAGGCAATTTGTTGTTCTGAAAACACATCTTTAATAATTTTGTTTATTTCCATAGTACTTTCTATTGTAGCATATTTTTTATTCTAAAGCAATGCATACCAAGTATAATATACTTATGACCCTACTATATATCCTATACAGCCCAAGGCATAAGGCTATCAAGATAGGCATATCTGATATCTCAGGTAGGAGGTTTGCAAGTCACAGGCAGAAGGGCTGGATCCTAATTAAATATTGGTCATTTTCCGAACGGGATAGAGCAAGAGCAGTAGAGACTATAGTACTAAATACACTAAGACAAAAGCATGGACATTTCCTGGATAAGGCAGATATGCCACAAGGAGGTTATACAGAGACCTTTGATGCATCTAAGATAACTCGTAGGGGTTTGATCCGTATGGTTAATAAGGCAGCAAAAGATTCATCGTAATCTTTTATTAGCAGCACAGGTAATACATACAAAAGGCTCATCGTTTGCTTTAATATATAGTTGATCACATTTGCTACAGGCTATCTTATATGGCTCCCACTTAGCAAACTTACTATATGATGACTCGAACCTGTCCATGACTCACTTACACGCCAAACAGTAGTACGGAGCACGAAGATTGTCTCTATGGGTTACTACGGTTTGAGCACACTTATGGCATTGAATCTGTACAAGGTTTGGATCTGAAGCAGGCATTGAGAGTTTAAGGCTTCTCGTGTAGTAATATTTGGTGGCATACCAAGTAAGTAGTATTAAAGTTATTGTTAGCATCATACTATTATATCAGAGTCATTACTCAAAGTCAACCTGAGCCTCAAACATATCTAATGTTATTGGAGTTGATGCGTCATCATCCATAGCCCCACAGACAGCACAGGTTACCTGGCCATCAAGGTCTAATTGGTAGTCGCATCCATACTTTGTACATGTCATATATACATCATACCATTCGGCGAAAAATTTGTCAAGTCTTTAAAGTTCGGCGAAAATAGAGGGACAAAAACCTCTCTATGCCCTACACGGGCACTATTGGTGAGTAGCCTTCATATGCCGAGCAAGGGAATCGTGAGCAAAGATACCCCATCTTAGATCCCATTCCTTCTTACAAATCGGACAGATTAATATCCTCATCACTCTCCCATATAACTAAACATTTTGTACACTGTATACCTGGATCACGCATATACCAAGTATGGTCACATTCTGCATCATCTAAGAGTTTTGCTTTCCATCCAGAAGGAGGAGGCCAACTCACTCCAAGAGATGCAAGGGAAGCCTTAGTCCATCCACCTTTAGGAGTCTTTAATGATTCTATCTTTGCTTCCATCTCTTGCCTTGTCACTAGTATCCACCAAGACATTCATTGCGTGTGTGAAACAATCTAATCTTTGTCATAATTTTGCGGGATGGAGCAGACATATTATCCTTACAAGCAAGACACCTATAAGACCATTCCCCAGTAAAGAAGTCATGGACATAGCCTTTAGCGTTGGCATATTTTTTGGCTACAAAGGTTTGGAATGGATCAGGAATCTCTAGATTGTTCAACATCTTTAGGTACCCACACTTTCTTTCCATCTTTCCATACAGGCCAATAACCCAAGGCTCTCCAGTCCATCTGTACTATCTTAGGCTCTTTCATTGCGATCCCAAACTAACTTGGCAAAACTCCTCCAAGATAACTTTTCTGAATCTAAAGCCTTCCAGTGTCTATGTGATTGAATATATACTGCTGCATATGCAAGGGCTGAGAATATAAACCCGTACTGTTTTGTAACAACAGCATAGCCTATCCACAAAGTTTCATTGAATAGAAGAATATACCAGCCGAAGAAACTTTTACGGCCAACAAAATATATACCTGAGACCCCAATGACAGCGAGGACCCATGAGGCATAGTCTTGCATAAATTGGTTCATATATTGATTGTATCAGAAATTGCGGGGGATGTCAAGAGGAGGATCGTAATCCCCAGTATAAGATACAAACCCCCATAGTCCAATATGGGGAAATATCCGATGTATCGTAATCTTTATTTACCGTGGTTTTTTAGAGTTATACATAGTCTGGATGGTCTAATGGAGTAGGTGCAGTAAGTAGACATTTACATTCTTCGCATTGAGCATCATCTAAAAAATACATTTGAATTTCATAGGTGTCTGGATCAAACTCTACAGTAACCCTTAATAGTGTAGAGCCACAACAAGGACATGCAGGTGTTGGGATGCCTCTGATATCTAACATATATCTATCATATCATAAAGTTATCCACATGGCTAAGAGTACTAAAGAGGAAAGAAATGTTAAAACTATGACCGAAGAAATGATCTTCTGTTTTTTAGTTAATGGTGGCAAAGGTTGTAGTTGGCTGTAAAGATTGTTTATGGTCCTTTGAATGCTATTGAGAGAATCAAAATCATATATCTGTTCAGCAAGACGGTTTGATGCAAGTGTCTCACGCCAAATGGTATGCCTATTTGTATAGTCTTGTTCTTTTAGTCTACTCAAATCTCTTGAGACTTCCTTTAAATATTCTCTTGCCGTACCCTCATCAGGAAGCAAACTTTGAAAAGTTGATGTGATTTTTAACTTTGCTACCGTTGCAGACTCTCCTTGTACAAATATCATTTTGATCCTCTTGTTGTAGTTATATTCTAAGTATATACCCGCAGATGTGGTTTGTCAATCATAGTTATCCACAGGTTTATCCACAGATAGATCTTACTGATAATATTATTAGACATCCTAGAAGTGGAGTGAAGTGGAGGATAGTGGAGTATGGGGCGCTTTTAACGATGCGTTCGTAATGTCTTGGGGGCCCCAAACCTCAAACCTTTAAACCTCATAGCCCGATTTGGATGATACCACAGATATAATGGTTTGTCAAACCTTAAAACCCTATAAAAAAATCTCCCAAAACATGGGAGAAATTTGATCATATCGTAATCTTTTTTTAACAAACCTTTATGTTATTTAAAGAAAACCAGGATAAAAGGTTTGTTATTCTATAGGGGTTATTCGGTATCAGAGTTGAATTGTTTGTAGACTTTTCCTAACTCCCGCCCGATTTTGCGGGGCTTAAGAATCTCTTGATCTACCGCTGAAAAATCCGCGGGGGTAAAAGAGAAGAAGCGATTAACAATAGGAATATGCTTAGTAACAGATACAAAACCATTCCATAGAGAATCACTAAAGGCTTGATACTCTTCTGGATTGTTTTTAGCATATTCTGCAAAGTGTCTAGGAGTCATACATATATTATAACATGGTTTGGGGAAATAAAGGTTTGGATCGTAATGTTCTGGAGGGGGAAAGGTTTGAAGGTTCGTAATGTCTTTTGGCTATAAGGTTTGGAGGTTTGTTCAATGATAATGCACGTGCCCTTTCGGGGCACAGTTACTCTTCTGTGAAGATATCTTCCAGTCGTGCAAAACCTTCATCTTCAATTCCCAAACCTTCAATAAACAAATCCCATGTTTCGTTTATGTATTGTTCAAGTGATGGTGTTCGGTTAATTATTCCTTCAGCAAAAGAAAATGCAAGTGGCAAACCTAAATCGCTATAAGCGAAGAAGTCTGTCCATTCATCATCTTGTTTAAAATTAACCCATAGTTGTCCTAGGATTAAAGCCCTGCTATCAAAATCCGTTGATGGCATAATTTGTACCTTCCTTAGTTTCTTTGGCTGACTCTGCTATTGTCTGTAATCTATTATACACGACATGGGGCTGAGACTTTGCTAGGTATTCCCCGACTAATTCTAAATCAACTCTGAGGTCAGATACCATGTTGCCTAACTTCATGGCTACCTTCTCCTCATCTGTGACCCGTCTGCTTATACGCATAGTTCTCCCTTGTATCTATTGTACCAAAAAGTGGGGGAAAGAGCAAGCCCCACGCCTGCCCCTTCCACCCGATAATCTAGGTGACCCAATACCTAGATTTGCCCAATTAAAACTGGTCGATAGGCTGCTATGAATAGGTCCCAATTAACATGGATGTCTGAGCCCAGTTCATTAATAGTCTTAGTATTGAAGTCGATGATTACAGTGGTGTCCCAAAATTCATAGTCACCGTTATTAATAGCATAGATACCAAACCCTGTCTCATCTAAGACTGAGTCTTGCGTAAGATAACTAATCATCATGCGGGTACCATATGAGGCGTCTATCCACCTAGGCTTTGAATGCTGCAGGGCCATTGCTAGGTCCCGCTGCCATTCGGTCTCACCCCAGTGACTATAAAGTACAACTGAAGGCTTGGTTAATGAATCTTTAAATACATAGTTGATCCGTGCACCCATTAGTCTTGCTCCTCATCTAGGTCGCCTTCGAAGTCAATTACTACCTTTACAACTCGTCCGTCTTGATTTGTCTTTATATAAACAGGATAGTAACCGTCACCATAGCCTGTGTTAAATACAATTGCGCTACCAATTCCTAACTCCCCTGCGTTAGAGTTAATCGTTGTAGCACTAGCGCCTTGATAAGAGTATTCTCCTATCTTGCCTTCCATATCCCATGGCTCACCCTCATTTGTTTTCCATTGGTCAAGGTAGCATGGGTCGCCTACCATTGCTTGGCCTGAGTCAACAGCAAAACTTCCTACTAAGGTAAGTTCATCTATTACATATTTTGTCATTTCTTATCCAATCCTACTAGGGTCATTTCATCTATCGTAGCACACTCGGGGCATTTTTCCAAATCGTGCTCATCAAAAGCATCTCTGATTAGATTATCAGGGTCTTCCGTTTCAGTACCGCAGTTCTCACAGTAATGCCAATTAAAACTAACTAAGACCTGAATGGTTGTATCAGGTGGGCAGGGTACCTCTGTGATAAAGTATCCTATTCGATTAACAAAGCCCCAGCCATTCCACAGGTAGCCAGCACCGTCGTCACCGTCTCCATACATCCAGATACGGTCTTCAGGGGTAGACTTAACAAACTCTACTTCTTCTCCATAGGTCTCAAACATCTCTCCGTCAAAGGAGGCATTAGTATCTATATGATTCTTGATTGGTTTGTATACATCGCACCACTCATCAAAAGACATTTCGATAAACCGTTCGTTATTCACCTAGAATCTCCTTGCGGTTCTTTACTTCTTCCTTGGCAAAAGCGATAGCATATGTTAGGGCATAGACCTCACACAGTGCGTCAAAATAGCCTGTGGCCTCTGTACGAGCCATTGAGTCCATGGCTTCCTCTGAGTATTCCTCTGCCTCAATACAAAGGTCTAACTGTCGCTCTGCCTCAACCATTAAAACTTTAAGGTGACCATGCAGGATGTCTGCTCCGTCCATACCTAGTTCTACTAATTTCATTAGGTATGGGTCTAGTGTTGTGTTATTCTCCATTGACTGCCTCCAAATAATGGCGGGATACATCAATGGCACCTTCAAGGTAAGGAACAATGCTATCAGCACCGTCCTCGTTATCTAGGTCTTGCTCTA
>Ga0208966_1000745_pt1 | contig 10230 bp, 10 predicted proteins | sample GreLakmeHU45MSRF_FD_187701 | JGI IMG/M metagenome (GOLD analysis project Ga0208966, IMG submission 187701) | Freshwater lentic microbial communities from great Laurentian Lakes, MI, USA - Great Lakes metaG HU45MSRF (SPAdes) | ecosystem: Environmental > Aquatic > Freshwater > Lake | place: Great...
CTGAAATGGACATAATTTTTGCAAATATCATTTCAGGCGCTTCGTTAATCCCAATGTAATTGCCCAGCGATTTAGACATTTTTTGCACGCCATCCAAACCTTCGAGAAGCGGCATGGTAATGACACATTGAGGAGATTGACCTGATTGCTTTTGTAACTCGCGACCCATTAATAAATTAAATTTTTGATCCGTACCGCCCAATTCCACGTCTGCTTTCAATGCCACGGAGTCATAGCCCTGAAGAAGGGGATATAGAAACTCATGGATAGCGATAGGTTGGTTGGCTTTGTATCGTTTACTGAAATCATCGCGCTCTAACATACGGGCGACTGTGTGGCTTGCAGCTAATTTAAGCATTCCGGCTGCACCAAGATCAGTCAGCCACTTTGAATTAAAAACAACCTCGGTTTGATCGCGCTTTAATATTTTAAAAACTTGCTCAGCATAGCTCTCAGCATTTTTTTTCACTTCGTCTTGAGATAAAGGGGGGCGTGTCGCACTTTTGCCTGTGGGGTCACCAATCATGCCCGTGAAGTCGCCAATTAAAAATAAAACGTGATGGCCTAAGTCCTGAAATTGTCTAAGTTTATTTAATAAAACGGTATGGCCTAAATGCAGATCGGGTGCTGTAGGATCAAAGCCAGCCTTAACTCTTAAAGGCTTGCCTTTTTTAAGTTTTTCGAGAAGCTCTTCTTCAAGAAGAATTTCTTCGGCGCCTCGTTTAATGAGTGCTAACGCTTGATTGATTTCAGTAGCCACAAATATTTCCGAATGGTTTTATTGAAGTTTAATAATTGCATTCATTTTAGCCTAAATTATTTTACCAATATGGAAAATAGCGGAAATAAACCATTTACAATCCTACACATGAATGAATTATTTATAGGTCTTATGTCTGGCACCAGCCTTGATGGGATGGATGCTGTGCTTGTTAATTTTGGCGACTCCCCGCAAGACATTAAAATGATGGGTCATAGTTATGTCGCTTACGAAGATACATTCAAAAAAAGTCTTTTAGCACTTCATTTGCCATACAGCAATGAACTTGAAGATAGCCTCATGATAGGCAATATGCTGAGCCAACAAGCCTATCAAACTGTTGAGGCTTTGCTTAAAAAAACAGGTACCACATCCAAAGACGTCAAAGCGATTGGTTTTCATGGTCAAACTATTCGCCATCAGCCACAAAAGGGCTTCACTTTACAGATTGGAAATCCTGCGCTCTTAGCTGAACTTTCTTATATCAATGTGATTGCTGATTTTCGCAGTCGAGATGTTGCAGCAGGTGGACAAGGCGCTCCCTTAGTGCCTGCATTTCATAAAGAAATTTTTTCACACCCAACAGCTCATCGCGCGATTGTGAATATTGGCGGGATTGCCAATGTGACCATTTTAAATCCCGAAACTTCTGTATCAGGCTTTGATAGCGGACCTGGAAATATTTTATTAGATCACTGGAGTCAAAAGCATCTTCATAAAGCATTCGATGACGATGGGTCGTGGGCAAGGGAAGGTCAGCTGATTCAAACGCTTCTTGATGCATTTTTTGATGATGCTTATTTTGAAAAAACTGCGCCCAAAAGTACAGGTCGCGATCACTTCAATGAAGCTTGGCTCAGCAAACACTTACAAGAATCTTACCCCATTCAAGATATTCAAAGAACGCTATTGGAACTCACTGCATTAAGTATTTCAGAAGCCATACATACACATAACGCAAATATCACTGAAGCTTATCTATGTGGTGGTGGTGCTTTAAATAGTTTCTTAGTTGAGCGATTAAAATTATTAATCCCTCAAATAAAAATCCAACTCACCGATGCCCTTGGCATGCCAACACAACATGTGGAGGCTGCGGCATTTGCATGGCTTGCGAAACAAACGCTATTTTCAAAACCGGGTAACTTACCTCAAGTTACTGGCGCTAAAGGCTTGCGTATTTTAGGTGCAATCTATCCCGCATAAAGATAGCGCTAGCAAAAGTGTTATGAGAAGTTATAATTCATTTAATAATTAATTTTATTTTTCAAAAATGAAATCAACTAAAGTCACATTACACTTCGATCAAGAATCAGCATCCATAGAATTGCCTTTGGTAAAAAGTACCATGGGTAACGATGCGATTGATATTCGTCAATTAGGTACCCACCAAGTCTTTAGTTATGACCCTGGTTTTATGTCGACGGCTTCGTGTAGCTCTGAAATCACTTTTATTGATGGCGAAAAGGGTCTTCTTCTTTATCGTGGTTATCCTATTGAACAGCTTGCAGAACATTATGACTTTTTAGATGTGGCTTATCTCTTGATGCATGGTGAATTACCAAAACCACAAGAAAAAGAAACATTTTCGACTACCATTACGCGTCATACAATGCTCCACGATCAACTCAATAATATTTTTCGTGGGTTTAGACGCGATGCTCACCCTATGGCCGTCATGGTAGGTGTCGTAGGCTCTATGTCTGCATTCTATAACGATAGTATGGATGTCTCAGACCCTCAACATCGTTTAATCGCGGCACACCAATTATTAGCAAAGGTTCCGACGATAGCAGCCTGGAGTTATAAATATCGCTCAGGACAGCCATTTACCTACCCGCAAAATCATTTAAGTTATGCAGAGAATTTTATGCATATGATGTTTGCAACACCCTGTGAAGAATACAAAATTAATCCGGTACTTGCTAAAGCTTTTGAGCGCATTCTCATTCTGCATGCAGACCATGAACAAAATGCATCAACGTCCACAGTAAGGCTCGCAGGCTCTTCAGGGGCTAACCCTTTTGCATGTATTGCCGCAGGGATTGCATCTCTTTGGGGTCCAGCGCACGGTGGCGCAAATGAAGCTACTTTGAAAATGCTCGAAGAAATTGAGGATGAAAGTCGTATTGGTGCATTCATTAAACGTGCAAAAGATAAAGATGATTCCTTCCGTATGATGGGTTTTGGCCATCGCATTTATCGCAACAAAGATCCCCGTGCAGAAATCATGCGTAAGACCTGCCATGAAGTCCTAAATGAACTTGGTTTAAAAGATGATCCTATTTTCAAACTTGCCATGAAGTTAGAACAAATTGCACTCGAGGATGAATACTTCATTGAGAAAAAACTTTATCCTAATGTGGATTTCTATTCCGGCATTGTGATGCGAGCTATGGGCATTCCTAATTCGATGTTTACTGCGGTATTTGCGCTTGCAAGGACAGCGGGCTGGGTCGCTCAATGGAATGAAATGGTAGGCCAGCCTGGTAATAAAATGGGCAGGCCACGCCAAGTTTACACAGGTAAAGCTCGGCGCGACGTTCCTAAAAACAAGTAGTTTTAAGCCGAGAAGGAAGAACCGCAACCGCATGTTGTTTGTGCGTTTGGATTCTTAATGACGAATTGCGAGCCTTGAACACTGTCTTGGTAATCAATTTCAGCGCCCATTAAATATTGCAAACTCATAGGATCAATGAGTAAAGTCACTGAATCTTTTGTAACTTGCGTATCATCTTCATTCGTAGTTTCTTCAAATGTAAATCCATATTGAAAACCTGAACATCCGCCGCCACTTACGAATACACGAAGCTTCAACTCTGGCTGGCCCTCTTCTTCAATCAATGCCTTCACCTTTTTTACAGCATTATCTGTAAAAATAAGTGGGGTTGGCATTTCCATGTCTTTTGATTCAACGATTTGATTCATAATATTTACTCCTCATTATTTCTTCTTTTGTGGCTGATAATTTTTAGCGACTTCTTTAAGCCGTCCATACACTTTAGCACCTGCATGAATTTCTATCACCTTATATTCAATATCTCCAGTAATTCTAGCATGCGCATGAAGCTCTAGATATTCAGCACATATAATATTACCATTCACGTCTCCATCAATAATCGCTGTATGCGCGGAAACATTTCCTTTAATGCGGCTTTTGTTACCCATGATTAGAGTTCCTGCTGTACCTGGAAGTTCAGTAAGGTTGCCCTGAATTGAACCATCAACACGAATGCCACCTGAATAAGTCACATTGCCGCGTACCGAAATATCCTTATCAATCAGTGTATCAATCGTACGCGCTTTATTTTTTTTATTAAAAAACATGAAATATCCCTTATCGTTTCTTGCCTAGAATTTTTTCGTAAAAAAGAATGTCTTCCTTTAGCTTATTATTTTCTTCTTGAAGCTTAGAAATGTCGTCTGAAACTTTATCGCCTGAAATCGATTTGAGCTGTATCTCAATTTTTTTATGTAATAACTGGTCTTGTATCGATTGATTCTCTGATTCTAATGCTTGAATTTTTGAAACAAAGCCAATCACTGAGCCGCCGTCTAATTCCCAATAAGTAAATCCTGCCCCACCTAAAAATGAGAATGCTGCAATCATCAAATAGGTAGGCCAAGAAGCGCCTGTTTTAATACGCATTCTTCGGCGAGTGATACCAAAATATTTGGTATAAGTTCGCTTAACTTTTCTCATAGAAACAACACTTTATGGCATCAAGGGCACAAGATCAAGCCCAGAAATCTCTGGAAAATCAAACATAAGATTCATATTCTGAACAGCCTGTCCTGCCGCGCCTTTCACGAGATTATCAATGACAGATAAAATAACAATCTTATGGCTACCTTGCGGCTGAAAGATACTAATGCGACATTGATTTGAGCCTCTTACAGATCTCGTTTCTGGATGAGCCCCTTTTGGCATCACATCTACAAAAGGCTCATTTTTATATCTTGTTTCAAAAAGTGCTTGTATATCTGTTTTTTTAGTAAGCGTTGCGTAAAGTGTTGCGTGTATGCCTCTAATCATAGGTGTTAAATGAGGCACAAAAGTTAAATGCACTGGTTGATTCGCGACGCTAGCGAGTCCTTGCGTGATTTCAGGTAAATGTCTATGCCCTTCAACTCCGTAAGCTTTAAAGTTATCAGAAGCTTCCGCCATTAATGCATTTACCTCAGCTTTTCTGCCAGCTCCGGATACGCCTGATTTAGCATCTGCGATTAAGTCATCAAGATCGATCACGCCTGATTCAATCAATGGAATAAATCCCAATTGAATGGCTGTGGGATAACAACCCGGATTAGCCACAAGGGATGCTTTTTTAATTTTTTCTCTATTCATCTCCGGTAGGCCATAAATAGCATCTTTAAGTAGATCGCTACATGAATGTGGCATGTTGTACCACTTTTCCCAAACGTTAACATCTTTTAGCCTAAAATCAGCCGCCAAATCAATCACTTTTACCCCGGCTTTAAGAAGTGCTGGCACTTCTTGCATGGCAATCCCATTAGGGGTTGCAAAAAACACGAGATCGCAATTCGTCAAATCAGCTGTCTTGGGATCTTCAAAGTTAAAATCAATGAGGCCTCTCAAGCTTGGAAATAAGCTCGCAATCGATAAGCCAGCCTCAGCTCTAGATGTCACAGCTTGGATCGTCACATGAGGATGTTTGACTAAAATTCTTAATAGCTCAACGCCGGTATAACCAGTCGCGCCGACCACGCCTACTTTAATCTTTGACATATTACTCATCACATGGGCACCTTTAATTTAAAAGAAGTTTTAATCCTTATAAAAACCATACTAACAAAATTTATTTAACTCTATATAACAAAAAAGCCGCTTGAAAGCGGCCTTTTTGCTCTTTGGAACTTGAAACAATTAACGTTTCGAGAATTGTTTACGTCTACGAGCTTTTCGAAGACCCACTTTTTTACGCTCAACTTCGCGTGCATCACGTGTTACAAAACCAGCTTGTGAAAGCGTGCTTTTTAAATTTGTATCATAGTCAATCAATGCACGTGTAATGCCATGACGCACAGCACCTGCTTGACCAGATTCACCGCCACCAATAACGTTCACATTGATATCAAACGTGCTTAACGTGTTGGTTAAATCGAGTGGTTGGCGAAAAATCATACGGGAGGTATAACGTGAAAAATATTCATCCGCAGGTTTGTCGTTCACAGTGATTACGCCTTTGCCTATCTTCATGAACACACGAGCTACTGAGCTCTTTCTGCGACCTGTTCCGTAATTGTATTTACCTATCATAGTATTTCCCTAACTATATGCTTAATGGTTGTGGTTGTTGTGCCACATGATCATGTGTTGGGCCTGTATAGACTTTCATCTTTTTAATCATGGCATAACCCAAAGGTCCTTTTGGTAACATTCCCTTCACTGCCTTTTCTAAAGCGCGACCTGGAAAACGGTCTTGCATCTTAGAGAAGTTCGTTGTTGAAATGCCGCCTGGATAACCTGAATGGCTATGGTAAAGTTTTCCGTCACCTTTGTTACCCGTTACTTTAATCTTTTCCGCGTTGATCACAACAATGTAATCACCTGTATCTACGTGCGGCGTAAAAATGGCTTTATGTTTGCCACGTAATCGATGTGCAATCGCACTTGCTAATCTACCCAATACTGCGTCAGTTCCGTCGACAACGAACCAATCGTGTTTGACTTCATGGGATTTTGCTGAAAATGTCTTCATTTCAATACCAACTTTTGCGCTATAAATTTAAAAAAAGAGATGAATTCTATGCCAAAACTGCCTGTTTTGTCAATTTTATTAATGATTTAGTTCACATGAAGATAGTGAAAAAACACCCCTAAAAAGACAAACCCACCTAGGTAGTTATTGCTTAAAAATGCATTAAAACAGGCTTTTGGGTTCAGTGTCCTGATTTGACGATACAGAAACCCAATAAAAATCAGGCTTAGCCCTATAAAACCATAAAAAAGCCAGCCAAAATTTTCTAACTGTCCCACCCAAATTAAGCACCCCATCATACAGGTATAACAGAGCATGATGGCTTCTTTCACATAAGCCCCGAACCAAATAGCTGAAGAACGAATGCCAATTTTTAAATCATCATTTTTATCCGTCACCGCATAAAGCGTATCGTAAGCAATGGCCCAGAATAAGTTCGCCAAAAATAATAACCATGTCGTCATGGATAAAGGAATCTCATTGGCAACAAAAGCCATTGGAATGCCCATGCCAAAACTTAACCCTAAATACGCCTGTGGTATCACAAAAAATCTTTTGGTTAAAGGATAAGTGAGTGCTAAAAATAGAGCGACTAATGAAAAGTAAAATACATTTTTATTTAAAAATAAAACGCATATTAATGCACCTATCAATAAAGTTAGGAGTAAGAAAAAAGCATTTTTAACTGGGATGGACTGATTAGCTAAAGGACGTAATTTTGTTCGTGTGACAAAAGAATCAAATTTGCGATCAAGAATATCATTGGCGACACAACCTGCTGAACGCATCAGCGCTGTGCCTAAAATAAAAATGGTGAAATGTTGAATACTTGGATTGCCATGTGTCGCTATGAAAAGTCCCCATAAGGTTGGCCATAACAATAAAAAAATACCAATGGGTTTATCAAGACGCATAAGATGAATATAAGGGCGCATCTTTAGATTCAGTCCGACTATTCGAGTTTGAATGAAATAGGTACAAGCACGTTAAAATTTTTGCCCCGCAGACTCTCGGGCGGCGCTGGAAAAGGGGAAGCTTTTTTAATCATCTCAAGTGCTTCATTATCTAAAACTTCATATGTGCTACTTTTTTTAATCTTGACGCTAATCACAGCGCCTTTGATATCAATTTCAAGATCTACAACGACGGTCCCTTGCCAGCCTCGCATTTGAGCAATTTTCGGATATTGCTTATATTTTGCTATCGCGTTTGCGAGCAAACTACTATAACTCTCTAAATACTGAGTCACTGGCTCTTGCGGCATAATATTAGGTATTTTTGAAATAGTTTCGGCAGGTGAAGGTGGGACTTCTTCTTTCGGCATAGGCTGTGCAACTGATGTTGCATTTTTATCAATGATCGGTGTAATTTTTTTCTGAATAGGCTCAACTTTTTTTATGGGCTGAGGTGTTTCTATTTTTATGGGCTGAGGTGTTTCTATTTTTTCAATTGGCTCTTGGATGGGCAAACTTGAAATTGTCACGTTCATCACTTGAGGCTTTAATAGTGGTTTACTAAGTGTAGGCAAACCTATCATTAAAGTGATATGGATCGCTATTGAAATCGCAATAGCTTTGGGCAAATCAAAATTAAAAGGGAAGGTTCTCAACAAACTCACGATTTTCGGAAAATACTTTGAAAAAATTTAAAGAAAAATTATAACTTAAATCAGTAGGCTCTCATCAACTTCATCGTTGATTGAAAAGATTTGGTAAAAAAATTTCTGTGAGCAAAATGCTCTTTCCATGTCTTTCCCATTCTGCTTGTCGCACCCATAAAATATCTTGATCAATATAATCTAGCAATTTTAAATGAGTATATAAAATATCTTCTGGTTTACAGATTCGATATAAGAGTGAGCGTCTTGAAATGTCGGGGTCTTTAAATAAAACATTAGCAAGCGATTGTTGGCCAAGTGTTTTTAAACTTATCCAGGCATCTTCAAGATCACTTATTTTTAACTGTGTTTTTGCAAAGATCATAGGTTCATCATGACTTTTAATTAACACCTCACGAATGTAATCTGTTTTTTTTTCTAAAGCAACGCCTTCATAAATGATATCGACTTTGACATCATTAAATTCTTTTTTTAATCGTTCTGTTAAAGAGCCCTCTTCGGTTAGCCACGAAAATTTATTACCTTCAGCTATAGGTGATTTTAACCAAACCATTTTTATACCTTTACTCTTTCATTTGCATGACCTAACCAACGCCTTAAATGAAGATGCGCAGCTTCAGGATAATCTTCTAATAATTGATCAGCAATCGTTTTAGCTTCTTCTAATAATTTAAAATCGCGATTGAGATTAGCAATACGTAACATAGGCACCCCACTTTGTCGGACACCTAAAAACTCTCCAGGACCTCTAATATTTAAATCTTCTTGCGCAATAATGAAGCCATCCGTATTTTCATAAATTACTTTGAGTCTTTGTCTTGCAAGCTCTGATAATTTTTTCTGGAACAATAAAATACATGTACTTTTAAGTGAACCTCGTCCTACTCGGCCGCGCAATTGATGTAATTGTGAAAGTCCCATACGCTCTGCATTTTCAATCACCATCAACGTCGCATTCGGCACATCGACACCTACCTCAATGACTGTGGTTGCTACTAATAATTGAATATCACTCTTCATAAATTCAGACATGACTTTTTGTTTTTCTGACGATTTCATTCGGCCATGGACCAAGCCTACTTTTAAATCTTTAAAATGAGACTGCATATTTAAGAATGTTTCTTCTGCGGTTTGAAGTTGCAAGACTTCACTCTCTTCAATCAAAGGACATACCCAGTAAACTTGCGCTCCGGCATGACATACCTCATGCACTCTCTTTAAAATTTCATTGCGTCGGTCCTCTGAGAACAGTTTTGTCACAATCGCTTCACGGCCTTTAGGTAATTCATCAATAACGGATACATCAAGATCTGCAAAATAACTCATGGAAAGTGTTCTGGGAATTGGTGTAGCACTCATCATTAGCTGATGGGGCTCAATTGCTTTATTTAATTCACCTTTTTTTCGTAACGCTAATCTTTGCTCAACACCAAACCGATGCTGTTCATCAATAATACTTAAACCTAACTTTTTAAAAATGACATGATCTTGAAACAGAGCGTGTGTGCCCACTACAATATTTGCTTCACCTGATGCTGTCATACTTAAAGAAATCTCCCGGTCTTTTTTGGACTGGCTGCCTGTTAGCCATGCGACTTTTATGTTTAAAGGGGTTAACCATTGATTAAGTTTGCGATAGTGTTGTTCAGCTAAAATTTCAGTAGGCGCCATAAATGCCACCTGACTTCCATTCTCAATCACTTGTAAAGCTGCGATTGTCGCTACTACTGTTTTACCACTGCCTACATCGCCCTGTAACAGCCTTTGCATCGGATAGTTTTTTTCAAGATCATTTTTAATTTCTTGAATAACTTTTTTTTGTGCCCCGGTTAACTCAAATTCAAGCTTATCCATAAAAATAGTTGTGAGTTTATTTTTGGCTTTTAATGGTTTGGCTGTAAGTGCTCGCCTTATCAAATAATTAGATCTTAAAGATAATTGTTGTGCTAAAAATTCATCAAAGATAATTCTTTGATAAGGTTTACTTGTAAAAGCCTCATGGCTTGCAACTTCTTTAAAATCTTTTGGATGGTGAATACTTTTTAAGCTTTCATAAAGATTTGGTAAGCGTAATTTCTCATAAAAGATTGGTAAAAATAAATCTTTTAAATAATTTTTTAAGTCAAAGT
>Ga0208966_1000747_pt1 | contig 10227 bp, 27 predicted proteins | sample GreLakmeHU45MSRF_FD_187701 | JGI IMG/M metagenome (GOLD analysis project Ga0208966, IMG submission 187701) | Freshwater lentic microbial communities from great Laurentian Lakes, MI, USA - Great Lakes metaG HU45MSRF (SPAdes) | ecosystem: Environmental > Aquatic > Freshwater > Lake | place: Great...
AGGGTATCAAGAGCATCAGACTGAGGATCATAAGTAGTAGCCTCAAAGGTCCAATCAGAGGTATCAAAATATGTTACTTCGTCATCTTCTAAAAATTCAACACGAAGGGGTGAGGTATCTCCTCTAACGATTTGCCATTTAATTCTGGCTGGATCTGCTCCGAATACTTCTGGTCCATGCATAGTAATAAGATTATACCATAAAAAAAGACTAATACTCAGGCTGGTGGGTATAAGAGACAAACCAGAGTATTAGTCATATTTAAAGTATATCATATCAGGACAATCTGGACATGTTATTAAAAAGTTATAAGATTGTTATAATAGACAATGTCCGTTTTGTGTTGTTTTGTCATAGAGTGTCATAGTTGCCAATAGTGTATACTAAATATATATAAGAAGAAAGAACTATCTTTAAGGTTTGTATATACAAGATATCTTATATATAGTGAAAATATGGTATAATTATAAAATGATAAAAGTTTATAAACACATGATTGACGACGAAACAAGACTTAATTGTTTAGGACTTATAAATAGTGCACCAGATTCAGTTTGGACTCAAAGTGTGTGTACAGATGAGACAGTAATTCAATTAAGAGATGCTATGCCCTGGTACGTTCTAAAAACATTAAACAAAATGCATTTAAACTTAATGCCAATAATTTCACAAGATTTTGATATTCCTGGAACAACAGGTAGTTATTTAACAAATCCAGATTATGCTGATATAGAAAAATCAAGTATTATAACTGTAGATTTGCGATTGCCTGGAATGAAGTTGTCTCCTCATGCAGACGTGCCAACAGGAACATTTGAAAAACACCGTGGAACAGTAGATGGAGTTAGTTATATCACTCTTTCTTCAATTTATTATTGGGATGACAATTTTACTGGCGGAGAAATTGATTTTCATGAAAATGCTGTTTTTTCAATTGAAAACTATGATCAGGTTGATCTTACCGTGACTAACAGTTATAAGCCAGTTGCTGGTGATTTGCTTGTTTTTAACTCTAATATTGTTCATAGCATAAGAACTGTTGAATCTGGTAGAAGAATATCTTCACAATATTTTTATAGCATAAAATAATAATTATTTATTAAGTTTGTCAATATGCTCAAGTAAAATTCTATACATCTCGTCGAGTTTCTTTTCCTGGCGATCTCTAGATTTGATAGAGTCAATCCTTTGTTCGTCAACAGCACTTTCTAATCTTGAAATTTGGTCTTTTACCGATGATCCTCCATTGGTTTTAAGTTCGCTTAGATAATGTTTGACAAGCCACTTGATTCCAAAGGCGATTGATGATACAATTGTAAGTATTGCTACTATTAAGGAAGCCCAGTCTTGAATTGTCATAACTATATTATTATACATGGAGTATTTGAATAAAATGAAAACAGAAATACTTAACACACTAGAGTATTCTAAGAATCTTATTATATCCCCTGACATGGACGGTTTTATGACCGCATTGTTATTAGAGCGTTTTAACGGTTCGCAAATAGTGGGTTCATACGACAAAAATATTTTATGTCTCGCCGACAACATAGATCCGTCGGAATGTTTGTTTGTTGATTGCGATATGAATCGGCAAGAGTATGTATCTCTCGGCAATCATATGCGACTTTTGGAAGACGGTATGTCAGTCGAGTCGTTTAATCCGAATGTACACTTCGGCGTGACGACATATAGCGACAAGTTCCCATACGCAACTGCTTTTTTGATAAGTTTTGCGACAGAGGCTCCTCTTTCCGACTTTGACCTTGTACGCATGGCATTTGCTGATTCAACTCTCAAGAACATGGAGAAGTATGAGCCTAACATGCGAAATTGGTCTACACGGATGGATCATCCTGCAGTAAAGTACATAATAGACAATTCAGACATTGCAAAAAGAGATGATGCACAGGCAAGGTTTGATTATGTAGACCAAGCCTTTGTATCTAAAAGATACGGCAAGCAACGATACCTGGATACCCTTAATACTGCCCTAGAAGACCACGGGATGAAGTTTAAACCACTTACCAGGGGTAAGAAGTACATGTGTGACAAAGTTGGTATAAACACCGTTATAAGGTATAATAGAGATATCATATCTTACGCAGAGATATTCACAGGAGAGTACTCTGTTACATATGATCAAGAGATAGAATGGAAATAAAATGTCCTATAGAGAAATGGTGAAAAATGTATAGAGAAGAAGCAGTAAAACTTATGTGTGACACAGTAGATCAGTATAATAGAGAACAAGCACATCACAACAATATGGATATTGCTGCAATTGAAGATTATATTGCTTCACAGCGCCAGCAAATGGAGTTTGTTAATGGCATGCTTTACGATACTCTTAAATCAAATGGTGTTATAAGTTAATATGATTGAATTAGAAGAGTTTAAACCTATTGTTATTAAAAATATTTTTACTCCCGATGAAATAGAGGAAATATATAATACTAGGTTTAACTTGGCTATTAACGAAAAAACTCCAGAAGGAAAGTCTTATACTTTTCCAGATCCATCTTGTGGATATATTACAGCAGTCTATCCTTTACCTGAAAAAATTAGAAATAAAATTGTCGCTGCTATTCAAGAACATTCTCCATTTGAGGTTCGAGAAGATGGCAACCATATTCCACGATACACACTAGAGTCTGGATCAAACCCTCAGTTGAGGCCTCACTATGATGTAGGATTAGACTATGCATCTATGACTCTGAGTGTGCAACTGAAAAATACTATCCCGTGGGAATTATGCGTAGGCGATGATTGTTTTATGCTTGAAGAAAACGATGCAGTCTTATTTTCTGGATCCCATCAAATACATTGGAGACCAGATATTGAATTTAGCGCAGATGACTATTACGACATAATTGTATGTCAGGCTTCAGCAAAAGAAAATCCACTTCCTCTTGATAATGCTCATAGAGCAAAAATGCAAAAGAAAGCGGATGTCTTTGTTAATAAATATTTTAACTAGTTTTTAACATGTGGAAAACCAGAGCGCTCAAGAGCCTCTAGAAGTGGTGGATCTAGTTGAGAGATCAACTTATGGTTGACCTTTCCATTATTTGAATCAACATGTATAACATCTGTTCTGATTAACTGAGTATTATCTTCTTTGTCAGCAAATGTTTTTACTATGATGATATAGTCGCAAAAGTCCTTAAAAATAAAGTCTTTGCCCTGTGCGCCACCATCCTGTGTTGTGTACCAATCAGTTTCTACAAAACTCATTTTTTCTAATTTCATGAGCATCTCCTTTTCTGTCTATAATAGTATACCATATCATGCTATAATATGAATATGACAAACCATACACCCCAAGCCCCACATTTAGAGCCAGGATTTTTTACAGATGAAGAAATGGCCGATATATACCTAGCAGTTAATAATACTATGGATAAAGGCATAAAAGATGCTCAAGACAAATGGACCTATTTTAAGAAAAACACAAACAATGGCTTTAATGTAATCTTTTTTAGCGAAAGACGACAAGGAGAACTTCCTGGCTTGTCTCAAAAGGTTGAAGACAAACTTCGTTTAAAGTTAGAGGAAAAGGCTGGAGGGCCTGTAGGTCATATTGGAGTTCTTTGGGCTAGATACACTTTAGAATCTGGTGATATTCCAACACTAATGCCTCATCAAGATAGATCTGAGACACATGTTGCTTATATGTGTACCGTCGAATTAGACTCAAACATTGATTGGAACTTTTATGTTGGAGACGAAGAATTTGAAATGAAAAAAAATCAAGCAGTCTGGTTCTCAGGAACAAACCAACCACATTGGCGTCCAGATTATGATTTTAAAGAAAAAGACTATTACGACATTCTTCTTTTCCAGACACATGCTGAAGATGACGAGAATCCTTTGTCAGAAGATCACTATGATGAAGGAGATGAAATTGGCAATGAGTATTCAACCAAATATGCACATCTTTTGAAGAATAGTATTGCTAAAGCACAAATGTCAGATGGTCGTTGTCAGTAATTTAATCTGAACAATCACAATCAGAGCAACATTCTTCTTTAAAGATCTTTAGTGCCAAACCATCATTTTCTGGTCTTCCCATATCTTCCCAAAATGTTTGTCTGCCCATGTTATCTGTTACTGGCATTGGTTTAGACTCTATGGAAAGTTCTTTCTCCCAGGCATTTTCTAGATTATCTAATATTCCCATTATCTTGATTCCTCTCTGTAGTATCTTTTGTATAGTTCATCTATGTTTGACTGAATATGCTCTAATTCTTTGCTATATTCAGATACAAACATCGTTTCTATTTCTTTTTTTTCTTTTGCACTTTCCCTTGGAAAATTTCCAAGATACGGAGCGCTTAATTCATTAAATGCTGGATTAAGTTTATTGTAATATTTATCACAAGCATCCATCATTTCTTTTGTTGTAAATCTTTGTTTAATTGAATATTCTGGAAAAGGTTTTATCATAACTTCTATAACCTTGTTATGATCTTTTGTAAATTCATGAAATGGAGCAATAAAAAATTCGTCATGATCAACTAAGTATTGTGTATATTCTTCATATCTTTTTATAAGTTCTTTTGGATCTCCTGTTCGTTCGTGTTTACGACCTAAAAGTTTATCCTGTCTTGGAACATCTTTATCCCATTGATAATCTCTATATAGTTTTGCAGAAACAATAGAAGGAAGAACATCTCTAACTGGAACAACAAATAAAGAATTTTTATCTCTTTCTTCAAGAACAGAGACTAGGTGAGTAAACTTAGGGAAAATATCTATTCCAAGAGTTGTCCAAATACATATAGATATAAAATTATTTCCAGATCTTTCTAATCCATCTACGTATATATCCATTACTTTAGTATACCGCAAAATCTGAAAAATTTTGTAAAACCTAAATAGCCTAAAATCTGAATATTTTGTCTAGATGTATGATACATACTATACAGAAAATGCACACAAAAAAATAGTGCGCCCATAACAGACGCACTAGATCTTGGGAAAACCTTCTACTTCATCCTACCCTGTATCCAGCCATTGTGTATACCTATGATGGGTGCATCAATACATACCGCCACACCTTGGTGTAGGGTGCTTCCCATCAATTCAATAAACTCGTGTACATGCTCCTTAGTATCGAATTCCATACCCCGCGTTGTACCGCTTGTTGTTGTTAGTGTTAATTTAATCATTGTGTTACCTTTCGCATGTGTGCTACTACATTTACAGAAACCTTTTGTAGGTCTGCTACTACCTTGTTCATTTCATCTGCTGAGTTAGCAGTAAGCCCTGCGCCTAGTAATTGTGCGCCGTCCCATAGTGAGTAAGTGATAGTCATTTGATAAGCCCTCTTTTCTTTAGTAATTCTTGAGCCTTAGCGATTTGCTCAGGCGTAGCGTTGCGATAAGCGTTAATTGTTTCTCTTATCCATGGTGACTTAGCCATAGCCTTCTCATGGGCTTCATGGCGAGCAATCGCTTGCTCGGCTTGTATTCTATTTAGTGTATTCATCTTGAACACCTTTCTTTATTTTGTATACTGCAAGTATAACAGAGAAATGTCAAAAAGTCAAGTCCTAGCACGGCGTGTCGGATGTGATGTCCGTCACACGGCACGTGTCAAATCGACACACCGATAACCTCACTATTGTTACGCAATCGTTATAATTCACCCTACTAATGTGACCTACCTCTCATGTGATACACCTCACAATGTCCGAATTGATACTATTTGTCCCCTCCAATTTGTCACACCCCCCTGCTACAATTACAGTATAAAGAAAAACAAGCGGTAAAGAAATCCGCTAAAGAAAGGTGGTCAAAATGACTACATTAACAAAAACACATGAGCATAATCCTATGCTTTCCGCTATCTCTGAAATTGGAGATGAGCAATTCACTTTCTGCCAAGATTGTGAACAAAATATTGAGCGATACTACGACTATGGTGACATTGAATTGTTACCTATGTGGACAGATTGGTATGTGTCTAAATGAGTAATTGGACTATGTTCGCTAAAGTTTCTCACTACCCTAAAGGCATGATGAACCTATGCCCTTGCGGTCAGGTGGTATTAGCCCCTGCGCTATACCATGAGGGAGAGTCATACATGACTAACCCTAATAAATGTAAAGACTTATTCAAAGGAGTAAATAAATGAGTACCTATGTACCTATCAAATCCGTATGTGGTGCGGTAACTACCACAATCGACCAGTATGACTATGACCTAAACCCTCATGGTGTTATCTGTTGCGATAACTGTAACTCTATCGTGTTATGCCGTAAGGCTTGGGACTTTCTATACAAGGAGGTTAAATAATGAAAAACTTTGAGTTTCTAACCTACATAACTGTAGAGGCTGAGTCCTATGATGAGGCTATTGATGTATTTCAATTCCAATTAAAATACGGAATAAATAAAGACAATGTTTATGTCGCTGACATAAAAGATTTGGAGTTAAGCGAATGAAAACACTTCAAGAAAAACTTGACGCAGTAGCGTTAGAGTTAGAGCCAGTACTTTGGGAATTACTAAATGAAATCGAGGAAAATTAATTGTTATTAGTTTTAATTGCAATGATTGTGTTTGGCTTTTTGTATTCACTCTAGTAGTAAAGATCGCATGGATAAATACCCTGCGATTTTTGCACGTGGCGGTTATCCACAGGGGGTGTGTATAACTAATGTGTTTAAGGTCACACAATTATTTCCCCCATTTACGGCGTGTCGATTTGACTTTTTGACATTTCTTTGCTATACTTCTAGTATAACAATTAAATAATGACTAATAAAGCAATGAGCCTTAGCAAATAAATGTGACGAGTATCACAGTGAGCCTAAGCAAATAAGTGCCCAATTTGTCAGACCCCCCTGTTATAATTATACTAACAAACAAACGAAAGGTAGTCACCAAATGACTTACACTATAAAACTCGAAACCTATTCAGGTTCCGTAAAAACAATTCCCCTATCCACTAAAGGACAGGTTGCAGATTTTATCTCTAACTATCCTAATGCGTTACCTGTTGGCGTATCTGTAAAAATCTCATGCGACATGCTAGGGATTAGCGGAACACTACGCGGAAAGGCTTTAGTATAATGATAAACTCAGTAATGACAATACCTTGCGAGGAATGCCACGCAACAGGTTTAATCTTTTTTGGCGATGAAGATAATTTCGATGTAGAAACTTGCGTATGCGATTTCGGCATGGAACAAGACTTAAACTTATTTAACACACCCGAAGCAAACTAAAGAATAGGAAATAAAATAAATGACTAAAATAGAACACTCTCTAAAATTCGTAACCGAATTTGATGAAACTCATCCAGTAGCACTACAAGCACTTTCTATGCCTCACTCAGTTTTAGTAGAAATGCTTGAAGGAATGCTAAAAGATTTGCTAGTGCCTGCAATTGCTTCAACACTTGAAGAAATAAATGCACGAGGCTCTTACGCAATTCTAAAGGTGGCCGAATAATGATGACTCGTAAAGACTATGTAGCAACCGCAGAAATCCTGCACGGATATAAAGATTTAATCGGTGACCAATTAGTTTTTGAAGATTTGGTTGATGAGTTTTCGCTAATGTTTGAAAGCGATAACGAAAGATTTGACCATGTAAAGTTTTTCAATGCTTGCCACAAAGAAAGTGTGTTTGCGTAATGAAAAAACTAATAGCCCTTATACTAATCTCTTTACTTATTCCTATCCCGTCTGCTAGTGCAAATGATAAACTTGCAACTGTAAAAGAAACTACTATTGTTACAGGTTCTACTTCAGTTACTTCCAATATTTGGAAAGGTAACATTCCAACAAGAGTAGGAATAAGACAATACTCAAATTATCTTGTAGAGTTTCCAATTCAAGGGCTTCTTGCATATGAAACACTTGGGGCTAAGAATTCTAGAGGAACTGGCGTAACTGTTGAATTTGAGATTTGGTCTGCTGGTGGAAAAAAACTTGGATATGACACAATCTATTCTTCTTCATGGAACCCAGTAGGACCTAACACTTCAGTAGAATTTTATCTATTTGATTATCCTGTTGGAACACATACACTAATCATAAGAACCAAATACGAATTATCTACAACTGGACTATTAACAACATACTGGGAAGGCAAAATACAGCAAGCAATCACAGTATATGATATTGACGCTCAGGCAAGAATAGATGCAGAGGCAAAAGCAAAAGCAGATGCAGAAGCCAAAGCAATCGCAGATGCTAAAGTTAAAGCAGAAGCAGATGCAAAGGCTAAAGCAGAAGCAGAAGCCAAAGCAATTGCTGATGCAGATGCAAAGGCTAAAGCAGAAGCAGATTTTATAGCAAAAGTACAGGCTGCTGATAAAGCAAGAGCAGATTTAGAGGCTAAGTATAGTGCACTTGCCGAGGCTGGACAAGTGGCATATCAAAAGTATATGAACTCAGCAGAAAAAATAAAAAGAGATAATCAGTTTTTTCAATTCCTAGTTAATGAAACTACTTGCAAAAAATTAGGCTCTACAAAATTAGCAGGTGGAGCAACTTTTACTTGCAAAAAAATTAACAAAAAGTTAATTTGGAAAAAGTAAAATAAAATCCTGAGCATGATCTAAACTGCTCAAATTTCCACGTGTGACTTATCCACAGGCTGTGTATAACTTTAAGTAGTCTGTGATTTTTCTCACACTCTCTGAGCGTCTCATTATTTAAGACTACTCGCTAGTAGGTTGATAATTTATGACTAATAGGCTAGACTTACATAGTAAGAAAAAATAAATAAGCAAGATTTGTCAGACCCTTATGGTAGGATAAAGTTAATAACAAAAAAAGAAAGAGGTCGCCCAATGGCTACTAAACTATACACAATACAGGATTTACTAATTGGTAAAAACTATCGCTCACGAAATCGTCACTTTGAGGGAGAAATTATTTCTGCCTCTCCCCGCCCTGCAATTTGGTATGGAGAAAATACCGAAGCATATGTCATTGAAATCTATGACCGCACTTTGCGAAGTAAGTTTGCAACAGTAGCAGTAAAGGTTGGTGAGTAATGATAAACACATACATTGACGAAACAGATTTTTATTTAATTGAAGATGAACAGAGATATTGTTGTGATGAGTTACAATTCAAGTATGTCTGCAAGGCTCATGGCGAAAGCATGGGTTGTTATTTCTGTGAGTTTGACTATTCTACTACATGCGAGGAGCAACACTAATGAATAATGAATATCTATATGCAGTAACAGTAGCCTATGATAGCGAACCAGTCCATTGGACGGGTCGTTACTCTGATGCACTAAGTGCAGTTAATGCTTTCAACGAAATTGTTGATTGGGGATTTGCTGATGAGTATTCAACAGTTAATCTATCTGAACCTAGTGGAAAGATGCACACTCGCACTTTCTATCGTGAAGGACGAAAGGTCGTAACAAAATAATGGGAAGCGTAACCGCACTCGGTATTCAAGATGCCGTACTTGATTTAGAAACACAATTAGCCTATCACTTGCAGGGTAATCACTACCCACCCGTTCCGCTTTCTATGGTGCAACCTTGCATAGATGCTATTGACGCATACTATGATGAGGACTACCGCAGAGAGATAGATTTGCCTCAAGGAGTGTTGTGGCGTGGGCAGGTTACTGCACCAGCAGATGCAATAATTGAACAACACCACTTATCTTTTTGGCTACCAGAGGAAGATTAAAATGTCTGATACAATAAACAATATGGAACTTAGATTTGCTGATAACTTATTGCCCTCTCAACTTTTAGAAGGCGATCTAATTAAGGTTGATGATGAATATGTAACTATTGAAACCATTACAGAAAATGAAGATGGATTTAATATTTATACTAGAAATGATTTTAACGAAGAGGGTCACATTTATTTATTTGATAATGAATCTATTGAGTGGTATGTATTCTTTGAAGAATAATCACTAAAGTATTTTTATGTGCTTCCCCGCATAAAAATGCACGTGGCGCCTGTGTGAGATTGATCACATTTAAGAATTTGACATTTATCCCCCCTGTATGCTAAGATTAATTATGAAGAAAAATTCAGAGGAATTACGCAGGCTTATGGAATTACGCCGTAGCAATGCAGCCTCTGCCGTACCCTCTAAGAAATCATACAACCGTAGAAAATGTCAGTCCGAACTGCTACAATTAAAAAACAACGAAAAAGGAGAATAGCCCCATGGGAAATATCGCAGATGAATTCTATGACGAATACTATGCAACAACCTGCCCCTCA
>Ga0208966_1000751_pt1 | contig 10206 bp, 14 predicted proteins | sample GreLakmeHU45MSRF_FD_187701 | JGI IMG/M metagenome (GOLD analysis project Ga0208966, IMG submission 187701) | Freshwater lentic microbial communities from great Laurentian Lakes, MI, USA - Great Lakes metaG HU45MSRF (SPAdes) | ecosystem: Environmental > Aquatic > Freshwater > Lake | place: Great...
TGTCTTCTAGTCGCTCCAAGGTTGCAATCTGATTTTTTTGATTCCGCTCTCGTGGTCTCCCTCAAATAAGATGGGTTTACGGCCGACGATAAATATGCCTTGAAGAGGGGCTAGATAGGGCATGAAGACATTCCTTGAGTGGCTACTTGAGTCTTTGTCAAATCAAGAACTGCCGCCAGAACCTGGTTCCGCCCCTATACCGTCTGGTCATGTAAGACTATATCACCAGACAAGCGACCGCAATGTAGATTCAATTCGCAAGAATGGAATACAAAGGTCTCATTCAAGAGGCAAGATGCTACAAGAACCTACTGTTATTTGGGCTACCAAGGATACTTTTTATGGAGATTTACACCAACAGGGGATTGCTACCGTGGAGTTTTCTGTGCTTGTGTGTGATAATTCCATGAATTTTCCATGTTTTAGTAGTCCGACCTATGTTATGGGCGAAGTGGTTCCGCCAGAATCAATAATAGCAATTCATGAATATTGGCACTCTCATGCAAGGCATTTAATGTCCGACTACCCCAAACCAGATGATGAAACCCTAAAGCTGGTTGATAGTTTTAGAACCATAGACGAGGACTATAGAAAAGCGGTGGATTTCTATTTGAATTTCAACAAATAGCATGAAAATGGCTAGATAGGGCATGAAATCCTTCTACGAAATGCTGCCGATATTGGCCGAGGCTCGGGCCCCCAAGGGGACTCCCACAGGCCTTAACGTCTGGGTGATGTTTAAATCTCTGGAGAAGGGCGGCGGTGTGATATCCGACCGTGTGGAGCCGACCGACTTGAGTCATCTTCGGAAGTGTTTGGATGCGGGATTCTTAAGTCGCGGGGCTTCGGGCGGTTTTGTCCCCGCCCAGAAAGGCATAGAGGCGATGGAAAAGGAGCTCGCCGGCAGGATGTCGCGGGATCCCAGCTACAAGAGGCCCGCGTGGATGGGTTCTGACGCATCTCCATGAATGAGTTCCGAAGAAAATTTTCATCAGTGCAGATCGGACTGATCTACAAGTTTGTGTAGCGGCATGTTCCTTCCCTCTTCCATCCAGAATTCGATTGTTTTTTGGCGTGAGTCCATGTGCATGAATCCCTGTCCTTCCCGGTAGGTTGAGTTGCATCCTGCCGCGAACAGCGGGATGGAGTATATCCTTGTGAGGGCCGAGAATATGACTGTCTCTGTGACCGGCACCATGGCCCAGTCCTCCCTTGCCGCGACGTCTTCTCCCCTTATGTCTAGTTGGAAGTCCTGGTCGGGGTGGTATGTCTCTATTAGCCTGCGTGCGTGTTCTCTGCTTATTAGGTAGGCGCATCCCGACCAGTCGCACCAGCATCTGTTCCTGAGTTTGTATCCGAAGTGGAAGAATCTCTCTCGCATCCACGCGAGCTGGACGCAGCCCCAGTCTTTGGGGAGGCTTTCGAAGAACTCTTTCCATGTGAAGTTCCAGTATTTTACTGTTTCCAGGCTTATGCCGTCCTCGCAGAAGAATGCGTACGGCTCGTTCGTGTGCAGGTACCATTTTTTGATGGCCTTGAGGTGCGAGGTGAGCGTGCCCTTGCTTTCAAGCCCGAGGTCTTTGACGCGATCTCCCTTGAGGACGCAGTCTCCCTCTTCGTATCTTTTGAATATGTGTCCCGTTATGTTTTTTATTCCGTGCGAGCCGAACTTCTCGAGAAGGGACTCCCTTCTTTCCGCGCTTTCTTCTGTGCTTATGAAGTTGACGGGGGGGAAGTCATTCAGCTTGTCCTTGTGGTATATGAAGCAGTTTTCGGAGACCTCCAAGTTGCCTAGGAGCTGGTCCGCGGCCTTCTTGACGCCGGGGAAGTGTTCCTGGTAGTAGTCGTGTCCGGCGAGAAATCCGCCGGGCTTCACCTTCGGCAACCAGGCGAGTATGTCGTCTTTTACATCCTCGTATTCGTGGGATGCGTCCAGGAACACGAAGTCAAGGGAGTTGTCCTTGAATTTCCTGCTCGCCTCGAGGGATGATATTTTGAGGGGGATGTAGTAATGCTCGGCGGGTCTCATGTTTTCTAGAAAGATGCGGTAGAGGCCGGACAGGTCTCTGGCCGAGGCGTTCTCTCGGTGTTCCCGGCTTCCCTCCCACGTATCCACGCAGTAGAGGCGGATTTCCTTGTTTGAGTTCGCTATCTCCACTGCCATGTAGGCGGAGGACTTGCCCTTCCACGAACCCACTTCTACGAAGGTGCTTCCGGAGGGGAACTTTCTGACCATACGGGAGTAAAGGTCGGGGAAGGTGAACCAGTCCTCGCCGAAATTTTCTTCTTTGTAGATGTGTCTCACATCATAAATTAGTCAATTCGTTGGGCTTCTGGTTCAGTCAGTTTGTACGCCGTTTCCACGAGCCTGTCCCAGTTGTTTTCTACGTACTGTGGTGGGCCTCCTATCTTGGCCACGGCCTGCGCCGCTTGTTCGATGGGAACCATCTCGATTGCGTCCCACGGGCAGACCTTTAGTTCGTAGGGGTTTGACTTCTTGCCGGGGATATGGACGCACAGTTGGCACCCCACGCACCTGTCAAGGTCTATTTCGCACCAGCTCTGGAGTCCCTTTGCCTTGTCGTGCTGGTGGAGTTTGATGATGCAGTCGACCGGACAGACCTCTATGCAGGCCTCGCATCCGGTGCAGTTGTCGGCGTCGATGACGGCCAATTCCTTGGGTATTTTCTTCCTCGGCGCTTGTTTCATCGTGTAGAATTTGCACCTTGCCGTTGTAATACAACTTGCCCAGATGATTCTAAAAACAACCGTTCTTTAAATCTCATTATTATCTCCAATTTTTGGCTTTATCCAAATTCTTTTTTTCTCTGGCTCTGTGGTCATTGTTGGCATTTTATTTAATGCTTTTTTCAACAATGACGAAGAATCCCAGGTGTGAACATATGCTCCATCTTTATAGTTATTTGCCACATATTGAACTGCTTTTTGATAAAGACCAGTCCCTCGAAATTCTTGGTTTATTTCGGTTTTATAGATGGCAAAGCAATTTTTACCTGGCACGTCATTTTCAAATCCAGAAATATGACCAATCATTTTGTTGTCAACAAGTATTTTGTATGCAAACCCATCCCCAGCTTTTGTTTTCCTGAGTTTAAATTGTAGTACCTTGCCCTTCCATATGGCTCCGAGGCCTGACAGGTCCTTGGAGTGTGTGATTGATTCAAATCCCTTTCTGGCCCTGTCCAGGAGGCCTCTGGCAAGCCCCTGTTTCCTGTATTCGGGGAGGGTGTATACGTTTGCCACCTGGCCGTTGATTCCGTCTCTGGAGACGATCTGGAGGGCGCTGGCGGGGTTTCCGTCCACGTACTGCACGTAGCGGTATGAGCCTTGCGGGGAGAGGAACTTGACGCTGCCGTGGCTTGGGTCTCCGACCTGCCTTTCCGGGCCGATCTGGGGTATGGATCCTGCGGAGCCGAGGAGGTAGGCGAGGTCTGGTTCGGGGGACTCGGCCAGGTTTCTTATTACTATTCCTCTGCTTGCCACGGGTCGGGGCTTTGTTCTTTTTGGATTCATTATTGGATATCCCCATTTTCCATTTGATCCGATGTAGAATGGGGATTCTGGGCCGACTCTGTGTCTCTTCCAGTCTCGGTCGAACTCCCTTTGGTTCCGGTAGAATATTGGTTCGCCTATTGTGGCGTATCCGACCAGGGTTGCGGGCCCCTTTCCCGTTCTGATTATGCCCACGCGCTTTCCTATGGTGCTGTTGAGGCTTCTTGAGTCGCGGGTCTCTATGGTTTTGATTCCGTCCAGGATGAGGTCGGTGAACGGCTGTGATCTGTCGCTGATGTTGATGCCCTTTTGGGGCTCGTTGTTTTCAAGCCAGGTTCTGAAGTCCATGTCTTATTTATGGTCTTTGTGCGCTAAATAGGCTTCGGAGGAAAAATATGAAAACTTTCTTTGAGATGATGAGGATATTGGAGGACGAGGGGCTTGCGGACAAGGTTCCCCAGGACGCCGCGGAACAGCCGCAGGAAGGGCCTTCGGAACAGCCGCAGGAGCCCGCTTCGGGGAGAGAAGAGCGCAGGCACTACATGTTCTTCTCTAATCTCAAGGCCATCAAGGGCATGGCGGAGGAGATGCTGGCTATGGACGCCGCGAAGATAGACGAGATGCTGGCTGATGGGCATGACTGGGCGTCCGACCACATCGCGACTAGCAAGGACGATGTCGAGGAGGTCCACAACTGGCTTTCGGGCGAGATGGGCTGATCAACGAGACGCGAAAACAAACGGGTTCCGGTTTTGACACCGGAGCCAGTTTTCATTTCATTTTATTTATTATGGTTTCGGCTATTGCTCTGGCAAGGAGAGGCGGAACTGCGTTGCCTATCTGGTTGTACTGGGAGAGGTGTTTTTCCCATGACATGAGGGTTCTCTTTCCCTTGAATGCATAGTCGTCCGGGAACGACTGCAGCCTTGCTCCCTCGCGTGCGGTGAAGTTCCTGTCCTGCGTAGGGTGTACGAAGTTGCTCTGAAAAGACGCCGGGATTGTCGGGCATGGCTGGTCTCCGAAGACCCTGAAGTTGTTCTGCGAGAAGACCTTCCCCGACTTGACCTTTGAGTCGCCTCTCTTTACTGCGGAGTGTTCGGCGGGGACGTCTGCGACGGACTGTCCCGGCTTGATCTGCTTGAATCTCTCCACAAGCCTTTCGGTGTGTCGCATGCACACATGGTTGTGGAGATCGTTGGATGATCCGCGCATGGCTCTCTGGTATTCCGTCGATGGTTCGTTCATGTGGATGCTTTTTTCATCCCCCCTGTTCTTTCTGTCCAAAAATGGCAAGTCTGATATGGCGTCAATCACCGAGATGGCCGCGGGGCTTTTTTCTGGATATAGAGATTCTGGATTCATTCCCGAGTCTTTTTTTACGCCTATGAAGAACACCCTTCTTCTCTTCTGCGGAACTCCGTGCTCGGAGGCGTCGAGGGTGTTGAGTGCGACTTCGTATCCCATGTCGGAGAAGACCCCGACAATTATGTCCTTGACTGATTCATTGCTTGAGTTGCGTGCCGAAAGCAAGCCGGGTACGTTCTCCATGACAAAGAACCTCGGACTTGAGATGTGCACGGACTTGGCGAACTGCATGAACAGGGAGTTTCTCGGGTCGTTTGGGTCGCGGTTTCCGGACAGCGAGAACCCTTGGCACGGAGGTCCGCCGACGATTCCGTCTATGTCTTTTGGGAGGATCAAGGCCAGGTCTTGGTCTTCAATCGGTCCCGTGATGACTTTGGATTTAGGATGATTTGCGGAGTAGGTTTCGGCGGCCCATTCGTCCTTTTCGAATGCGAGGAGGGTGGAGAATCCAGCATCTTCAAACCCCTTGCTCATTCCTCCGCATCCGGCGAAGAGATCAACTATGTACATTCATAGATTTATACATAAAACAGAAATTTTTTCAATAGATAATGCCATCATGAATCATGATATTTTGTTCGCTCTTTATGGAGTATTGTTCTTTGAGCTGTCCGTGCCCGTTGTTGCATGGTCGTGGGAAAGGTATCTCAGAAGTAATTGACCTTTATATTGCCGTTTTCTATTGAAATATAGGAGCAAGGAGTCTCGGTCCAGCATCCTCCGTTGTAGTACCAGACCTCTCCGGATGCGTCCTCTGCCGCCAGGTGCGTGTGGCCGCAGCAAACGGCGTCCATGCCTCTTTTTTTGGCATGGCTTTTCGCCCTTTCCTTTATCTGTTCGGAGCATCTGAGGAAGGTCTTGCTGCTTCTCTTGGCTAGTTTGGCAAGGTAGAAGCTTCTGTCTATCATTTGTATGATTCTGTATATTCTGTCGGCTATTTTTGTGAGGATGGGATATTCGGCTATGAAGTTGTCGAAGCCGTCGCCATGCAGCACGAGGACTTTCTTGTCTCCGCTTACCAGGCTGTATTCCTCGACGAAGTCCACGCCTATTAGGTGGGATATGATCTCCGCGGGGCCGTCGTGGTTGCCGTTGATCCAGACTATGTGGGTTGTCTTGGAGAGGCTTCTCATCCTGGACAGTACCTTCCAGTGCGATCCCTTGAGTTTTCTGAAGTCCCAGCTGTCGAACAGATCGCCGTTCACGATCAGTTCCTTCGTCCTTATGCTTCCCTGTTCTATTAGTTCAAGGAAGTCCGCCATTTTCTTTGACTGGCAGACGTCGCTTCCGAGGTGTATATCGCTGACTATGAGGGCGTCGTACATGCCCTTATCTAGGGTTTGAGGTTCGCTGGAAAGTCACGACGCTTTTTTGATTTGAAATTTTCATTATGTTAGACTTTAGCTGTTCTAGGTCTCGTCTGTTGGTCTCCGCGACCTTCTTGTCCATGTATTCTTTGAAGAAGAATGGGATTGTTTTCCTTATTTTGAGTTCGCTTTTGGCCGAGACGTGCGTTTTGGGCAGGGCGTCCTCCAGCGAGGGGCTGATTTCCACGATCTTTTCGTAGGCGAGGATTTGAGGCTGAGGACTTGTCAGGTTCGTCTTCAGGGAAAAAATCTCCTTATCAAGGTTTATCTTCTGAATGAAGGGGAGCCTCAATCCCCCTAGTTCCTTGTCCTTTTTCTCTACGGTGAAGGTCATGGTGCCTTCTATTTTGTAATCTCTTATCCTGAGGATTCTCTGTGGAATTTCCACGTTGAAATTTTCCCAGTTTTTATTTGTTACGACTCCGTCGCTGTCCTCCACGATCTTTTCCAAAGAGTTCTTTGTTGCGAGTCCTTTTATCACTTGCAGGTAGGGCTTTTCCATTATGAATTCTATTTCTTCGGAACTGTGTGATTCATGAATGTGCATGCAGAAATATCCGAATGCTATGAGGATGGTTCCGAGTACTGGCAGTATGTATTTTTTCATCTATTAGTCAGAGTATCTGGCGTTTTATTTCCTCCGCGACCGCCTTTATTACGGGAATGCCCACGGAGTTTCCTATCTGGCGGTATGCGTTTCCCTTGTTGGAACTGATGATGAAGTTTTCGGGGAAGCCCTGGAGTGAGTAGCATTCCCTGATCATGAGTTTTCTGACCTTTGCTCCGTCGTATATCCAGAATCTGCCCGCGGTCTCCTGGGATGCGAGCGTGGGGTGCGTGCCCGAGACATGGTATATCCTGTTGGGCTGCTTGTGGACTCTGGAGAGGTGTTCCGTATTCGGCCTCACTCCGCTCTTCCTGAAGGGCTTGTTCCTGTATCCCGCGAAGATCAGTCCGGACCTCTGTCTTTTGAGGAGGGCTTCGTCGAGGATTGTGTAGGAAGACGGATCGAGCGATTCAGAAGTTTCGTCCCTTTCTAGGATATCTTCGATGTTTTTTTTCTTGAATTTCTTCTTCTTCACTGGATCAAAGTCAAATGGTTTGTCTTTGGAGGCGACGATGATCGTCCTTTCCCTGTTCTGGGCGAGTCCGAAGTCCGCGGCGTTCAGAACCTCCCAGCAGAAGTGGTATCCTTGCTCCTCAAGCGATCTCTTTATGACCTCAAGGGTTCTTCCTTGGTCGTGGTGGACGAGGTTCTTGACGTTCTCTAGGAATAAGACCTTTGGCTTCTTGGCTTTTGCTATCCTGAGGACTTCGAAGAAGAGCGTCCCCCTTGTGTCCTCGAAGCCCCTCTTGTTCCCTGCGATGCTGAACGCCTGGCAGGGGAATCCGCCGGCAAGGATGTCGTGGTCGGGCACGGAGCGTTCGTCTATCCGCTTTATATCCCCTGTGGGTTCGTCCCCGAAGTTGTTTCTGTAGACTTCTCGGCAGGCGGGGTTTATCTCGGAAGAATAGACGCATTCTCCCCCTGATGCGTCCAATGCGAGTCTGAATCCGCCTATCCCGGCAAAGAGGTCAACATATCTGAACATCGGCCTTTAAATCTATAGTTTTCTAATGACAAGTCAATACATATTCCCATGGAATTCAAAGAATGGCTCTTTAGCGAGGTTGACTGGGAAGGCGACTGGGGGGATGTGAAGAAGGAGTGCCAAAACACCGAGGTCCTTGTGAAATACCTCAACTCGGTGAAGGCGAACTCGGGCAAGAAGACCGCAGACAGGGAGAAGTTCCCCGCGTCTATGCCCTTCATACACGCCTCGTCGAGTCTTTTCGGGGACGGCGAGGTGGATGTCGACGAATTCATAAAGAGGATCACCGAACGCCCCAACAACGTGGTGAACACGAACGAAAAGATGCTAAAGAGCGGGATGCCGAACGAGTTCGTCTACAAGACGGGCATCCCGGCATTCCGTGGAATAATATACGACATCGAGGACGGCAAGTTCTACGTGATAAACACATGTCCCGGCGCGGGGGCGTGCGTTCTCATCTGCTACGCTCGGAAGAACAACTACATAAGATATCCAGAGGCCTACGACAGCATGACGCGCAGGCTAAACTACATGCTTAACTTCCCCGACAAGTACGAGGAGATGCTGTACGAGGAGCTAAAGGAGAAGTGCGAGTATCATGGGGCCAAGGCCGGGTATGAGCCGAAGGTTCTTTTCAGGTGGAACGACTCGGGGGACTTCTTCGGCAAGAGGTACAGGACAATGGCACAAAGGGTCATGGAAAAGCTGGCGCGCGAGGGATACAACGCCGACGGCGGAGCCTACACCAAGGTGGCGGACGCCGCGAACGACAAGGGTCTGGGACCCAATGTCACGTTCTCTTCCGGCGGGCTCGGACGCGAGGCTCAGAAGGTGAGTCCTTCCACCAAAAATTCAAAATGGGTGCCGAAGGAGCTGTTTGCGGGTCTAGACGTGAAGAAATTGGACGACAAGCAGAAGTTGAAGGGCATAGTCGCCAAGCACTTCAAGTTTGACGCGCAGGACATTCTGTCGTACGGGGAGATGATGAGGGTGCCCGATGCAGGAACTCCTAAATGGCACATAATTGTGACGCCGGGCGACGGGGACGACGCACTGTACCGGAAGGACGTCAAGACGATACTGCTCACCCAACATTAAAGGCCGCGATGGAGTACGCCAGGCAAAATCCGACATGGATCATGATGTAGAGAAGCACCAGTTTGGCCGCAACGACCATGGGTTCGCCGTGCGCCATGTAATCTAGGATGGATTCCATCCTTTTTTTGTCTATCCCGTTCTGCACGAGCAGATAGTTGAACTGAACCTCGGTGTATTCCCGACCTAGATACTTTTTTGCCAGATGTAGTTCTTTTTCCGATGCATCAATCATATTGTCTTACTTTATACATATATAATTTTGGATGTCAATCCATTAACAAGGAGGATTTAAAATGGCGACATATACAGTTGATCTTACCCCCGATGTGGTTAGTCAGTCTTCGGAAGCTAGTCTCGACACCTCGGTTCTCAATGGACTTTCTCTTCAGAGAACCATGGAAAGCCTACTCGTTGTCTACGGCGCCAATCGCAAGCAGCTCTACAGACTTGCTGACGGAGAGACCTACGACGACATGACCTTTGAGACCGTCGTTCCGAACGTCGTGGCTGGCAACCCGAACTTTGCGGCCGGAACGCCCTCGATCGTGGCCGTCAATGTGACGGTCGGTCATCCGACCGCCTCGGTAACAAGCGGAAGCACTTTCTGATTGTTTCTGATTGTTTTTTGAACTGGGGGGCGGGGCTTAAGCTCCGCCCCCTTTTTTTTGATGCATACATATTTGCCGTGTTTCCTTGAGTAATTCCTCGTCCATCCAGATATATACTTGCGTTATTTATTTAAGAAAGCCCATCTGCCAATATGGAAGCACCATCTAGGAGCTAATTTAGATCATGTTGTCACTACAAGAATACAAGCAATCAAAGAGCGTCAAGGGGCTAGTGCAGAAGATGTTTGAGGCCAGGCAAGTTGCCCACAACTGCCATCTCAAGACAAAAAGCTTTGCAGAACACAAGGCCCTTGGTGGCTTCTATGAGAAAGTCCTTGGCTTGGTGGATGAGTTTGTGGAGTCCTATCAAGGTCAGTACGGTCTTCTTGAGGACTGCGAATTAAAGGTGGAGTCTGTATCAAATCCGACCCAATATCTTGATGACTGCGCCAAGCTTTTCATTGTCGGTCGCGAAGAACTCAAGGACCCGCACCTGCAGAACATCGTGGACGAGGTTGTGGCGCTGACGTACCGCACAGTCTACAAACTTAAATTTCTCAAATAGCAAAAAGAAGACGGCGCCACGCCTCGCGACATGACGCCGTCTTTTGTCTTCAGGTCAAGAGTTGACTACTTGCAGCAGCAGTCGCACTTTTCCTT
>Ga0208966_1000752_pt1 | contig 10203 bp, 9 predicted proteins | sample GreLakmeHU45MSRF_FD_187701 | JGI IMG/M metagenome (GOLD analysis project Ga0208966, IMG submission 187701) | Freshwater lentic microbial communities from great Laurentian Lakes, MI, USA - Great Lakes metaG HU45MSRF (SPAdes) | ecosystem: Environmental > Aquatic > Freshwater > Lake | place: Great...
AGCTTCTATGTAGGGGATGCGGCTGGGCGCGCAGCGGATTGGGCAGACCGCGATATCCAATTTGCGAAAAATGTAGGCCTTAAATTCTATACGCCGGAAGAGATATTTGATGAGCCACGTTCGCAGTCGCGCTCACCGACGCCGCCCGCCAAGATAGCGATTCCTGACCATAAAGAAGTGATTATTATGATTGGTTATCCGGGTGGCGGCAAATCCACAGTCATAAAAGAGCAATTTGAGCCCTATGGGTATTATCGGGTAGAGGGTGATGTCTATAAAACGGCGAAAGCCATGATTAAAGAGGCGCGCCGTCATCCTGGTCAATCCATTGTATTTGATGCCACCAATGGCACACGGGAGAGACGCCAAGTGTATATTGATTATGCCCGGGAGATTGGTTTCGGAGTGAGATGCGTCTGGGTCACTACACCCATTGAAGAGGCCTTGGCACGGGTGAATAAACGGGAAAAAGAAACGGGTGTGAAAATCCCTGCCATCGCACTGTATCTCTATCGTAAGAAATTGGAAGAGCCAACGGCAGACGAATGTGAAGTCCTACTCGTGTAGTAGGACGTTAGTCATTCAGATTTAATGCTAAATCTGCGGGGACGTTAGTCATACTTGTTTAGAATTAAATCTGCGGGGCCGTTAGTCATACTTGTTTAGAATTAGCATTAAATCTACTTTAATTCCATCAGCTCTTGCCAAGAAACTTGTTTGAGGTTAATCTTCTGTAAGACCGCTAAATTATGTGTATCTTTTTGAATAGAGTCTTTTAGTATTTTCTTTTGGAAAGCATTAAGCTGTTTATCTTCTTGCTTTAGTTGTAGCGTATCTTTTTTAATGTTTTCGGTATTCGCGACGATACTCTTTTGAATTAACACGATGACTGCCTTCTTGCATTTATCCACTTTACATTTGAGTAATTCTTCCATTGCGGGGTTTTTTCGCATCATATCTAGAGTCGCATTGGCCGATAGTGCTTTTATGAATTCACCATAGCCCTTGTATTCTTTCCGACACAGTTTTTGGAGACATTTATTCGCAGTATCGTATGCTTCAACCATTTCTGTCTCTGCTTTGCTCATCTTAAATGAGAAGTCCATCCTACTTATACTGCCGGAAAAAACCCGGTGCAGTGTATTAAAGCTTTCGCGTCATTATAGTATAATGCTCAACGATGCGTTTGGCGTGTTGTTTTCGTATGGACAATGAACCAACCCCCATGGATATTGATTCGCCACCAGCGGAGGAAGAGCCAAAAAAATATAAGAAGAAAAACATCCCGAAGGCGGTGAGAATGGCCGTTTGGAATACATACATTGGAGAAACAGTGGGTAAGACTCATTGTATGGTCTGTAATATTAACGCGATTACACAGATGAATTTTCATTGTGCGCATGTCGTGGCAGAAGCGCTGGGTGGGCAAACAACGGTAGATAATCTCCGCCCAACGTGTGCGGCATGCAATCTATCCATGGGCAAACAAAATCTAAATGAATTTAAAAATGCCCATTTCCAATAGAATATGCAATAATATTCCCAATTATATAGTATAAGAGATGCCTCCTAAAGCTGTTCGCGCTTCATCTGATTCATTTTATAGCAGTGCTCGGAGTGCCAGTGCCAGTAGCGCCAGCGATATGAGCGAGAGTTCCAGTTCGGGTGATACGACGGTTAATCGGACGGCACTGTGTATTCGCAATGTCGCTAATTTCAGTCGGATAAAGCCTTTCCAGATGCTGGACAAAAAGAACTTTAACCCGAAGCTACTTGACTATTACATAGATCAGTCTTCGCCTAAATTAGCGGCTCTCTTTGAAAAGATTGCGGCACTGGATGCGTCTGACCTAAAGCGCGAAGGAAAGACCTTCAAACATATGATTTTCACAGATAACAAGAGCAGTTCCTATGGTGCCAAGATTATCGCGTCGGCATTTATTGCCAAAGGCTATAACCCTGCGTTCCATGTTCAGGGAAGCGGCTTTACGCTGTATCCCGAAGAGAAGCTGCTAGAGACCAAAGGCCATAACTTCTCTCTCTTAATGAGCAAAAGTGTCTTTGACCGTGCCATCAACGTAAAGTTCAAGAAGTCCGTTCTGGAAATGTATAACCGGCGCCCGGAGAACGTGCAAGGTGAGCTCACGCGTTTTATTATTTTGGATCAAGGATTTAAAGAGGGCATTGATCTGTTTGACGTGAAATATGTGCATCTCTTTGAGCCGCTTGTGGTGCCGGCGGATCAGAAACAGGCCATTGGTCGCGGCACCCGCTTCTGTGGTCAAAGGGGACTAGAGTTCCACCCGCGTTATGGTTGGCCGCTCTATGTCTTCCGTTACGAAGTGAATATTACACCGGAACAACGGAAAGACCTACAGGGAGCGCAAAATATGTTCAACCTCTATCTAAAATACGCGAACATTGACATCCGCAAGGTCGTCTTTGCGGCCGAATTAGAAGAGGCGTCGGTGAATGCATCTGTGGATAAAGAACTTACCAAGACAGTGCATCAATTTACCATTGAGCGTCCTCCGGCTGCGTTGCGGGCAAGCACGAGTGCCAGTGGTGGTGTGGTGCTGCGTTCCAATGTGCCTCACCCGCCCAAGAAGCTATTTAACAGTATTACTGCCATGAACACGCATCTCAGCAAGGGATTCAAACAATTTGCTTACCCGAAGGTGAAGCTGGAAAATATGTGCAAGGATATGGCTGGTGGTGCTGCCCCTCAACTGGTGCAATTTACACCGACCCAGGATTTCATTCGCCATTATTTCCAACCGGAGTCGGCCTATAAGGGCATGCTGCTCTGGCATTCCGTGGGCACAGGTAAGACGTGTTCCGCTATTGCCACGGCCAGTACCAGCTTTGAGAAAGAAGGCTATACCATTCTATGGGTAACGCGCCATACCCTAAAGAGTGATATCTGGAAGAACATGTTCCAATGGGTCTGCAGCATGACCGTGCAGGAGCGCCTAAAGAACGGCACCTTAAAACTGCCCGCCAATCTCACTAACCCGAAACGCTTTGCCCCTCCGGAGTGGATGGAGCCTATTTCCTATAAACAATTCAGTAATATGTTATTGAAAAAGAACAAAATTTACGATGAAATTGTTAAGCGTAATGGAGCCAAAGACCCGCTGCGTAAGACTCTGGTCATTATAGATGAAGCCCATAAGCTCTATTCGCCCACGGTGGTCGGCAGTGAGAAGCCCCGGACAGACATTCTGGAGGAGATGATCCAGAACTCTTATAAGACGAGTGGCAAGGACAGTGTGCGCGTCCTACTGATGACGGCTACGCCTTATACGGAAGATGGTATGGAGATGGTGAAATTACTGAATATATTGCGTGAGAGAGACCCACTCCCGAATACCTTTGAGGCGTTTGGCAAGAAATATCTGGACGACCAGGGTAAATTTAAACCGAAGATGTTAAAGGATTTCCAGGACGATATTAGTGGCTATATTAGTTACCTAAATCGTTCTCAAGATGCCCGCAATTTCGCCCACCCGGTGCTGGAAGATGTCTTTGTGGATTTGACCCAAGAAGAAGAAGTGCCAGAGGTTCCTAAAGAATTTGACGAGGAAGGTAATGAGATCAAGGTAAAGAAGAAGGCGGTAAAGGGTAAGTATGAGAAATGGATGGCGGAAGTGCGCGAACAGCTAAAAGAGCAAAAGGTGTTTGTCAAGGAAGCCAAGAAAGAATACAAGGATTGCGCCAAGGGTGAGAAGGTGGGAGATCTAAAAGCGAAGATTAAGATGCGGATCAAGCAAGAGTTAGATGCCCTAAAGGATGCAGAGGCTGAAGCGATTGAGAAATGCAAGGACAAGCCCACCAAAGAGCGTAAGGAGTGCCGCGATAAAATCAAGGCGTCTTATAAGGCGAAGGTGCAAGCCGTGAAAGAGAAAAAGGCGCAGCTATACGAAGAGTGCAAGCAGCCACCGGAGGACTGTGAGGAAATCGGCGAAGAGCTGGATAAATTAGAGAATGATCTGGTGGTCATTAACGAGGAGAAACTACAGGTCAGAGCCTATATGGATGAAATCAAGGAACGCATGAAGAAATTATCTACAGAATCCAAAGAACTGCGTAAGATATACAAAGAAGATAAAGCCGCAGTGAAGAGCATGATCGTAAAGAATAAGCAAACCCTCAAAGGATTCCGTGCGATTAAAGACAAAAAGGTGCGTCTTGAGAAAGTTAAAGCCTATAGAGCAGCGGAGCAGAAGGACATTAAAGAATTCGTCCAACGGGTAAAAGATATGCGTTCGCGCTTAGCCGGCATTAAGGAGGAGCGTCAATTAACGCGCTTGGAATTGGGCAAAACCCAATTAAAGAAGGTCTCTCAAATGTATGCGCTAGAAAAGCGCTGCAAACTTTAGAGTTTAGAGTTTCAACGGTTTAAAGATTTTTTGATATATACAGCTTAGTATATAATGTTACTCGCCAAGTCGTGTCTCGGCAACGCATATGTGTTTGATTTAAAAAGCCATGTGAATACACACTTTATCCGTAACGATTTTAATAAGATCACATATCCTTATAAGAATCTATTGCGTTTCAAGTATGTAAGTGAGGCCAAATTGGTGCAATTGCCGAATTCCAAGAATTACCCGGAGTTTAAAATGATCCGTAGTTCTGGCAGTGAGGAAATGGTTTATTTAGCCATGTTATTTTTTATTCAGCAACACGCGATCAAGCCGAATCAGGAATTATGGCTGGAGGCATTCCACATGAATCCATATAGTTATAATGAGACGGATTGGTTTCAGGAGCCAAATACGAAAGGTAAGGCAATCCTTTGTGTTCAAAAAGAAAAGGTAAAGAGCTCTGGCTTTGAATTAACGGATTCGGTAAATCAATTTCGGTGGGAATTAAAGCCAGGGGAAATGTTCTTGTTTGATACCCACAGCATTCAGCAGCGCCATACGAATGTAGAATTTGAGGATGAGGAAGGTTTCCAAGATTTATTAATCATTACCGCAGTATGATATTAAAGAAAAAACAATAAGATAAGCAATGGAATTCAGGACAATTGAATTGGTCGCGCGAGAGGGCGTATATGAGATACCCAGAGAAGGCGATACCGTGAGGGATATAACCATTCGTGGGAGCTTTGTCAAAGCGACGTTAAATGTAGGCGGAGGTGACATCTGGGAATCGGCTGGCGCTGCGGCAGGCGGCGAAACAGTGGTACCCTATGAATTAAATTTGATCGGGATTGGTGCTCATACAGCGAGACTGACCTTGGAAGCGGTGCCAGCGCTGAGCAGCACCACTGTGAAGGCAACCTTTGTCCTATTTGAGGATATTGGCTACAGACGCAGGCTGGCGGATCGCAGCCATTCGCCATGGTGGATAAAGAATGAAGTGTCATATAAAATACATTGAGAGAATATATCATAGTGTGCTTACTGCTCATTCGGAAGAATCACCGTGCTAATTTGCTTATGCCCTATCTTGAATCTACCAACATACATATAATCTTTTTGAAAGGAAGCACTGTTCAGGTGCTGGACTATTTTATGCAAATCTATCTCGTGTTTTGGAATAAGGCATAACAGCGACCCACCAAAGTATTGCACGGTTCCTATAAAGGCCACCTCTTTATTCCGAGTCATATTCCGAATATAGATACATGCCTTCCCCCAATACTGGAGGATACTGGAAATGTTTCTTGGCGCACCCCATTCAAACCAGTTACTCTCTGAGAACTTCTTGATTTTTCGTTTCAATAGCTCTGCTTTATGTGACAGAAGATGCGCATCCATCTGGTTATCGTTTGTGGGAAATGTTTTCGTAAAGATATATTTTTCAGTCTTATCTTTATCATTTAGAATATCTATATTGCCAAATGGAACACGATATATCTCATCTCTTCCAGATACAAGACCCACATATACATTAATGACCAGCGCCGAATGACGGTTCCAGTAGGGGGCTTGACTTATATTTTACTTTATCAAATACAAACTGCTGTGGCTCGTCTGATATAGTAAAGTATTGCCCTAAATCCTTTTTATTGCCGCTCATAGGAAGAATGTGTGTATAACCAAGCTAAATATTCATTTTTTATCAGAATAAAATTTGAGATAAAGGGATGATTGGTTAGTAATCCATAAAGATGCTGGGCGTTTATGTGTTAGATCTGGATAATGGACACCTCTTTGTTAGTTATGCCGATTCGGTGCAAGAAGCAGAAGCAAGTTTGCTTACCATGAATGTGAGTGCGAAATTTGATGGTTCTTACCATTACTATCCCATGTTGGAGGGAGAGGAGGATAAGGTGGGTGAAATACGCATCTTTATGATGTTGGCGAAAAAGAATGGGCTCCAAAATATGTTGGCACGGCCAGAAGTATTGGCATCCATTGGCAAAGGGACATGGTGTCCAGATATGGAAATCCGGAAGTTTCTACATATCAGCTCCTCGGAATCGTTTCAACCATCATCTACAGAACATGAAGTTGAAAATGAAAAAGAATTATTTACGATCAGCATTTAATTATTGTTAATTACGGTGCGGTAGCATCTAATGTTAATTACGGTGCGGTAGCATTTAATGTTAATTACGGTGCGGTAGCATTTAATGTTAATTACGGTGCGGTAGCATTTAGCATTTAATTGCTGTACGCGAGGCCACCCATGCCGGACATGACGCGTAGGACGTTGTAATTCACGGCATACACGCGAATCTTGCCGCCCGCAGTGGAAGTGTGGGACAGGTTTAGAACAGCGGAGTCAATGCGAGACATGTTTAAGGTGCCGGAAGGCTGGTGCTCCTCGGGCTTGAGGGCGAAAGAGTAGACATAGATGCCCTCGTTGGAGGGGATGTTCTCGTGGTGCTGGTAAGGTTGCACCAGGTTAAAGTAGGCACCCGTGCGCTCAGCGAATCTATCGTGACCGTTCAGCTGCAGCTTGGCGGCGGTGACTAGACCGGCACCCGTGGCCTCAACTTGGTTGTCAGAGTAGTTGAACCAGTCGTTGGAGCTGGTAACAGCCACATCGCGTTGCATGACCCAGACCAGCTCCTTTACGGGGTGGTTGAAGTTTAGCTTGACCTTGGAGGCAGTGGCACCGCTGCTCACAGACTCGTCACCGGTGAATTGCAGCTGCTCAATCAGGTATTCGTGACTGAGCTGGGCAAAGCGTCTGCGCTCATCGGTATCTAGGAAGACATAGTCCACCCAGAGAGAGGCAGTGGAGATGGAGCCGGAAGCGAGGCCAGTGAAGGCACCGCTGACACCATAGTAGCCGAGCTCGGCCAGGGAGCGGAACTCCAGGTTAACCTTCACCTCATGGTATTGCAGGGCAATCAGGGGCAGGGCCAGTCCAGGGTTACGGCAGAACCAGAACTCTAGGGGAATGTAGAGGGTTTCCGCAGTGGTGGAGGCGGGTGTACCACCGTAGGCGAGGGAAGAACCCACCATGGTGTTGTAGCCAGTGCGCTTGCCAGCGGCCAGAGTGAGCTCATTCCAGATGTACATCCAGTCACCGTATTGTTTGTCAATGCGCTGACCACCGATCTCAATCTCAATGTTCTTCACCAGGGCTAGACCGACATAGTCCACCCATTGCTTACCGGAAGTTAGGGCAGGGAGAGTAGCCTGTAGGTACATGCGGTGGATCAGATCACCATTACGGGAGATCTGGCACGTCACGCGGCGACCGAAGTCAGCGGCTCCGTTGAAGGTTTGCTCAATCGCCTCCATGGAGAAGTTGGTGTGGCGACGGTAGACGACCTTGAAGAAGGTAATTTGGGGGTTGCCAGTTAGGTAAACGTCTTGAGCGCCATAAGCGACGAGTTGTAGAAGTCCTCCGCCCATTTCTTTGGATACTATTAGTGGAGAAAATAATTTATTTTTATATTTTTACGCAAAAATGAAGAAATGCCCGCGGCAAAAACGTTTAATTGCTGTACGCGAGGCCACCCATGCCGGACATGACGCGTAGGACGTTGTAAGACAGAGCATACACGCGGCACTTTACGGCGCTGGCGACGGTGGTGATGTTTAGCACAGCGGAGTCAATGCGGGACATGTTTAGGGTGCCGGAAGGCTGGTGCTCCTCGGGCTTGAGGGCGAAGGAGTAGACATTCACACCGGCGTTGGTGGGGATGTTCTCGTGGTGCTGGTAGGGCTGCACCAGGTTAAAGTACTTGCCGGCGCGCTCCGCGAATCTATCGTGGCCGTTGAGCTGAAGCTTGGCGGTGGAGCACAGGTTGACACCATCACGACCAAAGTTGGCCTCATCGCCATCGTCGGTGTAAACACCGAATTTAGCACTGGTCTCTTGCATAACCCAGACCAGCTCCTTGACGGGGTGGTTAAAGTTTAGCTTGATCTTGTTGGCGCCGGTGGTGACGGTCTCCTCACCTGTGAATTGCACCTGCTCAATCAGGTATTCGTGGCTGAGCTGAGCGAAGCGTCTGCGCTCATCCGTGTCCAGGAAGATGTAATCCACCCATAGAGAGCAGGTGCCCATGGTGCCGGCCGTGATAGCGGCGTTGGCAGAGGACTCAAACTCAAGGTTGACCTTCACCTCGTGGTATTGCAGGGCAATCAGGGGTAGGGCCAGTCCGGGGTTGCGGCAGAACCAGAACTCTAGGGGAATGTATAGAGTGGTGGTGGTGGTGGTCACGGCGTCGGCACCGACCATGGTCTTGTAGCCGGCGCGTTTGCCGTAGGGGAGGGACAGCTCGTTCCAGATGTACATCCAGTCACCGTATTGTTTGTCAATACGTTGGCCACCAACCTCTAGCTCCACGTTCTTGACGAGGGCAAGGCCGGCGTAGGAATCCGCAACCCAGGTTCCGCCGGTGATGGTGGCCTGTAGGTACATGCGGTGGATCAGATCACCGTTACGGGAGATCTGGCACGTTACACGGCGGCCGAAATCAGCAGCGCCGTTGAAGGTCTGCTCAATCGCCTCCATGGAGAAGTTGGTGTGGCGACGGTAGACGACCTTGAAGAAGGTAATCTGGGGGTTGCCGGTTAGGTAAACATCTTGTGCGCCGTAAGCAACGAGTTGTAGAAGTCCGCCACCCATTTCTTTGGATACTATAAGTGGAGAAAATAATTTTATCCATTTAAACATTGGAGGAATTTCCAAAATAGAGGGATGTTTAAAGAAAAGACATCAAAGAAACGCCAAGTCTTAAACAATACACATAAAAAAGATGCTTCTACGTTGGATGAGAAGCATAAGCACATGATTCACGTCATCCAGGAGAATATGTCTCATAAAGAACATTTAAATAGCATTTATTATCAATGCCACCAGGAATTACAGCAGTGGAAAGATAAGATTCAAGGTTTATACCAAGAGCAAAAACAGGAAACTCTTGAATACTCATTGGCCTGGGATAGTAACCTCTTTTACTCCGACAAGTTGCGTAGTATTAAGAAAGAAATTGTCTCTCTGCAAGATGAACAGAAAGAAATTGAGTATTATGAAAATACAGGCACCATTTTATTTAACTATTATGAACTAATTGACCAGCAGGATCAGGTGCAAATGTCTTCCATAGATATCAACAATCAGCCACCTGCAAAAGGGCGCCGGAAAAACCTACCAATCACCCAACGTAATATTTTGGATGCCTTTCAAATAACACCGGTAAATGTGATGAGTGAAGAGGAAGCGGCAGTAGCGGCAGCAATCGTCGTTCCCCGGGATAAAATGAGTTTGGTGAATGATTACATGCTCGCGGTAGATTCCAATCATATGAAATATATGAATGACCATCATACAAATCAATGTCAAACATGTGATATTGCTCTTATTTGTTTGGCACAAGAGGGCATGATGGTGTGTCCCACCTGTGGATATCAAGAATTACTCTTGGTGGAGCAGAACAGGCCTATCTATCGTCAATCCAATAAGGAGGCGTCGCACTGCACCTATAAGCGTATTAATCATTTTAATGAATGGATTAGTCAGATACAAGGAAAAGAATCCACCGATATTCCTGAAGAGATTTTTGAGAAGATTGTCCAGGAAATCAAGAAGGAAAAGATAAAGGACTTGTCCAAATTAAGTTATAATAAAATGCGAGAGATACTAAAGAAGCTACATAGCAACAAGTATTACGAGCATAGTTATTACATTATCTATCGGTTGAATGGGATTCCGGCACCGAATTTCCCACCGGAATTGGAGGAGAAAATGCGTAATATGTTCAAGGAGATTCAGGCGCCGTTT
>Ga0208966_1000757_pt1 | contig 10173 bp, 8 predicted proteins | sample GreLakmeHU45MSRF_FD_187701 | JGI IMG/M metagenome (GOLD analysis project Ga0208966, IMG submission 187701) | Freshwater lentic microbial communities from great Laurentian Lakes, MI, USA - Great Lakes metaG HU45MSRF (SPAdes) | ecosystem: Environmental > Aquatic > Freshwater > Lake | place: Great...
TAGACTTGAGCGCTCGGCTTGCGGCCGGCCTCGGCGACGGTGATGGCTTCTTTGCGGAGCTGCTCGGCTTTGCGGAGCGCGGCGAGTTCGGTGCGTTGCTCCAGTGCCTTCGCGAGGGCGATGGGTAGTTCGATGTCCGTCGGGTCGGCTTCGAGCTTTCCGGTGAGTTGCAGCGGAATGTCGTCCACGATGGCGCGCGGCACGTCGTAGCCGAGGAGGTTGGCGAGGTTGTTCTTGGCGATGCGCAACGCGTTGCGGGCGCGGATGAGGCGCGGGCGCGAGTTGGCCAGCTCGACCTCGGCGCGCAGCACGTTGAAACGCGGGACGGTGCCGGCCTCGAAGCGGCGTTGGTTGTCCTGCAATTCCTTCTTCAGCAGTTCCAGCGAGGCGTCTTGCACGAGGATTTGCTGCGCGGCGAGCAGGGCGTCGTCGTAGTTCACGCGCACGGCGAGGACGGTGTCGGCGAGGATGGTCTGGTGCTGGAGGAGGGCTTGGTCGCGCGTGAGATCGGCGGTGCGTTTGGCGGAGTCAATTTTGCCGCCCTCGTAGATGGACTGGGTGATTTGCACGCGGACGTTCCACGACTGGTCGGGCGTGCGAATGCCAGCGGCGAAGGGGGCCTGCTCAATTGCGCCCTGGTCAATGAGCGTGTGATTGATGCTGCCGGTGACGCGGGGGAACTGCACGGCGCGGGCTTGCACGACGACTCCGTAGGCGGCTTCGAGGTCGGACTGGCTTTTGCGCACGGCGCTGTTCTGCCGCAGTGCGACTTCGACGGCGTCGCGGAGGGAGAGCGGCGTGGTGGGCCAGGCGACGGTGTTGGCGGCCTTGGCGGGCGGCAAGTTTGGGAGGGGGGGCTTGTCGGCGGCGTGCGCCAGCGCGGGCAGCAAGGTGGCGACGAGTGACAGGATGATGCGTTTCATGTGCGTGGAAGAGTGAGCCTGCTGGCGCGGGCCCGTTCAAGATTCATTGCTTGGCGGGTGAGGTCGTGGGATTCGCAGCGACCGGCGTGGGCGCGCGTTCGATGAACACGTCCACCTGCTGGCCGACGTAGAGCGGAACCTCGGGGCGGTCCAGCTCGAAGATGATTTGCAGGACGCGCGTGTCCACGCGCTCGGCGCTGTCGCCGGTGAGCGAGCGTTTCGGGATGACGAAGGGCTCGATGCGCACGAAGCGCAGCGGCAGCTTGCGCAGCGTGTCGCCCTTCAAGTAGGCGACGGCCGGCCGGCCCGCCTCGACGAGCGGGGCGTTCTGCTCGTCCACCTCGGCGCGCACTTGGAGTTTTTCGACCTCGCCGAGAATCATCAGCGGCTCCTGCGGCGTGGTGCCGGCGAATTCGCCCGCGCGGACGTTCACTTGAAGAATCATCCCATCGCGCGGCGCGCGGATGGTGAGCACGTCCAGCTCGGTCTGTGATTGCTGCAACTGCGCGTCCATCGCGGCGATGTCCGCTTCGCTCTTGGCGATGCGCGCATCCCAGTTCTGCGTGGCGAACTCGCGGCGCTTGCGCTCGTCCACGGAGATGACGTTGGCCTTGGCGAGCTGTGCGGCACGGGCGAGCTGGTCGGCGGCGTCGGCCTGCATCACACGGTCGGCTTTCAGCCCGGCGCGGAGCGCTTCAATCTGCGCGCGCAACGTGTTGAGTCGCGCGCGAGACTCGCGGTCGTCGAGCTGGATGATGGTATCGCCGGCCTTCACCTTGGAGCCAACTTCGACGGCGACCTTCTGAATCAAGGCGGGCTTGGGCGCGGCAATCTTCACGTTCTCGCGAGCCGCTTCGAGAATGCCCGTGGCCGCGACTGACGCGGCGAACGGCGAGCGCGCCGGCTCGACGGCGGGCGGCGGCGAGGGCGGCTTCTGCTGCATCTGGCGCACGAGTAGGAACACGCCGATGAAGCCGGCGATGGCGAGGTAGAATGTGACTTGGCGGAGGAGCAACATGGCTAGGCAGGGGAGAAACAGTTTTTCATTCGATCAAATCGTGGTTGCCACCCTGCCCATGCACGCGCTGCACGCGGCCGTCTTCCATCTCGGTGAGGCGGTCGGCGTATTTGAAGATGCGGTTGTCGTGGGTGACGACGATGACGCTGCGCTCGGGGTGGCGCGCGACGGCGCAGAGCAAATCCATGATGTGGCCGCCGGTGTCCTTATCGAGGGCGCTGGTCGGCTCGTCGCAGATGACGAGGCGCGGCTCATGCACGAGCGCGCGGGCGATGGCGACGCGTTGCTGCTGGCCGCCGGAGAGGTTCGTGGGGCGCTCGTGGCCGCGCCCGGGCAGGCCCATTTGGTCGAGCATCGCGGCGGCTTTCTGCTCGGCGACGCGCCGGGACACGCCGTTGATGAGGAGCGGCACGGAGACGTTCTCGATGCACGAGAGCGTGGGGATGAGGTTGAACTGCTGGAAGATGAAGCCGACGTGGCGCTTGCGGAACTCGGTGATGTGGCGCGGCTTCATCGCGTGCAGCGGCGAGCCGAAGACATCAATCTCGCCGCCATCGAAGTTCAGCGTGCCGGCGATGACCGAGAGAAGGGTGGTTTTTCCGCAGCCGCTGGGGCCGACAATCATCAGCAGTTCGCCTTGCCGCGCGTCGAAGTCCACGCCCTTGAGCGCGGGCACGGCGGCCTCGCCGGTGCCGAAGGTCTTCGTCACGGCGCGGACGTGGACGGCGAGTTGGGTTGAGGTTGAGGCGCTCATATCAGCCGCGGAACACAATGGCCGGCTCGACCTTCCACACTTTTACAATGCCCAGCAGCGCGCTGAACGCGCAGATGCCCATCACGATGGCGAAGGTCGCCGCCGGGAGTTGCCACGGGAGCATGAAGGGCGGATCGCCCCGCGCCAGCACCACCTGGCCAAAGAGAGTCACCAGCAGCACGCCGATGCCGTAGCCGAGGAAGCCGACGGTGAAGGACTGCACCAGAAGCATCCGCGCCAGCAGGCTGTTGCTCGCGCCCATCGCCTTCAGCGCGCCGAGGTGGCGGAGGTTCTCGTGGACGAACGCGTAGAAGGTCTGGCCGGAGATGGTGGTGCCCACGATGAAGCCCAACACGATGATGGAAACGAACGCGACGGGGATGCCGGTGTTGCGGAAATACCACCGGATGGTGGACCAGAAAAGTTCATCCTCGGTGTAGGCCTTCATACCGGTCTCCAATTGGATTTGCTTCGCAGCGGCTTCGGCGGTCCAGCCGGGCGCGGGTTCGGCGAGCACGAGGGAGAGCATCTTGCGCTGCTTGGGCGCGAACTGGAGCGCCTGCGTGTAGGTCGAGTAGGCGTAGGGATAGCCGAAGAAATGCCGGTCCGCGCGGCAGATGCCCACGATGCGCGCCTCCTTGTCGTTCAGCTCGAAGGTGTCGCCCAGGCCCAGCGGCTTTGCGCGCCCGACGCTCAGGCGCTGGATGCCCAGCTCGTCGAGGATGATGGAGTTGGGCAGGCGCACGTCCTCGAGCTGGCCGCGCAGCATGATGGGCGGGCGGCCGACGAGCGTGGTGTTGTCGAGGCCGACGAGCATGATGGGCTTGAAGTTGCCGTCGGCGAGCTTGGCGGACTGGATGGTGACGTAGATGGGCATGGCCCACGCGACGCCGGTGACGGAGCGGACGCGGTTCACATCGGTGTCGCGAAGGGCCTTGAGTTCATTGGCCTGTTGGACGTTGCGGTCCACGACCCAAATCTTCGCCCTCATGTTGCTCAAGTGGCTGGTGGTCCACTTGAGCAGGCCGAAGAACACCGCGCTCTGCTGGGTCATCAGCATCGTGGCGAAGGTCAAGCCGCCGACGAGCATCGCGTATTTGGCGCGGTCGCCGAGGAGCATCTTGAGCGCGAGGTGATACATCAGCGTGCTGCGCGTAGCCGCCGAGGTGAGGAGGCGGATTTCTTGGGAGCAAGCGGACGCTGCGCCTCCTTACCTCGGCGGCTGCACGCCTTGATTGCAGCCAGCGAAAAGCTCGTGATGTGGTCGGCGAGCTTCTCGACTTGCTCAGTCGAAAACTTCTGCTCCGGAAACAGCCGGCTGACCACCGGCTGGCAGTGATGGTAGAACAGGCACTGGCTCACCAGGCTGAACGAGCAGAGCCGCACCGTCTCGGGGTCGGCCTCGCCGCCGATCAATTCCCGCACAATCGCGCCCAGGTGCTGCGCCTGCGGGCGGATGCGCTCGACCACGATGGCGTCCAGCGCGCTGGTGGGATCAATCATCTCGCGGGAGATGAGCTTGCCGTGCCACGCGTCGCTGCTGTGGTCGAAGATGCGCAGGAGAAACGACCGCACAAACGCCCGCAGCCGCGCCGGGGCCGGCGCGCCGGGCTGCACCCCCATATCGAGGGGGAACTTCTGAAGCGCGCGCGCCTGATAGTAAGCCAGCACCTCGCGATAGAGCGCATCCTTGTCGCCGAAGTGGTAGTTGACCGCCGCGCCGTTTGCCCCCGCCCGGCGGCAGATCTCCCGCACGGTGGCGTTGTGGAAACCGACCTCGGCGAAGACCGCGCCGCCCGACTCGATGAGCGCCTGCCGGGTCTGCGCGGAGGAGGTATCAAGCTTTGGTTGAGTGGCGGCAGACATTTCAAACCCATATTTCAAACGCCCGTTTGAATTGGCAAGCCTGAAGTCCGCGCCCGCTGCACGCTTGAGTTGCTGCGACGATCTGTGACTTAATCCGCCCAACCGAAAGACACTCTATGCACCTGATGGGAATTGGCGACGAAGCGGGCGGCGGACTCGATTTTCAAATCAAGGCCGCGCAGGAACTCGGCTGGAAGTTCATCGAGATGCGCGGTGTGGAGGTGCCGGGCTTCGCGAAGGCAAATTTCCACGAGATTCCCGCCGCCGCGTTTGACCTCGCCGTTGCGAAGCTTCAGGCGAGCGGCATCGGCGTGTATTGCTTCGGCTCCACGATCATGAACTGGGCGAAGACCGTCGAGACGCCCTTCGACGTGACGTTGGGCGAGGTGCGCCGCGCGATCCCGCGCATGCAGCGGCTGGGCACGAAGTTCGTCCGCATCATGTCCTTCAAGCCCACGGACGCCGACGCCGTCACGCCGCCCGTGGTCTTCGAGCGCGTGCGCGAAGTCACGAAGATGTTCACCGACGCGGGCCTCACACCCGTCCACGAGAACTGCATGAACTACGGCGGCATGAGTTCCGCGCACGCGCTGGAGATGCTAGACAAGTGTCCCGGGCTCAAGTGGGTCTTCGACACGGCTAACCCCATCTTCAACGCCGACCGCCAGCTTCCGCAGCCGTGGCCGCGCCAGAACGCTTGGGAGTTTTGGACCACCGTCCGCGACCACGTCGCGCACATCCATGTGAAGGACGCGACGTGGAACCCGGCGAAGAACGACGCCGACTACAACTGGCCCGGTGAGGGCCAGGGTCAGGTCCGTCGCATCCTCGCCGACGCCTTTGCGCGCGGTTATGACGCCGGCATCAGCATCGAGCCGCACATGGTCGTGGTCTTCCACGATGCCCACACGAAGACGGCCAACGACGCAGATGTCTGCGTGAACTTCGTCGAGTATGGCCGCCGGCTGGAAAAGCTGATCGCCGACGTGAAGGGCTGAAGGCAGTCGCTGTCGGCTGCGGGAAAATCAGCCCACCAGCTCGCGGATGGGCGTGATGCCGGAGTCCACGAGGTATTGAGGGCGACCCGAGGTATCCGTCAGGGTCGCGGTGGCGGTGTCGATGCCGAGGCAGTGGTAGAGCGTGGCGAAGACTTCCTGGAACTTCACCGGCCGGTCTGCGACATCGGCCCCGATGCGGTCGGTCGAGCCGATGACTTGACCAGTCTTCATCCCACCACCAGCGACGAGGGCGAAGTTCGCGCGCGGCCAGTGGTCGCGGCTGTTCATGTTGTTGATCTTCGGTGTGCGACCGAACTCGCCCCACATCACCACGGCCACGTCGCGGTCTAGGCCGCGTTCCTTCAAGTCGGTGAGCAGTGCGGAGAGGCCTTGGTCGAGGAGCGGGAACTCCTCGCGGGAGCTGGGAAAGTTCATGCCGTCGCTGCCGTGCCAGTCCCACCGGCTGTAGTTCAGGGAGACCACACGCGCGCCGGCTTCCACGAGGCGGCGGGCGAGGAGGAAGTTGCGGATCATGCGCGGCGCACCGTCGCGGAGGTAGCGGTCGTCGTTCAGGCCGTAGCGGGCGGCGACTTGCGGATGCTCTTTCGACAAATCCAGCGCAGCGGTAAGCTTGGAGTCGGAGAGGATGCCAAGGGCCTGCTGGTTGTAGCTGTCGAGGCCGTTCATCTGGCCGGTGGTGTCCGCGTCCTTGCGGAACTGGTCCACGGCGGAGCGCAGCCGCTCGCGGTCCTGCAGGCGGTCGAGGGTGATGCCTTGCAGCGTGAGGTTTTGGACGCGCGCGTTTGGGTCTTTTGCGACGAGCTGCATCGGCGAATGCGCATGGCCGAGGAAGCCGCCTTCGCCCGGCTCGCCCCAGGTGCGGTTGCCGGTCGGATACATCAACGAGGTGTGCGCGGGGGCACCCGGCTCGGAGCCGAGCGCCTTCGAGACACAAGCGCCGAAGCTCGGCCAGCCGCCGGCGGGCGCGGTGCGTTTCTCCTTCTGCGTGCGGCCGGTCATGCACTGGAAACAATCGTGCGCGCCGTCGGAATCAGCCAGCGAACGGATGAGGGCGAACTGGTCGGCCTGCTTGGCGAGGCGCGGGAACAGCTCGCAAATCTCCATGCCGGGGATGTTCGTGCCGATGGGCCGGAACTCGCCGCGAATCTCGCGGGGTGCGTTGGGCTTGAGGTCGAACATGTCGATGTGCGACGGCCCGCCGGGCAGGTAGATGTTGATGACGGCCTTGTGGGACTTGCCCGTGCCGGCGAGCGCTTCGAGCTTGAGCAACTGCGCGAGGGACAAGCCGCCGGCAGCCATGCCACCGATCTTGAGGAATTCACGCCGCGCAAGCCCGTCGCAGTGGGCGGTGCCGGCGATGCGCTGGCCAAAGAGGTTTAACATAGCGGTGTTTAAAAGTTGCCCTCCACTGACGCAGTGGAGCGGAGGGTTATTTCAGGAAACAATTTGGCAAGGAGCGATGCCCCAGACCGCGTTTGGCACTCCCCAAAATGTGACTTGCGGGGGAAAGCGGATGGAATACAGTGCCCGGCGAATCCATGAGACCTACAAGCGCTCTAAGCATAAGACTTCTTCGAATCGTCATCCTCCTCTCGGTGCTGGGCGTCGCGGACGGCTGTCGGCGCGGCGCCAAGCCCGCACCAACTGAGAATGCTGCTGAGACCGCGATTGAATCCGGCGCGCCTCAGACGGTTCAGGTGGGCGGGTCCGCAGTCATTTTGGCACCTGCCCCACAGATCACCAACAACGTCGCCCCGCCGCCACGAGTGGATACCAAAACGGGCAAACTGATCCTGCAAGGCGACGCGCCAGTAGTGAGAAAAAAGACCGCAGTCGAATAACCCCATCCAGTCATGGACACCTGCCACGCACCCAAACGCGGTTTTACCCTCATTGAACTACTCGTCGTCATTGCGATCATCGCGATCTTAGCGGGCATGCTTCTGCCGGCCTTGTCCAAGGCGAAGGCCAAGGGCCAGTCCGCCGGGTGCATCAGCAACATGAGGCAGGTAGCCACCGCGAACGCCATGTATGAGACCGACAACGATGGGCGGTTTCCCTACGCATTCCTGCGCCCGGTGGGCGGCGTTCAGATAACGTGGGACGACCTCTTGGCCAGCAACTTGGGGGTGAACCTCACGCAGGCTGAGATGAACAATCAGGTCATGCTAGCGGAGCGCGCTCCCAAAATGCTCAAGTGTCCAGCCGACAAGGTGGATAGAAACCCCGCGTTCGTGAATCCAATTTCCGCTGGCGGATTGGGAGGCGCCCCGCGCACCTACTCGATGAACGCGCACAACATGCTTGCGTGGCAGTTTGGCAATTCGCCGCCGCCTGTCGCCGCCCGGGACTGGCCACCCGGTCCTGGCAACCTCACCGGCCCGGGATTGGGCTGGGACATCGGCGGGTTGGGCGGAAGCCCCGCCACCATCAACGCCCTCAATTGGGTTGGGCCGACGGGAACAATCAATATCCAACAGCAGGCGTCGTTTCGTATCACTTCATTCAACAACACAGCGAATTCAATGGTGTATGGGGAGAAGATCACCTCTGAAAACTTTGCCGGGCAGGGATATTCCTCGCTCCGCTCCGTCATCACGCGCCCCAACCTCCAGTTTGAGCCAATCATCAACGGCATTCCTGTTCTTGGCACCAGTTCCAACCTGCTCCACGGGGCATATGTGCTGACTTACTCTTTTGCGGACGGCCACGTTGCCCAAATCCAGCCCATCAAGACCCTCGGGACGGGAACCGATCTGGGTGCGCAGACGGGGATGTGGACCATCTCCACCATTGACGACTGACGAGCAGCGCTCACCGTGCGGTCCGCTTCTGCTGGTTTGTCGCTCATGCTTCCACGGTCAGCTTTGTCACGGGCGCGAGCGGGCTGATCCCACGGATGGGCGGCGGATAGCTACTCATTTGGCGATGGAACCCAGTGATAGGAAGGGTGTTGACTGCAGTTTCGCGAGGTAAAAGGTCGTCGGTTCATGGTTCCGCAGCCTTCGGAAGACCCAAACGGACGTTGGTTGGCCTTCCCCGAAGGGTCGGGAGAGGCAGACGGCCAGCCGTCCGACGTTCCTAAAGGCTGGGGAACCAAAACGGTCGTCCGCCCGGCGTTCCCGAAGGCTCGGGGGAGCCAAAATGCCAGCCGTTTGCCTTCCTCGAAGGCTCAAACTCCAAGATCGTCGCGGGATAGTCCTCGGTCATGCCCAACCACTGCAGATGGTGGGAGGTGGAGGCAATTGGCGAGCCCGGTAGGGCTATTCACCTTGTTCCCCTTCGCACCCCGTGCGGCGTTCTCCCGCGTCGCCAAAAATGCTCGCGCCCGCGCCTGGCTTTTCTTGGAAAAGCGCCTCAGCGGGCCGCCGGGGCTGTGCGGGCCTTCCCGTCTCGCCCTTGCCCCGGTGCCTCGGAGGTTGTCACCCTTCACTGTCGCCGCTGGGATGGCAGGGGCTGAGCTTCTATCACACGGCGTGCATGGCGGGTCATCTTGGATAATATCCCATGAAAGCAACCACCTCACACGGCACAACGCGTCGGCAATTCGTTCAACCACCGCGACCGGAAGTGCATTGGCTTCACTCAGCGTTGAAGGCAATAGGTGCAGGGCCGTTCACGGAGCCGGAACGTCGCGGTTGAAAGGCCCGCCCAGTCCGTCGCGTAGTGAGGCGGGCAGGATTCCCCTCTCAGCTCAAGCACGCGTGATTCGGTAGCTCGCGCGCTTCGCGTCGAACAGCTCTGGCTTGAGCTTCGTGCCCAAGCCAGGGGCTTCCGGCGGCAGCGCAAAGCCTTGCTCGATCACCACGTTCGTTTCGATGAGCGAGCTATAGAAGGTGCGGATGTGCGCGCGGACGCTCTCTTGGAAAGTCACGTTTGGCACCGCCGTGGCGACGTGCAGGCCGGCGAAGAGGGTGAGCGGGCCGGTGCAGTCGTGCATGGTGGCGGGGATGTTGTAGGTCTGCGCCAGTTCGGCCAACCGCCGCGTCTCGCTGATGCCGCCCACCCACGTCGGGTCAATCATCACGTAGTCCACGGCGCGCCGCTCCAGCACGAGCCGGTAGTCTTCGCGGCTCGTGAGCATCTCGCTGACGGCGATGGGCAGGCGTGCCTTGTCGCGGAAGTCGGCGAGCGTGTCGGCGTTGTCCACGCGCATCACGTCTTCGAGCCAGAGCGGGCGCAGGTCGCGCATGGCTTCGGCGATGCGGAGGGCGGCGGGGAGTTGGAAAAAGCCGTGGCCATCGAGGAGGATTTCAATCTTGTCACCGACGCGCTTGCGGGCTTCTTCCATGGGCTTCACGCACGCCTTCACGGCGGACCACGGAAGGAAGTTTCCGCCGTGTTCGTGGAAGGCGCGGTCGAAAGTCCAGAACTTCATGGCGCAATAGCCCTCGGCGACGAGTTCCTCGGCGAGGTCGCCCGCGGCGTAGTTGGAAGCCCAGTTGTCTTCCAGCGGGCCGGGCTTGCCCACGTCGCCGTGGCCGGGCCAACCCTGGTCGCGACCCGCGCCGAGACGTCGCCCGTAGGTGGGGCCACCGGAGCTGTTGTAGACGCGGACCTTGTCCCGGGCTTTGCCGCCGAGGAGTTGCCAGA
>Ga0208966_1000763_pt1 | contig 10085 bp, 10 predicted proteins | sample GreLakmeHU45MSRF_FD_187701 | JGI IMG/M metagenome (GOLD analysis project Ga0208966, IMG submission 187701) | Freshwater lentic microbial communities from great Laurentian Lakes, MI, USA - Great Lakes metaG HU45MSRF (SPAdes) | ecosystem: Environmental > Aquatic > Freshwater > Lake | place: Great...
AAGCATTTTCTCCGATGCGCAATTTAGGATCATAAACGCAGGGTTTGCAATAGTTAGACATTCGAGAAATGTAAGCACCGCCTGCCGCATAAGGCTTAGTCATCATAGTGCCACCATCAGCATGAACACCCATGCCGATTACGTTTGGAACCATTACCCATTCAGATGCATCAATAAAGACCTCGCGCATCCATTCCAAAAATTCTTGTGGATTTGTACCGGTAATCAGAGCAAGATTGGAAAGTAACATCAGCCGCGGGATGTGATGAGCCCAAGCGCGAGCATTGATATCGGTCACGGTTTGTTTAATGCAGTTCATCTGGGTTTTGTCGGGGTCGCTAAATAAAGGGAGTAATTTCTTGGTTGCATTTAATTGGTTGTTGTCACGGTAATCGGGGCCAAGGAACCAATACATACCATTAACGTATTCACGCCATCCGATAACTTGCCGAATAAAGCCTTCGGCAGATTCGATTGGGATTGCGCCAGTGTCAAATGCCTTTACAGCTGCTTTAATAACTTCACTCGGATGCAGCAATCCATTATTTAAATATGGAGAAAGCAACGAGTGATGGAGTGCCCAGTTGTCAGTAGTCATGGCATCTTCTAGTGGACCAAATTCGGCAAAGTGATTTTCAATAAAGTTTTTTAATTGAGCAAGTGCCCCTTTGCGCGTAGTCGCCCAGGTAGATGTGGGTTTATGTGAGATTTCAATCGCTACTTGATTATCAATCTCATCTCTATGATGTTCTAAGTATTTCGGCCCTTCATATTTTTTTGGGGGAGGCAAGCGGTTCTCTTTATCAAAGTTCCATGAACCGCCGGCTGGCTCTCCACCTTCCATCAATACATTTAATCTAGTACGTTGTTTTCGATAAAAGTTCTCCATCAAATAATTTTTCTGATCTGCAGCCCATGATTGAAATAGTGGTCTAGGGGTTAAAAAGAAATCGTTTTCAACAAAAGTAACCCCATGGGCTTTCAGTGCCGCAAACTGTCGAAAAGATGATGGCTCAGCACAGATGATCGGAAGTTTCGGATATTTCTTTTGAACCTTTTCAAGACCAGCAACTGTCGTTGCTGCCTTCAAATATTCAACAGTGAATCCTTCCTCTTCAAGAGATTGCGCAAAGTGACGGGCACTAGATACCAAAAAGAAGAGCCGCTCTTTATGCCAATTCCGTCCGGTAGTCATTCGTGCGCTTTCTACCAAGACAATCAGGTCATGTTTTGGATCTGCATCTTTCAGGGCGCCATATTTACGGTGCAGGTGATCAAAAGGAATATAGATAATTCGCTTCATTTATTTTCTCGGCATCGGTCGCTGCAGTATTTAACTTCATTCCAGTTCTTAGCCCATTTTTTACGCCACTCAAATTCCAGATTGCAACGGGTGCAGATCTTTGGGGGAAACCCATTCTTATTTTTTGCGATCCGTGACATAGCGCAAAGAGTAGTCTCCAAGAGCTAAAAATTCAGAGGATAGAATTATGGAATTAAGGTGTTAGCGAAGATCTGCCAAGCAAGAGCGGATTTTGCAAATAGGGAGAGAGTTATATAGGTACGTTCTCCACGCAAATAATTACTCCACTTTCCGACTTTTTTGTATTGAACCCACTGCACTAAAGCAAAAGAGTTAAAGAAAACAAAGATTGTGAAGACAATTCCATAAACAAAGGCTGGGGCAGAGGTGTCACTTACGCCGCCGATTGAAAGCACATAAAAAGCAAGTGCGATCCAAGGAACGATTCCGGTGATGCACCCAAAAATAAATGGTAGCCATCCACCATTTCCTGGAGTTTCATATTTTTCTTGTAACCATCCAAACAAAATCATTGAAGCATTAACTCCAAAGATTGAGATAAGAGCAGTTATATCTGCGATACCAGTTACTTGAGCGATCAGTACAATCATTACTGAAGAACTTATTGAGTATTCAACCCACCTGAAGTAATTTCGTTGAGCTGACAAACCAGCGCTGTAACGAGGAAAAAATTGCGGACTGGCAACAATAAAGTGAAAGAGCGCAGAAAGTCCCAAGAAGATTGCGACGGTTAAGCCGATTGGGGTGCTGAAAAGAATTACCGCAGGGGAAAATGAGGAACCTGGCGGGCCGGACATATAAGTTGCAGTTACCGGCAAAGCAAAATCACTGCTCAATGCCAAGACGGCGGACATTTGCACCAAGTGCAAAATTCCAGCCAAAATATTTACTTTGCGAAGTCGGGTGATAGTTAGCTCTTTGCTCATAACTCAAAAATACCTTAGATATTTGATTAAAGAGATAAATCTGCGATTGGGTGCCTCGAGTCGGATTTGAACCGACACTATGCAGTGTTTGAGACTGCCCTCTCTACCGTTGGAGTACCGAGGCCGGTAGTGCAATTACAAATCTTATCGGTGTTGAGTGAGTACCCTTAGCAAGTGTCTATTTCACCCGATGCCAAGCAAGTGGCTCCAAGAATAATTGTCGCTGAAGATGAGGCGATCATTCGGATGGACCTGGTCGAGATGTTGCGCGAGGCTGGATATAACGTGATTGGTGAAGCAGCAAATGGTCGCGAGGCGATCTCACTGGCGCGCCATTTAAAACCGGATTTAGCGATACTAGATGTGAAGATGCCGGAGATTGATGGCATATCTGCGGCCGAACTAATAGTTAGTGAGAAATTAGCTGCTGTATTGATGTTGACCGCTTTTAGTCAACGAGAGCTAGTTGAGCGAGCCCGAGATGCCGGGGCAATGGCTTATTTGGTCAAACCTTTTTCAATCAGCGACCTGACTCCAGCTATTGAAATGGCTCTTGGTCGATATGCCCAGATTCAGGCCCTGGAGGCTGAGGTTGGCGAACTTGGGGAGAGATTGGAGGCCCGCAAGTTGGTGGATCGAGCCAAAGGGATACTGATGGCCAATTTAGGGATCACCGAGGCTGAGGCCTTCAAATGGATCCAAAAGGCGGCTATGGATCAGCGCAGCTCAATGAGTGCGGTTAGTGAAGGGGTCTTAGCCCATTATCAGCAGGGGAGTTAACACCCTTTTAACTTAATATTTTGCTTTTCGGGGTGTCGAAATTGGGCAAGTGCTGGCATACTCACACTGTCAAAACGCTTATCTCGAGGGTCTTTTTCGGGAAAGCTGACTATCTGAAAATATCCGAAAGGGAAATAATGCAAATTTCAAAGAAACTTAAGGTTGTTGCTGCATTTGCAGTTGCAAGCTTGGTCTTTGCTGGTTGCTCAAAGTCCGCTTCTGAAGAAACAGCTGAACCAGCTGCAGAAGCTACTGTAGAAAAAGGGACTGGACCATTAAAGATCGGCTCACTACTTCCAGAGACTGGCAGCCTCGCATTTCTCGGACCTCCTGAGTTTGCCGGCGTTGACCTAGCTGTTGCTGATATCAATGCAGCAGGTGGCGTTCTTGAACAACCAATGGAGCACATTCGTGGCGATTCCGGAGATACAAGCACAGACATTGCACAACAGACTGCTGATTCACATATCGCAGCTGGTGTAGGCGCAATTGTTGGTGCTGCATCTTCAGGTGTTTCACTAACTGTGATCGATAAAATCTCAGGTGCTGGCATTGTTCACTTCTCACCAGCTAACACCTCCCCAGATTTGACCAGCTATGCAGACAATGGCTTCTACTTCCGTAGCGCTCCTTCAGATACATTCCAAGGTGCAGTTCTCGGACAGTTGATGGCGGCTAACGGCGCAAAGAACGCTGTTTTCCTAAACCTTGATGATGCATACGGAAATGGTCTTGCTAAGTACGGTATTGCTGGATTCACCGGAACCTCAACACAGGTTGTTTACAACCCACAAGCTGCTGAGTTTTCTGCTGATGTTTCAAAGGCAAAGGCTGCGAAGCCAGATGCAATTGCAATCATCGGATTCGATGAGACCACAAAAGTTCTTACCGAATTGATCAAGCAAGGAATTGGACCTGACAAGGTTAAGACCTACCTTGTTGATGGAAACCTTTCATCAGGTGCCTACAAGGATCTTCCAAAGAACATCATGAAGGGCGTCAAGGCAACACTTCCTGGCGTATTCACAAATGATGATCTAAAGAAGCGCCTACTTGGTGTCGATCCTAAATTGACCGACTTCTCATACGCTCCAGAGTCATACGACGCTGTAGTGCTAATTGCGCTCGCCGCTGAGCAGGGTAAGGGAACTGATGGAACAACCATCAGAGATAACCTCGCATCTGTTTCATCAGGTGGAACAAAGTGCACCACATTCGCAGAGTGCAAGACTTTGATCGCTGCTGGTACTGATATCGATTACGACGGAGTTTCCGGCGCAATTGAATTCGATGCTAATGGAGATCCATCTGTTGCAACAATGGGTGTCTATGAGTACGTAGCAAATGACAAGTACGAAGCTCGTGCCGCTGAATTCATCACCGGTGCCGTACCTGCTGCTTAGTAATAAAGTTCAGGCACTTTTGCTTTCAAAGTGAAGTGCAAGAAAGAGCCCCGCTTAACGGTGGGGCTCTTTCTTATTTGATCAGCTGATATTTATACTTAATGTGATTTTGTGGAAGGGAGAAAAGTTTCATGGAGCATAACCAAGAGCATGCTGGTCATGAATACTTTTCGCAACTTTATGGCGCCACCTCAGCAGGGGGCGAACCCCAACAAACTATCTTTGATAAGTGGCGCGACAAAATGCTGGTTAGTGCATTCAAAAAATACAGTGATCACAACTTAGCGACTTCAGATGTATTAGATGTTGGCTGTGGCTACGGCTGGCTGCTCGACGCATTTGAGGGCGCGCAAAGTTTGTGCGGAGTAGATATCGCCCATCATGCAGTAGAAGTTGCTGCAAATAGAAAGCCAGATAGATTTTTCAAGCAAGGGGATCTGCATGATCCAAGCCCGTTTGCGCAAAAGTTTGATTTGATTTTGGCGATCAATATTATTGAACACTTGAGTAATCCTGTTGCTGGTATCGAATCAATAAAAAATGCGGCAAAGCCCGGCGCGATTGTCTTGGTACATATGCCAACAATCAGCAATTGGTTGACTCGATGGGAATACTCAAAACTTTATGATTCAGATCCCACCCATATTTATCGTCCCTCTGGAAAAACAGTTCGCAAATTATTTGAAGTTAATGGATTTGAAACTTTGCGGGATTCATACTTGCCACATTTCCCAGCATCTCTGACCAAGATTTGGCCGATTCACCCGGCTTATCTAGTAGTCTTCAAACGCAGCAATTAAATTTAAGCGTTTGCTGCAAGAGTTCCTAAATACAATTCAATTACTTTTGGATCGTTGGCAAGTGATTTCCCAGTCCCAGTGTAAGCATTTCTACCTTGGTCAAGGACATATCCGCGATCAACAATTTGTAAGCAACGACGGGCATTTTGCTCAACCATAATTACAGTTACCCCAGTGCGATTAATTTCGCGCACTCTGACAAATACTTCATCTTGCAAAGCCGGGGATAGGCCCGCACTTGGTTCATCTAACAATAGAACTGATGGGTTCATCATTAACGCCCGGCCCATAGCAACCATCTGGCGTTCACCTCCAGAGAGGGAACCAGCTCTTTGTTTACGACGATCGCCAATGGCTGGAAAGAGAGAGGTCACGAAATCAAACCGTTCATTGAATTGATCAGCGGCCTGATAGGCACCCATTTGCAGATTTTCTTCAATTGTTAGGGATGGAAAAACATTATTTGACTGTGGCACAAAACCGATTCCTTTTTTAACTAACTCATCGGCACGTTTATTTGTAATCTCTTCTCCACGCAACTTCACAAAACCATCTCTTACTTTGACTAGACCGAAGAGTGCCTTCAATAAAGTTGATTTTCCGGCGCCATTAGGACCAATAATGCCGACAAGCTCACCTTCATTTGCATAAAGGTCACAGCCATTAAGAATATTTATACCCGGAAGATAACCAGCGATTATGCCGCCAGCTTCAAGTAATAGATCATCACCAGCTAATTTTGTAGGTTCCATTTGGCTAGCCTCGATCCTGTTCAAGAGTGGAATCATGATGTGCGCCAAGGTATGCGTCAATCACAGCTTTGTCGCGCATGACGATATTTGGTGGACCTTCAGCAACAATTACACCTTGGGCCATAACAATTACCCAGTCGCTGATATCTCGCACCATGTCCATATCGTGCTCAACAAATAAAACTGTCATTCCTTCTTCGCGTAAATCCTTAATATGACCAAGAAGTGATTGCTTAAGAGCAGGGTTAACACCTGCCATTGGTTCATCAAGCATCACCAACTCTGGTTCTACCATTAACGCTCTGGCCATCTCAAGAAGTTTGCGTTGACCACCAGAGAGGGCAGCAGCAAAATCATCACGCTTATCTATCAATTTGAATCTAGTTAATAACTCTTCACTTCTTGCCGTCGTCGCTTTTTCTTGTGCATTCCAAAGGAAAGGAAGTGCAGCTCGTAAAATTGATTCACCTTTTTGATTTGTCGCCGCAAGACGCATATTGTCAATCACAGTTAAACGGTAAAGGGCTTTAGTTAATTGAAAAGTTCGCACCATTCCCATGCGTGCCACTTTATGAGGGGGAGTTCCCGAGATCTTCACTCCATTAAAACTCCATGAACCTTCATCAACTTGGTCAAAACCAGTAAGTAAATTAAAAAAAGTTGTTTTTCCTGCCCCGTTAGGACCAATTAGTGCAGTGATCGCACCTCTTTGAATTTCAAGGTGACTAACATTTACCGCAGTTAAGCCACCAAATTTACGCACAACATGGTCAGCAACAATTATTGGATCAGGTTTGCTTACTCCCGGGGTCGGGGTAATTCCAGCAAGAGCAGCTAAAGCAATATCGCGACGTGAAGTATTTTGACTAGGCGCGGGCATCTAGAGCCAACTCCTTTCGGTCACCAAAAATTCCTTGTGGTCTGAAGATCATTAACATCATCAATCCAAGACCAACCAACATAAAGCGAATCTGTCCTACTTGGTTAACACCAATTAGCCATTCAGGGATGTACCCAGCGCTCACCGCTTGGCGCAACATCTGTTCAATAAAGACGAGTAAAAACCAAAAAATAATTGAGCCGGCTATTGGCGCAAAGACGCGGGCTGCCCCGCCAAGAATCAAAACGGTATAAGCAAAGAAGGTAAGTGCAGTTCCGTAATTATCGGGCTGCACAGATTGACGAGAAAGAGCGTAAACAAAACCTGCGAAGGAGCCCACAATGCCACCAATAATTAATGATTGCATTTTGTATAAGTAAACATTTTTGCCTAGCGACCGAACCGCTTCTTCATCTTCGCGGATAGATTTAAGCACCCGTCCCCAAGGAGAGCGAACTAGCAGCCACATCACAAAGAGAACTACGATTACTAATGCCCAGCCAGTTATTACGACCCACAGATCGTTGCCGTTATAACGCAGGAAAGGGGTGTTTAATCCACTTTTAAATGGATTTAGAGCAAAGAAATCTTTTCCAAATTTTCCAGTAATTCCATCTGAACCGCCGAGATACTCATTGAAGGTAGCCGAGCGTGCAATCTGCCTAATAATCTCGGCAGCGGCAATGGTAACAATCGCTAAATAATCCGCACGCAATCTCAAAGTCGGCAAACCAAGTAGTAGCGCAAGTATTACTGAGTTAAATATTCCAGCTAGTAGAGCAGCCCAAAGTGGAAAATTAAAAGACACTACAAGAGTGGCAACACTATAAGCGCCGACAGCTAGAAATCCGGCTTGGCCAAAGTTAAGCAATCCGGTATATCCAAAATGCATATTTAAACCAATTGCTGCAAGCGCAAAAATTATTGTATTAACACCGAGTGCAGCGCTAAATGATTGTTGCGCGATAAAAATAAAATCCATTAGCCAACCCGCTCTTTCCGACCGAGGATGCCTTGTGGGCGAACTAATAAAATTATGATCAAAATTAACAGCGCACCTACATATTTAAGCTCTGTTGGAATTATTAAGGTGGAAAGTTGAATCAATACACCAATAACGAGCGAGCCAACGAGCGCTCCATATGCAGTTCCTAAACCGCCGAGAGTTACTGCTGCAAAAATCAGTAACAACATATCCTGACCCATTAAGAAACTGACACCTTGATTTAAGGTGACCATGATCCCAGCAAAGGCTGCTAATAAAGCGCCCAATATCCAAACTGATCTAATTACTGCTTCAACTTCAATTCCAGAAGCAGCGGCAAGAGCGGGATTGTCGGCAACTGCTCGACTTGCTTTACCCATTTTGCTGCGCAATAGCCAAAACGTGGCGCCAGCAAGTAAAAGTAATCCAACAGATGTGCTTATGATTGATTTAGGGGTGATGCTTACTAGTCCAATTTCTAGCCCTGCTTGTCCGGCAAATTGCGGCAACTGTCTGGTAAATCCACCAAATATAAACAGGAAAACATATCTGATAAAAATTGCAAATCCGATTGAGACTACGAGCATTGCGATCAAGCCAGTACCACGTTTTCGCAACGGCTTCCAAAGTAATCGGTCCTGCAAATAACCGCCAATAAAGGCAGAGAGCGCAACAGCAATAGGGATCGCAGCAAAAACCGGCAATCCCGCGATAGCGCTAAAGAAGTAAGTAAGCAATCCACCAAGGGTTAAAAGTTCACCATGCGCAAAATTTGTTAATCCAGTTGTACCAAATACTAAATTCAAGCCAAGGGCAGCGAGGGCAATGATGATGCCAAGGACCAAGCCGTCAGCAAGCAATTGCACCGATTGATCAAGGATTGGAGTTTTTTCAGCGCCTGGTCCGATCAGAAATAAAACCGTTATGGCGGTACCGAGCATCAATACATTTATTTTGCGAGTTGCTTTTGTTACATCAGTTAATGCTTGTCCGCTAGGCAGTGAACTTTGATCAAGGGTGACGTCATAGATTCCAGTTGAAGTAACTTCAACTTGCCATTTACCCATTGCGTCAGAAGTAACTTGAGTTGCGAAACCATTTGGCCCGGTTACGTCGATCCGCACACCTGAAAGTGGGGTTGAAGTTACATCTTTAATTTCGCCGACAAGGGTCGAACCAGCGGCGGCGGCAGAACTTGCTACCCAAGTTGAAAATCCGCTAATTAGGAAAAAACTAGCTAGGCCCAGCGCAATATTGCGCACGAATTGAGTCTTCCCCAGCTTCATTCTTTACTCACTCGTTTCCCCTAAGTTGATCGGTAGCGTACACAGAGAAGGCCAAAATAGAGCGGCTTAATTCGCTTTTTTGGAGTCAGGCTTCTCTGACTTCTCTCGCTGGTCAGTTGTCGTTTCACTTAAAATCAAGCAGGTGATCCGGGCAGTGCAGGTACGGATTCCTTCTTCGTCAGTAATTACAACTTCATAACTAGCCAATGTTCGACCCAGAGAAATGGCAGTGGCTACCCCGGTCACGATCCCTTTTTTAGCCGCACGATGATGGGTTGCACTTACTTCGATTCCAACAATTCGGCGATCAAGTCCGGCGTGCAGATGAGAACCAATTGATCCCAAACTTTCAGCCAAAACCACATTTGCTCCGCCATGTAAGAGTCCAAATGGCTGGGTGTTCCCGTCGACCGGCATAGTGCCGACCATTCTCTGCGGGGAGGCTTCGATAATCTCTATGCCCATTTTTTGGTCTAAAGCTCCGCGACCACGCTCATTCAGGGCAGCCAAATTTTCAGCGCTCAATTTTTTGAGATTGTTGAGATTGTTGAGATTGTTAAGTGTGCTCATCTGTCAATCCTACGCGCTCAACCTAGGATCCAGATATGGGGAAATCTAACTCACCGAGATCAACAAGTGAGCGGCGACTGCTTTTGCTAGATGGCCATTCGATGGCATATCGGGCATTTCATGCTCTACCGGTCGAAAACTTCAAAACCTCAACTGGATTTCCAACAAATGCTGCATACGGATTTACCACCATGTTGCTCAATCTGTTGCGAGATGTGGAGCCAACTCATATTGCGGTGGCATTTGATGTATCTCGAAAAACTTTTCGTTCGGAACGTTTTCCGGAGTACAAGGCTAATCGCGCTAAAACTCCAGATGAGTTTCGATCTCAAATGCCAGAAATTTTTGCAGTCGTGGATGCTTTAGGGATTAAAAGAAT
>Ga0208966_1000765_pt1 | contig 10073 bp, 12 predicted proteins | sample GreLakmeHU45MSRF_FD_187701 | JGI IMG/M metagenome (GOLD analysis project Ga0208966, IMG submission 187701) | Freshwater lentic microbial communities from great Laurentian Lakes, MI, USA - Great Lakes metaG HU45MSRF (SPAdes) | ecosystem: Environmental > Aquatic > Freshwater > Lake | place: Great...
TTATTCATAATGAAAATGCATATTTTGCACAACCAAATGCTGATGACACACATCCAATATATTATGATGACAATGATAAAATTCTTACTGGTAAACGCATTGACGAAGAGTTAGTAAGTGCTGCGAGAATAGAGAAAGAAGATACGCTAATAAAAACTAAAAAAGTTAGGGCATCTAAGAAAAGAAAGGGAGCTGGAACTAGAAGGCGGCGTTAAAAGATTATTGTTTATTGCTTATTGTTTTTTGTTTATTTAACTTGGCAATAAAAAAGTACTGCTTGTGGGGGGACTGGGGCGCATATAGGATATTAGGATATTAGGAAAATTTATATTATATAGGCTATATATAATAAAAGCTATGCTGTCGACTACAACAATAAATAATGGTCGACCAGCGCCTACATTTTCTGCGCTTACATTTTCTAATGATTTAATGGCTAATCTTAATGCAACCACTACTGCTGTTGGTAACCTTAATAAATCTATTAAGGTATTACAATCAAAAATTGGTAAAACTATTGATTTCAGTCCAATATTTGAAGATATTAATGTGGTAAACACATTACATCTCTATTCGCTAAATCGTGCTTTTAAAATTAAAAACTTATTGAATGGTATTAATGGTCCAGATGTATTATTTACATTATCTGCTCTAGGTAAAGGTTACGGTAAAGGTTACGGTAAAGGTTACGGTAAAGGTAAAAATAAACGTTCTAGAAATTTGAGAGCTAAACCTGGACGTAATAGAACACGTAGAAAATAAATGTATTTTATTAACAAACGTCACTTAATAAGAAGCTACAATTATGCTCATTTTTTCAAAAATAAAGGCCCATAGCTATTCCTTTATTGACAAAGCCATAACTAGCATAATAGTTTTCTAATTTGCTATTTGTATCTAATATTATTTTATAGCAGTTATGGTCTTGCGCATAAGTAATGGCATAATTGATTAGGTCTTTACCTATATTTTGCCCACGAAACTCATGTTTAACAACAAAATCTTCAATGTGGGCTACGCACTTGCCATTATGAATAAATTTTTGCTCTAACAATAATGTTAGTGCTCCTAAGATGTTATTTGATCCATCAATGTATAAAAATATGTAGTGATTGTTATTTGTTACAATATTTTTTAAAATGGATTTACAATTTTCATAATTTAATGCGTCGTTTTCTCCAAAATTATTATATAAATCGATGAGTTGGTTGCATAACTCGTTAGTAAATATTATATCTTTTATTGATATAATATTTGTTGTTGCTGCTTTTGCCATAACTTTACTATTTATAGTTTGTAGGTTTATTTTTATATTATAATTTTATAGTTTATATTTGAGAGATTATATTAGGTTGGATTATTTTGTCCAATCATTTAAATTACGACACAAAGGACAACATGGTTTATGGTTATTATTTCCTAAATTATTGTTTGTAATATTAAACCAACAGTCATTACATACTTTATGATTACATTTTAGTATTAGCATAATTTTATCTTCCAAACATACACAGCATTCTTCTATTATATTTGTATAAGTATGTTTACCCATTTGAACTGCGCAATTCATACACATATTATTATTACAATTTAATACCCATTTTGGTTTTATTGTTTCACAATATTTATAATTTCTACATTCAATAGGAGCACAACAATTTGGAGGGCAATAACCTTTGTGTTCTCTATGACCACAAATACATACTTCGTCGAACTCTTCTGTTTCCTCATTATAGCATTCACATTCGCACTGAATTAAGCATTCACCAAGTCCATTACAAGAGGTCATTGATAATATTATATACTATTAATAATAATACTAATATTATATAACAATTTTTATAAATTATTTATTACGACAGCAAAGCGTAGTAGCTTAGTGGTGGGGGGACTGGGGCGTATATTTTTTTACATTATTTGAGGGGAGTGGGAAGGGAAAAGGGAGGGAAAATGTGTAGTCGCGCACCTTCCCTTCCCCCATATCTCCCATATAAACGCCCTTATTATTTTAAATTATATGGTCGCATTATTGCCCCCTAATATATAGTACTAATAGCAAGCCAGAATTCGGTGACATAACCATATGCTAGTAGCAAAAACAATGCCCCTTTAAACCCTTTTAATAAAGTATATAGCCCCTTTAAACCCTTTTAATATAATAATTAGCGCCCTTTAAACCCTTTTAATATAATATATAATGCACTCATAATCATGTATATTATGTATTATAATATTAACAATATAATCGGTATAATTATAGTACATAATATATATGATTATAGACTATAATAGTGCAAGCCAGAATTCGGTGACATAACCATAAGCTAGTAGCAAAAAAAGGGTTATGATCTACTATGTAGTGTAGTTAAATTGCAAAATATGTTTTATAAAAAGAGAGATTAATTTATAATAAATAGAGAGATTATTTTATAATAAAAGAGAGATTGAAGTGACTAATTATTTATTATAAAAATGTGTATGCTAGACTCTCCTTTTATAAAAATAAAATTATAAAAATTGGTATTTATAAAATAAAAAGTGTATTATATCATGTATAAAAGGGCTCATTGATTTATAATAAAAATGTGTATTCTAGACTCTCCTTTTATAAACAACAAACTATAAAAAAGTGTATTCTAGACTCTCCTTTTATAAACAACAAAATATTAAAATGCGTATTCCAATCTCTCCTTTTATAAACAACAAACTATAAAAATCGTGGGTTATACATTTAAAGTATAATAGTAGACTGCATTTGCTGCTCCCTCTTTATTCTATAAACTCATTCACCTTTAAACATGTCTTTATATCTTTTTTATAACTATTTTAAATATATAGTTATTTAGTGCAAGCCAGAATTCGGTGACATAACCATATGCTAGTAGCAAAAATGTTGTTGGTATGTTTATATAAAATTGATAACATTATACTATATTATAATAGAAAGTCTGGGATCACTATGACTACTATTATTGCCTCTAGCACTGACTATTCCAAGTTTCCTTCCAAGTCGTGGAGAGATAAGTTGGACCTTTGCAATGACTGTGACTGTTGTGTGCGTCACGATGTATACAAACCGTTTTTGGTGTCTTGTCTTCCACATATGGATGCCATTGATGTGTTTGATGCAGAGGATCATAGGTTTGGGGTCTGTAGGTGCAGGTGTCGGTTTTTAGCGCGGCGCATATGTGAGAAGGACAATTTTGATATTATGATGGCTTCGCCTGATCCATGTTACTTGCCGTTGCCTCCTTCACGCTGGTTGTCCAAGGATCCTAGCATGGATCTGCTTGATGCTGCAACAGAGGCGGCGCTTGACTATTATTGGGCTGGGCAGGTCAAGGCGTGTCAATATGCGATCTTTCATATATGTTAGGTTGGTTGTGTTGTGTTGTGTTTGTCTTTTTTTTTCTTAGAAAAATTGAATTAATAAAATAATTTATACAATTTATTTTATTAGTTTTGAGAGATTATTATGAATAACAGTCATGATTTCCTTGCTTCATCTATAGATGGTTATAGTCATCATTCTGTAAAGGGTAGTCAGCTTATATATATTGGTTTTGGTATTGGGCTAATTAGTGCTCTACTTTGTGCGTCTATTGTTGCATATTCTAAATATAATAAGCGTCTTCAAAATGTTAATAAATGTAAAACTATGTATTGTGAGGATGATGCTGTTATTCAAGTTTTGTGAGGGGCGGGTCTTTAAGCCTTAATTTTATATATATTTGGGGGCGGTCTTTAAGCCTTAATTTTATATATATTTGGGGGGCGGTCTTTAAGCCTTTTTTTTATATATATTTGTGGCGGTCTTTAAGCCCTAATTTTATATATTATGGCGGCGGTCTTTAAGCCCTAATTTTATATATTATGGCGGCGGTCTTTAAGCCCTAATTTTATATATTATGGCGGCTCTACATGCGGCTTATTTTTAAGCCTTTTTCGTATATATTATGGCGGCTCTACATGCGGCTTATTTTTAAGTCTTTTTATTATATATAATTGTGGCGCTAATTCTTGTTATATTTAAATAAAATTGATTTCTTTTTTTCTGTATGATTATATTATTTAGTGATACCTATTATTAACATGGCTAAAGCAATGGTTGAGGCTCTTGCTATGCGCATTGATACGCTCGAGAAGTCGGATAAGGCGGCTGCTATGCGTATTGAGGCGCTCGAGAAGGATATTGCCTCGCGTTTTAATGTGGTTGATGCTAATGTTGTGAAGGCCAAGAAGGAGCTTAAGCCTAAGAAGGAGAAAAAGGCTAAGCCTGGTCCTGATGATAAGCCTAAGGAAAAGCGTGTTACGGGTTATATTTTGTTTAGTAATGATGTTAGGGATGATGTTAAGACCCAGCTCTCTGGCGCCGATGATAAGCCCAAGAATACGGATGTTATGACGGAAATCGCTCGTCAGTGGAAGGCCTTGGATACTAAGGATAGGGATGATTGGAATGCTAAGGCTGCTAAGGCTAAGGCTACTTCTAATCACACCCACACACTACACCCACTAGACGATGATGACGACGATGATGATGATGATGACGACAACTAAGTTTTCCGCGGTGCTAAAAAAGGAGAGTGGAGGAGGAGGGAGGAGGAGGGAGGAGGAGCATGATTAAGGGAAAGAGAAGGAGCATGTTTTTTTTTCTCTTTATTATATTTTTAATAGAGAGAAAAAAAATAATAAACTATAAACTTAAAGAATTTACTTATTTGATCGTACTAGCTTTCCGTCTCTCATTATACCTTCAATTTCTAATGCTTTGCTTAATATTACATTTTCCGACGTCTTATAATATTTCACACCACACACATCTACTTCTTCTACTTCCACACATATTTCCTCGTCTTCTTCTTCCTTCATTACCATGTTTTTTTTTGGTCTACCGCGACCTCGCGCAGGTTTACTTTCCTTAGTTTCTACTTTTGTTTCTAACTTTGTTTCTACCTTTGGTTCTACATTTGTTTCTACCTTTGGTTCTAATTTTGGTTCTACATTTGGTTCCTTCTTTTTTTCCTTCTTTTTACCCTCTACCTTCTCTTCATTATTATTAGCTATAACTTGCTTTTCATCTTTAATAAACAGGGTTTTGTTTATAGGTATAAAGTTAGGTTGATCCGTGACAATCATGTTATTGTCCTTCTTTTCTAATAATAATCTTTGACTAATCCTTATATTATTTTTTTTCAAAACATTTGTAATGTCGTCGTTTAAAATATTAAAATGAGTAGCCAATAATTCAACTAGTTCGTTTAGAAGCATTTTATACATGTATAAAAAAATAAATTTATATATCAATTTTTTTTATACTTTATACTTTATACTTTATACTTTATATATATTTAATTACTATTATAAGTATTTATGAATTTATATACTCCATTTTCCATCTCATATTTTGCTATAATACTTGGATTTTGACTATTACATAGCATGTCCTCCGTTTTATATACATTGTTGTTTTTATCAATATAATACGAAATACCATTAATTTCTTGGATCCATATTTCCACCTTTTTCAAAATGTTTTCCTCTTTATCGCATTCATTTAATTCGCCATGAGGCCTATTCTTATCATGTGTGCCGCAATAATTTGATACTGTCTTTTTCTTACGTGTGCATTGCTCACCGCATGATTTTTTAGCAATACAACGATTGTAAAAAGGCACAACAGACTTGCTCCGCTTTCGCTTTACAAAGTCTTGCTTATTAATTTCTAATTTTTCAAAATCATAAATAAACTTTAGTAAGTCGCTCTTTTCCTTGAAACATATATTTTCATTTTCGGCAACATAAGTCTTGATTTTATTTTTTAAATTGTCAATATATTCAGTTACTTTACCATTAATTCGTTTTTCCATTATTAAAAATATATTGTTATTAGTAATAACATTTTATATTATTTCAATTTTATAATTAATAATTATAAACTTAAAAAAATTGATACTATTTTTAATAAGTTATAAATAGTTATAAATAATTTACATGACTACATTTAGCCACGAGCAACAAATTTGCTTTGATAAATATACAAAGGGAGAGAATTTGTTTATAACTGGGCCAGGAGGCACAGGCAAGTCGTTTTTAATTAAAAATATTGTAAATGATGCCGAAGAGAAAAAGAAAATTATAAAGGTGTGTGCTTTAACTGGGTGTGCGGCTATTTTGCTGCAATGTAAAGCAACAACATTGCATATGTTTTCAGGAATTGGACTAGCAAATAAGAATAATATAGAGATTGTTGAAGAGCTTTTCACTAAAAAAAGGCATAAATTGAAAAATTGGAGAGGTTTAGAGATCCTTATTATTGACGAAGTAAGCATGATGTCGTTAAAAATATTGTTATTATTGGATCTTATAGCTAGAAAAATTTATAAGAAAAATGTGCCATTTGGCGGACTACAAGTAATTTTTACGGGAGATTTTTATCAGCTCTCTCCTGTATTCACTAATTGCTGCGAAAAAGAAAAGGAAAAAGAAAATAGCATGTATTGTTTTGAGCATGAGCTATGGAACCAACTATTTACTAAAGAAAATCAAATTGTGCTTAAAACCATATATAGGCAAAATGACGAAACATTATTAAAGGTTTTAAAATATGTTAGAAAGGGGCAAATAACGCCTTCGACAAAAGCAACATTGGCTAGTCGTATTTTTAAGCATGAAGACTTGGATTTAATAAAAAAAGAAAAAGTATTGACTATTCTCTCACCTATTAAGAGAGATGTTGAGCATATTAATACTAAAGAATATTCAAAGTTAGACAGTTCAACCCAAGAAGTCGTATATAATCTTGCGTATGTTGATCTATGTGACAAAAGCAATGAAGGTAAAAGCAATGAAGGTAAAAGCAATGACTGCAAAAATGATGCGTTTAGCGACAACATGCTTGCATTATTATTGAAAAGCAACGACCATTTAAAACGCGATTACGACTTTTTAGCTGCTAATATAATAGCAGAAAAAACGTTGAAACTTAAAATTGGAACACATGTTATGTGTGTTGTGAACTTAACTTTATGCGGAGAGCTACAAATTGCTAATGGAAGCCAGGGAATAATTGTGGGTTTTAATGAGCATAATCTTCCATATGTGCAATTTAATAACATTAAAGAGCCGATTTTAATAGATTACTATATTTGGAAGTCCGAAACAAATAAAAGCGTTGGACTAAGTCAAATTCCGCTTATTTATTCATGGGCTATTACTATTCATAAGGCGCAAGGACTAACGCTTGAAAATGCTATTATAGATATTGGTAGCAATATATTCGCCTACGGCCAAACATATGTTGCATTGTCGCGATTAAAATCTCTCGACGGGCTATATTTAACAAGCTTTGATTATTCAAAAATTAGATGCAATCCACTAGTTAAAGAATTTTATGGGGATAGTTAAATGTTAATTAATTATTAATTAAAGATAATTTTTTAATTTCAATATATAGCATTATGATTTATATTGAAATTATGGGAGGACTTGGAAATCAGTTATTTCAAATTTTTTGTGGTATTGCGTATTCGTTTGAAAACAGGGTTCCGTTTAAAATAAATATTAGCAAGTTTGATTTAGTATCTCCGCTTGACAATATTAGTAAGCGACCTACATATTGGGCAAATTTTCTTAGCAATCTCTCTAGGTTTACATACAGAGAGCAGTTATCAATTCCAACATATATAGAAAAAACTCATTTTAGATTTACTAAAATTCCTTATATAAGTCAGGACTTTAAATTGCATGGTTATTATCAGAGTTATAAATATTTTGACGCGCAATATGCCAATATATGCAAAATGATTAATTTAGATAATCAAAAGGTGGACATTGCTGAAAAACATAAGGATTTGCTTAATGGAGCAAAAAAACCAATAAGTCTTCATTTTAGAATAGGCGATTATGTTAAAAATCTTGCCATGCATCCAGTATTGAGCACAAGTTACTATATTAATTGTATTAAGTATTTAAAGTCACTGGTTCCAGATCTTGAAGAACATTATTATTTGTTAGTATTTGGAGAACTTTGCGATAATGAAAAAATCTCTCATGCTATTGAAAGTATAAAGTCTATTTATAATATTAGCATTGTAGTATGTGATTATAATGTTCCAGATTATGAACAACTATTAATAATGTCGTTGTGCAGTCACAACATAATAGCAAATAGCACATTTAGCTGGTGGGGTGCATATTTTAATAATGCTTATAATAAAATTGTATGCTATCCGAGTATATGGAATGGATCAGCTAATAATGTAAATGACCTATTTCCAGAAAGTTGGATCAAAATCTTATAAAAATATTATTAAAATATTTAAGTTTTTACCAAAAACATCCTCCTTCGGGTGGAACACAATTCTTAGGAATATATTCATCTGGTATTTGTGTAATCCAAAATTCGTTGGTTTTAATAAATCCGGCTTCTTTTTCTCGTTTTGAAGCTATTCCAAACATTTCTTGAATACTTCCACCTAAATACACAATATCTTTTTTTAATTCGCTGTGACATTTATGTGTTAAAATATGCCCAAATGCAGCACAACTCATTAAAATAACATCAAAACTATCTTCTTTTTCTTTGATTTTATTATACATAACATTACACGTCTCAAAATAGTTTTCATGTGGTCCATTGTTATTAAAACAATAAGGAAAATCGATATAATCTAATGATGTGATTTTTGGAAAGTCAGGATAAATTTTATATATATTTCCATTATCATATTGTTGTTTTGTTAGCCCGCCAAAACTAGAAACTACTAGAACTCGTTTATCTCTAATATAATCATATATTTTACCTATTCTATCATTCAATCTTGTTCCATTTAGTGTTCTCATAGAACCAACATTATATTTTAGTTTAAATCTAGATTTACATTGTTCTATAAGAGAGTTAATACCATCTGACCCATAATATAAAAACTCATCACAATCACCACAAGAAACCTCTAATTCTTTTATGTAATTCCAAAAATCGGGCGTTAGTGCTGTCATATCAAAATTAAAAACACTTCCTTTTACTTTCTTATCATAATATCCAGAATCAGAATATAAATAATTAACAAACGTCATAAATGCCTGGGTTAATTGTTTTTTCAAATTTGGATTTAAGTTTTCATACTTTATTAAATAATTAATAAAGAGCAAATGGGTTTCTGTATTTCCATATCTTGTAATTTTCATAGTTTGTAATATAATATTGTATTACAAACTATCTTTATATTATTTATGTATTATTTATGTATTATTTATGTATTCTTTATATATTATTTATGCAATATTTAAAGTCCATTTTTAATATAAAAAGCGTCACCCCACCCAAATTGCTTATATATACGCGCATCAGCAAGTCTGAAATTGTGTTTAGCTAAATATGTAGTTAGGTCGGACATTTGATCACAATTTTTATAAACTTCTTCAGTATTAACTTCACTATAAATATAATCTATATTGTTTAAATAGTTTTCCATGGATTTTAATGCATGTAATTCAACCCCTTGAATATCTAAGTTAATAAAATTTACATTTGTCATGTTTATAGCATGTTTATTAATTACGCTATCCATTCTTGATGTTTTCATTTTAACTTTATCTACTAATTTTACTTGTGGATGACTTGTTTTATGAGAACCAAACTCTAATATTGAGGAGCTTTGAAGATTATTTACATCACCGTCACAATTTGTAATATTAAATTCTATTTCTTTATCGTCTTCATCATATATTACTGCCTGATATATATTTATATATGGATTAATGCGTTTGTTTTTTTCTACTAATCTAGGTAGTGCTTCTATCCAATATATATTTGACAAATTTACTCCACCTGAAATATAGTCGCCAAGCTCTTCACAATTATGCGCACCAATATGTAAAATCCCTTTTATATTAATATTAAATCTTGCTTTCAGTTCGGCAATAGTTATTAACATATTTATATACTTGTATTAATAACTATTTAACTATTTAACTATTTATATATTTATATAAATATATAAATAGTTAATTATATATCAACTAATATGAAAATATTAATTGTTGATGAGATGCATTTTAAAAATAAAATT
>Ga0208966_1000769_pt1 | contig 10055 bp, 16 predicted proteins | sample GreLakmeHU45MSRF_FD_187701 | JGI IMG/M metagenome (GOLD analysis project Ga0208966, IMG submission 187701) | Freshwater lentic microbial communities from great Laurentian Lakes, MI, USA - Great Lakes metaG HU45MSRF (SPAdes) | ecosystem: Environmental > Aquatic > Freshwater > Lake | place: Great...
CCAGTGCTCACATCTGTCCCATCCCAGTTTGGTAATGGAACCCATAATCAAATCACGCATATCACATCCTCATAAAATATAATTGTATATTAGTTAGATTATTTATACAAGTAAAAAATACAATTATCTACTAGATATTATTTCGTGGATAATCTTTGGCATCTCTCTGTTGTATATCATGCTTTCTCTATTTAAAATTTCGTTAGCATTTTCAATAGTAGATGTTGTCTGTGCGTTAGGAGAATAATAAAAACAATTTGTGATCAGATAATTTTTATTCATCTTATAATATAGAGTATCATAGATAAAGTTATCTCCCCAATAGAGATCCAGACCCTGAATGACGGGAATGTATACATCTTTATGAAAAAACATCAGCGTACCCAGACCAAAATGCGTTCTAGCATTATATTGGAATGGTGTGTGTATTAAATTTATTTCACCAGTATCTATAGGGGGATGACCAAACTCTTCTGTTAATCCAGGACATATACCACAAAGTCCAACAGAAGGATTTAAAAACATATTCATTCTATTAAATATTTTTAAATCCACAATCACATCATCATTAAGCAAACATATTTTATCATACTGTGCTTGTTCTACACCCAAATTCCATGCAGGATTAACGTAAATATTATGACCAAAAGTGACTAATTTAATACGAGGAAAATTTAATACTCTATCATCAGGTCTTTCTGTTGGATTGTTATCAATAATAATGATCTCGCCAATAGAAGAAACCCAAGTAAGATCCGTCAGAAATCTTATAAATGGTTTGTATTTCCACATGGTGGGTATTACGACTGTAATCATTGTTTCCTCATTATAGATTGGCGGAGAGTGTGGGATTCGAACCCACGGAGCCGGATTAGGGCTCGCTCAGTTAGCAACCGAGTGCTTTCGGCCTCTCAGCCAACTCTCCATTCTCTTTATATTGTAGTAGAGTTCCACGGCATTGTCAACATAGTATTAATCAAATGTTCTCATGTAATCGTTATTTATTCTTCCTGATTCAAAATTTAGATGGCCTGGTTTAAGGATTAAATTGATGTCTCCAACAACCGCTGTGCGTTTTCCCAGCTGAGGTCCTGTTGCATCTGGATGTGGTATTGTTCCGTGTTGTTGTTTACCAGGAAACAATATCAGCATTCCTTCCTGTGGCGGAACATTAAAAGTTGTATAATTTGCTGCATTTCTTTCCTTAAAGAAAGTTTTGCCTTTGGGAGTGAAGTCATATAAATCATCTAAAGGAGTGTCTCTACCATCATCCATGAATCCTGAAAAAAGTTCGTTTGGTTTGTGCTTGTTAAAAAAAGATATGGCATCAGCATTTTCAGGAACTTGTACATAATATACCCAGGATATATCAGAAACGCTGTGTGAGTGATATCTCATGTGCAGTGTTGGTTTATCGATTATTGATAGCCAAGATTTTGTAAAATGATATTCAAAAATGTCTTCTCTCATGCCCAAGAAATCAACATAATCTCTGGCACATTCGGATACTATTTTATAAAAATCTTTAAATAGAGGATTGTGGTGCATTGATATCTTACCCAGATATTCTCCGGTCAATACTTCACCCGTGCTGGTAAAATCATATGGTTCAATATTATCTAAAAATATCTTGTTTATGGATTCGAAATCTTCTAACTGTTGAGTGAATATAGCTGTAGGGAAAGCATAATGTACTTCAGCATCCATCTTGTATTACCTCTCAGATTGGCAACAATCGCCTTATTTCAATTCCATCTTGTATGCACTAAGGCACATTTCTTCTAGCGTTCTATTATTCAATCTAGCACATGAGGAGAATAATTTCAACTAATCTTTTTAAAAATATTTTACCCACTTTGTTTTTGTGTATTCTACCTTTTCAGGAGTAAATAAACACCAAGCACATCTCATAGTTCCATTACCATTAACTATCCTTCCATTTTCTGTTTCAAATTTTATTAATTCGCTAACTATATGCATTTCTTTTAAATGCTTTGTATATGAATTATTGATTTTTGTTGAAAGGGGTTCTACTCTTATCAAAAGAAGTATGGGAATTTTAAAATCAAACAGAAATTTATCTATGATATCATAGGTAAGAGAAAAAGGAGGATTGGTTATAGCAGCATCTATATTTTCTGGTTTATCACAAGAAAAAATATCAAGCTTATGTATTTTATCAATCCTAGGATTAATATCGCTAGCAAAAGAAACATCGAGCGTATTACTGATTGCCCCATCGCCAGCACATGGTTCCCACCATCTTAAAGTAGGATCCATTAAAGGTTTTGCTAACAATGCACAAAAATGAGGAGTCCTATAAAATTCAAATTTTTCTTTAATTTTTTTTCTCATTTCAATTCCATCTTATATGCACTGAGGCACATTTCTTCTAGCGTTCTATTTCCATAAAAGTATTTTGATTTATGTTCTGGGATCAGCACTTCTGCTGTATCACCCTTCCTTCGAGGGGATTCTATCACCTTGAAATCTTGTCCAGATATCTCTTTCATCATATCGATGACTTCATTAACTGTATAGCCGATGCCGCTTCCGATGCATTCATAATCAGTATTAGCAGGGACTTCGATTGCTTTGAGGATACATTCTACGAGATCCATCACATGGACATAATCACGGATGCAGGTGCCATCTCTTGTCTGCCAATCTGTGCCATTAATATTCATATGGGTCCTCTTGCCGGCAGCAGTCTCTGCAGCAATCCTGATCAGATGAGTGGATTCTCCGATCTGACTGAACTCACCGTTGTTACCGGCAACATTAAAGAACCTAAAGATCGTATGATTCTTACTCTGATTCCTGACTAGCTGTTCGGCTGCGATCTTAGAAGTTGCATAAGGTGATGCAGGATTGAAAGCAGCTGCAGTCGATGCGAATATCAGGTGATCTGTGTTGATACAGTCAAGCAGATTTTTTGTCCCCAGGATATTGTTCTTAAAATACAACCAGGGATATTGAACAGATTGTTCTACGGATATCAATCCTGCGAGATGGACGACAGCATCATATTCACCCCAGTTTCCGCCTATACTTGTCATCTTGGATATGTCACGGATCCTATCTGAGCGGACATATCTTTTTATCTTGTTAGTAGATTGTTTAAAATCTATGCTATCAACTGTATACCCAGCACTTGCTAGCGCTTTGATAGCATGCGAACCGATATATCCATATCCACCGGTGACTAATATAGTCTTCATATCATACTACCAATTCAAATATCACAGTTTTGGGTCAAACCTGCTCTCTGCGGGTTTAAAATCTTTTCCTGCAGTGATAGCACAGAGCTGATTTTGTTGTGGATTAAAAGCAAATACTGTCCATGTACCTGTAGCCATGTTAGCATATATTATAAGCTGCCTGACACCTTTTTCATTAAGATCAACGAACGGTTTCTCACCATATTGTTCTTCCATGCCCTTATGTGCCGTAACAGCATCCACACAATCATTTTTGTCTTGGGCATATGTCATTGTAGGAAATAATGCTAATAATGTAAAGATAATTTTCTTCATATCATATCCCTCCTAATAACATATTTATGGCACCACTTAGCAGAATCGAACTGCTGTACTTGGTTCCACAAACCAATGTTCTACCATTGAACTAAAGTGGCATTATATTGGTGCGGATGGAGAGACTTGAACTCCCAAAACTCAGTTTCTAAGACTGATACGTATACCAATTCCGTCACACCCGCTTATTGTTTAGTGGACATGCTCTTTCGTATTAAACAGCATATCAAATTGATCCTGTGAATCTTCCAGGCCAGGTTCTACCACAAGCCATACCTGTTCACCTGCTGGCACAACGAAAGTATCAATGAATGTAGAAGCAGTGCTTCCTGTATTGATAGCAGACATTCTGCGATTGGCTGGCATCCAATAACATTCGTTTGGACCTGCTTTCATTATTGTTGGTTCGCCATCTAGATATAGACTCATTTCTCCTGATAGCACACAGGTCTGTCCTCCATATGGATGGACATGCACAGGAGCGCGTGTACCCACATCTCGAGAAGCTCTGGATGATATGATCACCCAGCCTGTGGATTTGCCTCTTGCGTCTGTCACCGGTTGAGTAATAACCCTAGTTTCAGCCATGGCCTTGCCAGGTGTGTTGGGTAAAGGCTGTCCATTAATCAAATTGGACCATTCTACATTAGGATTGGGCAATTTGTTAGTGGAATTAGATATCTGATAATTACCGGCTATAACAATGATTGCTATCAATGCAATACTAAAAACACCAAAAAAAACTTTATCTGAAAATTTCATTTCACTTCTCCTTCAGTTAGAACGTGGCGGCCAGAGACCAACGATGCAGATGATATAATGAGTACCCTTCATAGGAGCATCCAGCTTGGGTAGAGCAAATGTCTTGCCAAACTCACCGCCGAAATTATTACCCAGAAGAGCATATAGAGCCTGATACTGAGCTACATTTAACAGACGCCCGTCACATGCCATAAAACATTCAGGGTCATAATTAAATGCTACCAACTTAATTGCACCAATAAATTCTTCGTCCATCGCAACCTCCATTAAAAAAATATTATCTGTTATTTATATTGGAAGGTTGCCCAATCGCTCGGATCGATATCCGAAATTACAGGTCCACCTACAATCCCTCTAACATCACTCAACAGGAACGAGTATGCATCCCCTTTTCAGTGTCCGGGTTTCCAAGGTTAAGAGCCTTTCTTTACTATTGGCGTGGGACAATGCCACCCGTTAATAAATGTACTCACCCGACCTCGCCTAGGTTCTCAGAGGCACTACCAACGAGTACTTGCACCTAAGCCGTGTATCTACACTGCCTGTTGAATCTTGGAGCGGAGTAGGGGAATCAAACCCCTCGCATCAGCTTGGAAGGCTGAGGTATTATCACTATACGAACTCCGCAATTGTTTTTATATTTCTATAACAATTCTTTTACACGATGTTCTAGAACACTAACAGCTGTTCTAAGATGGCCTGTGTCATGATCTTGGTATTGGCTCTTTAGGAATTCTATCTCTTGTTGAAGAACTTTGACATAAGTCCAAGAATCAATCATATCTTTTTGAAGAACATGATCAAGTTTAGTTTGGTGATAGTCTAAATCTTCTGAGGACATTAAAGTCATATTATACTCCTATTTATTTATGCTGCAAGAATAACTTTTAATCTATCTGCTGCATAAGATGCAGCAAAAGCGTTTGGTTTAACAAGAGGAACCACATTGCACATACCTCGAATATATCCCGTTGCTTCATTAATGACACAGCTAGAGCCATGATGCTCATCAGGGTTAATATCTAGATGTACTTCAACGATGCGATCCTCCAACACTTCTGCCAGTTTCATATAAAGATTGGCAATCTTATATACTTCATTCATCAGACGCATACGAGGTTTATCTTTTTGCTGATCGAAATCTCTCTCACGAACGACTTCACCAAATATCTTACATCCACGATTGCCATCATAATGGACCACTATAGCTAAAGTATAATCGGCATGCCAGACATTGTCAAGCATAAAACGTTCAGAATCTCCGCCGATGTAGATCTTTGTTTCAGGTGTCTGAGCATTGATAAACTTAGCCACTTGTTCGATGTCCATCTGTTGTCTGTGCATAATGACCTCCTCAGTCTATCCAAAACCCTCTTCTATGAAAGTCAGGTGCTTCAATATACTTTAATCCTTCAGTATCATAAACTGTGTGTGAATCTTTCCATACCGGATAGGCTACGCTATTTCCATGGACAAAATCTGGATTGTGTCTTAAATGTATCTCAATAGCCTTACCATTGATATACTCTATATTAAGGTATTCATATCTTTTAATCAACGGTAAAAAGATAATAGGCATAATAAATTTTTTATCTATTTTTTTCCATTCAGAAAATCTCCATAGAGGAGCTCCTGAATCTCTAAAACCTTCTACTGCTAATACTTGTTGTCCATCCTTGTAATCAACACTGATATGTCTTCCTTTAAAAAGCTCACACCAAAAATGACCATCGTTAAGGTGGTCGGTATCTTGCTCTATCCATTGGATACAAGCACCACGACCCATACCAGGGATGTTGACACAAGGACGGACAATGTAGTGGTCTGGCGACAGTACATCCGTGCCTGCCGGACCACATGAATAACCTAGTTTTCTAGCAACGATCAGTTTGTCAAAGATCCAGAGATCTTCTGGATCAGCATTCTTCCAAGCTATACCTTCTAGGTCTTCCATCTGTTACATCCTGTATTTGTTGGAGCAGACGGTCGGGATCGAACCGACGACATTCTCGTTGGCAACGAGATGCTCTGCCGCTGAGCTACGCCTGCATTGTTATTATATATGGTAGGGGATGACGGGTTCGAACCGCCGACCTTGACCGTGTAAAGGTCCTGCTCTTCCACTGAGCTAATCCCCCGATAATGGAGGTCCCGAGAGGACTCAAACCTCTAACCTTCTCGTTCGTAGCGATGTGCTCTATTCAGTTGAGCTACGGGACCGTATCAAATATATTATCTATGGATTTTTTTAATCTGACAGGATCATACGGCATATGGATATAGGCATCTGCTCCGGCATCAATCGCACCCACAAACAGATCTCTGTTCATATCAACAAACATCATCATGAACTTGATATGTTTCAGCCCATCATGTTCACGTATCATCTTGAGGAAATATAATCCTGAGATGTATTCCATGTTATAGCTTGACATGACGAGATCATAATCTTTATCAGCCATCATACTGATAGCAGAATTGGCATCTGATGCAGTATCAGTATCAGCAAATCCTGCATCATTCAATGCTTTCTCGATCAGATCCAGGACCTTGGTATTATTATGCACAACAATTATTTTTATATCTGACATCCGTTACATATCCACGGATATTCTAACTGTTCCTCGGCCGCCTGCGCCGCTGTCGGAACCTCCGTTTCCATTTCTTCCTGTACCACCAGCACCAACTGTAAAATTAATTCTAGTACCTGGTGCAAGAGTGCTTCTAGTAAAAGTCACTCTTGCATATCCAGCACCACCACCGCCTGCACCACCTGCGCCGTTGGGATCTTTTTTCTTCAGATCAGAAAATCCACTACCGCCGCCACCTCCACCAGGACGACCTCCTGCAGAAGCATTGACATCGTTCTGACCCGCGGCGCCACCAGCTCCGCCACCTGGTTGTCCTCCAGCTGCACCACCAGCGCCGCCAAATCGGCTGGACGATCTACCAGCTGCACCACTACCCCTAGTACCGCTAGCAGTAGTTTTATCTGAAATAGGTCCTGTGACTGTACCTGTTCCTGGATCTGACGCTGAATTGTCTGCTGCCTTGTCTCCGCGGCGGATACCATATTTACCACCGCCACCTCCAGTAGAAGTCATGGAAGTGGTGCTCACAGTCACAGTGGAGGTGCCACCAGTACCTCCATTTACTAGAGGAACACCAGAAGAACTATCATATATCCCAGGACCACCACCGCCTCCGCCACCCCAGGCTTCTATTTTAAGAGAATTTCTAAATATAGGAGAAAAACTACCATTTTCTGTAAAATCTGTGACACCTGGCACAACAGGATCTGCTGCCTGTGTACCACGAAAATTCTCAAGGCTTATCTCGCCGCTTGTTGGAAATTTAAGTTTGGTATAAGGAGGATCAATTAAATAATATGTCGTACCTCTATAATCATCAATTTCATTGCCGTCACCATTGGTTCTTAGGTTCAGATATTCATTTTTTATGGTTGTAATTGATACTTGTTGGGTTTTTGAAATTGGCATTTTTATTACCTGGTTAAGTAGATTGCGGTTGAATCTGCAGGAACATCAATCTCACCAATTTTATCATTTAAAATTCTAACATACTTAAACTGTTCAAGCAGATTAGAATTTACATTTATATGCCCTCTAACACACACAATAACATTTTCTTTTTCATTACCTATGATGGTTTCTTTTGTGTTTTGTTTTATTATTTTCACATCAAAAAACTTGTTTGCAGGAAATGGATTGATGCAAATCCAAGTTGCTCCTATATTTTTATCAGTGATAAATTTATATGATTTTCCGTAATGGTCTCTTAAATCATATACTTCATCTGCCACCCCATTCTGTGTAGCAATATTATCCTGATTAAAAAGAGTACCAGCGCCTTCTATCACATAAATTATCTGGCTGAATCTGGTTGAATCTTTGGTATCTTCCCTGGTGTAAGAGTATGTTTCATTGGAGGTCATATGACCCCTGCACATGGCAAAACCTTTACAGACAGCAAAAGAACCCATCAATTTCATACAACTACCTCAAGATCTTCACCAGTCTGTTGGTCAATATCCACGGGTGGTTGTACATCAACCACTATCTCTCTTCCTATCATATCTTTAAATTCAGCTTGTTTTTCTAAGCTTAGATCTAGATTATTTTTTTTAATCTGTTGTTCGATCAGATTGGGCGCATTTTCCGAGATCTTTTCGATCATCTCATCTGTGTTGTAATCTGCATAATTTATCATGTCGTAGCACAGAGGAGCAGTTTCAATATTGACACCATCTATTATTTTACTAAAAGAAACTGTCAAGCTATGAGAAATCTCATCATAATTATGAATGTTGACTTTGATGTTGTCCATAAAATGCTCCTAGTTTATGATGTATTTATATAGAATAATCACCAGTTTCTTTCTAGTATGAACTGACTTGCATATCTATAAATATATCGAATCAACTATATGTGGTAATCATAAAAATGGTAGCAAGAAAAACAACAAGAAGGCGTCAGCCAGAACCAATGCCAGAAAGTTCGAACAAGAACTTATTGGGGCTTGGTGGTATAATCATGCTTATTTTGACCAATTACCAAGAAGAAATAAAACAAGTGATATCAACATTATTAGGATCAGCGAAATGAAAATATTTGATAAATTTATTGAGATCAAACAGCTTCCGTATATTATCTCAGGATTGATATTTGTTTGCAGTCTTGGATTCCTCCATACCAACATGGAGCGGGACAAGAATCAAAATCTAATAATGACTTCTATCACTTTTGGACACTTGATGAGCCAGAGCTCTGACGATCTGACAAACAATGCTCGATACTACGTTGCTACGAAGAATCCTGTCTGGAAAGAGCAATTTGAAAAGATCCTAAAGGCAAGAGCAGGTGATATACCCAGCGATGATGGTCGTAAAGTTAGTTTCGTAGATCGTGTCAAAGAGTTTGACTATACCAAAGAAGAATTAGAGATATATGAACAAGCAGTCAAGCTCAGTAATAATCTTGCGGTTCGTGAGACTGAAGCATTTAAGATCATAATAGATATACGTGAAGGCAAGACGCAGAACGTAGAAGATCAGGAATCAAAGGCTATCGATCTTGTGTTTGGCATGGAGTATCAGAAATATAAATCTGAGATCATAGACACCTCAGCTAAATTTTCCAAGGCTGTGATGGGTCGTCTGAATGCTAGCGATCAGCTGATCAAGACGGTCGAATGGTCCTTGATCACCACTATAAATGTCAGCCTAATCTTGCTTGTTATCGCTCTCAAGCATAAAGAACATGTAGTGAAGAAACCTGTCAAAGCTGTCAGGAAAAAGAAACCTGTAAGACGAGCTGTTAAAAAAGTCTAATCACCAGTTTCTTTCTACTATGAACTGACCGCCCGTACATGATACTCTAATACTCACTTTAACATCATTCTTGCTTATCGCGGTGATAGAAGCAGATTTCTGACTCTGGTTCTTCCAGTCAGATTTAACATCCCAGCTGTTGTATTCGTATTCAGTTACTTTATGCTCGAACTGATGCAAACGTAAATAGCAAGGTCCCCATTCAAGCGGACCTTGCTCTATCTGTTGTTCTGCATGTGCTTGAGTTGAAAATAATAATACTGTAAGATACACAAACCACTTCATCATTATTTTCCTGATTTGGCGAAGGTCCTAGGAATCGAACCTAGTTCTCAAGGTTTTGGAGACCTGCGGATTACCATCTTCCCCGACCGACATTTCTTTTAGACCATGCTTCTTCAAAGCCT
>Ga0208966_1000771_pt1 | contig 10052 bp, 9 predicted proteins | sample GreLakmeHU45MSRF_FD_187701 | JGI IMG/M metagenome (GOLD analysis project Ga0208966, IMG submission 187701) | Freshwater lentic microbial communities from great Laurentian Lakes, MI, USA - Great Lakes metaG HU45MSRF (SPAdes) | ecosystem: Environmental > Aquatic > Freshwater > Lake | place: Great...
TGCCTGACTGCATCAAGGCGCGGACGATGTGAGGCTCCTGCTTGCCCGAGAAGATCAGCACCTTCATCGAGGGGAGGCTGCCACCGAGTCGGCGGAGGACTTCGATGCCACCAACGCCGGGCATGATGACATCCAGGACCAGGATATCCGGGCGGAGTTCCAAGGCGAGTTCCACGGCGCTCAACCCTTCGGAGGCCGTGCCAACCGAGACACAACGCGGGTGGGTATTGACCATCTCCGCGACCAGGTCGCACACCGCAGACTGATCCTCAATCACCAGAACGCGCTTCTTGCCTTCGGCCACGGAAGGTCTGGCCGGTTTTTTCTCGAGAGAAAAGGCGGGCAGGGTGGCAGGACGGCTGACGCGGATTTTGCGGAGTGATGTCTTCATGGGAGCGTTGCATGGGATATCTCCGGGTTTGCGCAAATATTATCAATGGAAAGACAGTAGGGCTTATCCCTCATCAATGAATAAGAAAAAAGGATTAGCCTTGTTGGTCACGCTGATGCTGATGGCGACCCTCGTTATGGTGGCTGTCTGTCTGGCGTCTTTAGTGACATTGGAAGCAAGACAGGCTCAGGTTATCAGCGCTATGCGTGGTCTTAGGTACGCTGCAGAAAATGTGGCATTTATCGGCCTTGCGGAACTCGCTGCCCGGTCTGGTCCGGATATCGCTTACAGTTTCGTGCCGGATGGGTCCGCCCTGGGTATCGTCAATAAGGCCGGACTCCAGGTGATGCGTGGTGACCATGTCGAGGGGTCATTCCTTTGCGATTGGGAGGTGCAGGATCTGTCCTTGGCGTACGATGCGTCCGCCAAGTATTTCGCTGGGCGGCAATCCTCGGCATGGGCCCGTACTTCTGCCGGACGGGCCAAGTTGCCGCATGCCTTACCGGAAAGCGTCAGCGCTGCGCAACGGGTCGCGTTGGAGGTCGCGGGTCGAGAGTTCTTCGTTCCGACTACGGCGGCCGGGACTTCCTGGCAGGTTCGCGGACTCCTGACTGATTCTGTTCGCGGAGGCTGGCGCCGAAATCTTTCTGATGGCGGTACCTTGGGGGCGAGCGTCGGTAACCCCCTCGCCGAAGTGCTGGGAACCCCCGCGTTCGGGCAGATTCCTGCCAAGGGATATCCGTTACGCCGGGTCCATGATGAGGTGCGCTCACTGGACCTCACGCCCGTGTTGACTGATCTTAGATTGAGCCTGGGTTTCTTCAATTCGCGGAACGATGGTCGGCATCGACTTCGGTTCCACGGTTCCGTCGTACTCTGGAATCCGCTGACGGTACCTCTCCTCGCCGGCTCCCAAGGCAAGATGTTCCTAGTCGAGGTCGTTGGGTCCCCTGAGGTCACCGTGACGAACCTCGATGCCCAGAGCTCCTTCATCGTCGATTTAGATGACTGTCCGCAGGAAGATTTCGGCGTCATCCGGCAAGGTCTCCGTGAGCGTGGGCTATGGTTTTGGTCTGAGGTGGCCGACGCTTCTACTCATGGTATGAATTCGCGCGGGTTGCTTCCGGGAGAGGTGTACGCCTCGGTGAGTCCTTCGCCCGAAGCCCAGCCCCAGGGGCTGGCGCGCATCTTGTCAAAGATTACTTGGAAAATGGACCGGACGAATCACGGTCCAGGTTGGCGGCGACCTGACCCTACGATTTTCCTGCCGACGGACCGCATCGAAATCGCCGTTCGCTTCCGGGGTAAGGTCGGGCTACGCCTCAGGCCGTATGCGGGTGAGCCGGCGCGGGATGATGCGATCGCCGCTTATCCCACTGCGCCGCTCATCGCCGTCGAGGGTATTGTCTTCCCGGATTTCTTGATTCGTACCACAGGCGAGGATTATTCCCGCGAGGACAGTTCCGGTTACGTCATCGAGGAACGCCGGGCATGCCTGCGTATCCGGCTGCGTCCGCGGGAGTCGCAGGAACTTTGGTCTACGGCGTCCCGGATCCATAAGAAGGTCCGCTGGGATCTGGAGAATCCGGCTGATGCATCCGAATGGGCGATTGATCATCCGGTCATTTCGGCCTTGGACGTACTCGATCATGATGCCTCGCCTTTGGCGGGGCCGCTCTGGGATCTAAGCGCTAACCGACATGACGCGACGCAGGTGGGCGCGTTTGCCTCGGTGCGATTGAAAGATGTCCCAGCCTGGCCGCGTATCTCGGTGGGGACATTGCGGCACCTAGAGGCAGACGGCACCAAAGCTTGGTTGGAGTCCATGGACTCATCCTTCTTCGGAGCGGCGCTTTCCTTAAAGGAAGGCGGCGTGATTTCGCATAATCCTTTCCTTATTGCGGCCGATCCATCGGTCTCCGCGGACTCTGCTCAGGCGGCGAGCGGACTTCAGGTGGTCGGGCCGTTCAATGTCAATTCACGCGATCCAGCGGCGTGGGAGGCTTTTCTGCGCGATTCGATCGGAGTGTGGTCTTCCGATGCGGGCGGTCCGTTCGAACCTCCGTTGCTTCGAGGAGCTCTGTTCTTCTCCAGGCCATCGGGTGCGCCTTTGACGAAGTGGGGCGCTTTGTCCTCGGTCGACCTTTCCGATGGTGGCGCGGAGTTGCTCCCGTCGTCGGCTTTTCTCGGATTGGCCGGGCAGCAATGCGTCCGCAAATTGGAGGAACCCCGGTTGGCCGAACTAGCCCGCCGGATTGTCGAACTCCAGCCGGCCCATGGCTGGCCTTATGCTTCGCTCCTAGCTTTCGGGAGCTCAGGACTTCTGGAGCAGGCTTTGGTTTCGGCTGGAATCAATGCGCCGTTTGCGACGACCTCGCCGGCTTTACCCGTCAATCTGAGTGCTGGAGATCTCCTTGAGGCGTGGGCTCCCGTGCTGACAGTTCGAGGGGATACTTTTAAGGTCATTGGGCAAGCTATGGGTCCAAGCGGACGTTGTACCTGCGAATTAATCGTCCAACGCGTAGCGGAAGAACATCCTGCAGCGCATCTGGGGAGGCGTTACAGGATAATTTCGGTACGGTTTCGTAACTGAGCAGGATGGGGCGCGGACTTGACTGCCGGGGGAAAGGGGTAAGATGAAGGGTATGGAATCCAATCCCTTCATCGTCGCTGACGCCCCGGCCTCTGACCGTGCGGCCTTCTTCCGTCGCACCTACGGCCTCGTGGCCGCTTCGTTCGCCGCCTTCGCCCTCGCTCTCTATGGCTTTTTCGTCTCCGGCATCGCCGAGACGTTCATGCGCGCCATCGCCGGCATCGGCTCCTGGGGCATCCTCGGGGTCATGGTGCTCTTCTGGCTCGGTACCACCGCCGCCCAGTCCCTGGCCTTCAACCGTGCCTCCCGCACCGCACAATACGCTGGTCTGGGAATTTACATTCTCCTGCAGGCGCTGATTTTCGTCCCGCTGATCTACTACACCGCCCAAGTCACCAATGGTAACCCGAGTGAGATCCTGATTCCGGCTTGCATGACCACCGGAGCCCTCGTCGTTGCCCTGACGGCGGCGGTGTTCATGACGAACCTCGACTTCTCCTTCCTGAAAGTCGCTATCGTCATCGGCAGCATCTGCGCACTCGGTATCGTCATCATCTCGCTTTTCACCGAGACGCCCCTTGGCACCTGGTTCTCCGTCGCGATGATCGTCCTGATGGCCACGGTGATCCTCTACCAGACCAACGAAATCAAGAATACCATGGAGACCGATCAGCATGTCGCCGCGGCCTTCGTCCTGTTCTCGTCCTTCGTCACGCTGCTCTTCTACGTCATCCGTCTCTTCGCCGGTCGTCGCGAATAAGCGCAACCTGTAGTAACTTCGAAGGGCTTCCCGGTGTTACATCGGGGAGCCCTTTTTATTTATGAACCGTTTCCTTCTCCTTTGCCTCTCCTTGGTCTGCGCCACCTCGTTGTCCGCCCAAGGGAAATTCCGCGATCTCCTCATGGCCAAGGCGCCCGAAGGCTTCGTGGAGAAAGCGTGGACGGTCGACGGCGTGAAGCGGACGGCGCTTGTCCGCGTGCCGACCGGCGCTAGCGGCCCGCTGGCGATGGTCTTCTGCTGGCACGGCCATGGTGGCCGCTCGACGCACTCCGCGACCCGCTGGGGTTACGCCGAGATCGACAAGACTTCGATCCTCGTCTTTCCGCAGGGCCTGCCGACCGTCTCGCCGCTCGTCGATAAGGAAGGCCGCATGCCTGGCTGGCAGACCTCCGTCGACAGCGAGGGTGGCCGTGATATCAAGCTCTTCGACACTATCCTGGCTGACCTCAAGAAGGTGCATTCGGTCGACGACCGTCGGATCTTCTCCATGGGCCATTCCAATGGGGCTGCCTTCAGCTATCTCCTCTGGCAGGCCCGCCCGGAAGTCCTGGCCGCCATCGGGGCCGTCGCGGGCAGCCTGCGGGGCGACACCAAGGTCACTTCGCCGATGCCGGTGATCCATGTCGCCGGAGAGAAGGATCCGCTCGTCAAGTTCGCCTGGCAGAAGGCGACCTTCGCCGCGGTAAGACGATTCAACGGCTGCACGGAAGAGGGTAAGCCTTGGGCCAAGGAAGGCGTCCTTGAGGCGACGATCTATGCTTCTAGCAAAGGCGCGCCGCTGGTGACCGCCATCCATGGCGGCGAACACGAATACGCCAAGGGCTCCACCGAGCTGATCGTCCGGTTCTTCAAGGAGAACCCCAAGCCGACCAAGTAATCAGCGGTTGGGGCGGTTCCCTCAAGACTTTCTGGCGACGTAGAAACGTGTCTCGCCGGCGAACTGCCGGACGAGTGGCCCATCAGCCGCGACCTCGGTGCTCAACGGACACTCGATCACCGTGAAGCCCGTTTCCGATAACTCACCGCGGGTTTCGGCTTCGGTGCTACTGTGCATGAAGACCGGTGACGTATCGCTCTCGTGCCAGCGGTCGCCCGGAATTTCATCGTCCGACTCAGCTTCCTTTGCCCGGTAGGCGGCGTAGGCGCCTTTCTCGCGATCGGGGGCCGTTAAAAGGAAGATGCCGCCGGGTCGGAGCACGCGATGGATTGAGCGGAGTGCCGCCAAGCGGTGAGCTCGGCTGGGGAGACACATTAGTCCGTTGAAGGCGTAGATTGCCCCGTCGAAGCAAGCATCAGGGTAGGTGAGGGCGGTGGCGTCCTGTTGTTCGACGATCTTCTCCCAGGCTGCGCCATGGTCAGCCAGCACCGCGCGGGCGAGGCTGACCATGATCGGCGAGAAGTCCGTCGCGGCGACGTCGGAGTAGCCTGACTGTAACAATCCCAGAGCGACCCGCCCGCCGCCGCAGCCGAGTTCGAGAATTCGGTGAGACTTGGAAAAATGCCGCTCGATGAGTACGCGTTCGGAAGCCCAGATTCCCACGCGGACCGCCGAACGGGCGTAGTGCAGGGCCGTCTCGGTCTCGAGCCAGTGGGCCTGAGGGTCGCGTTCCATGCGTTGAAGCAAGCGAATCTTGCCACCGAGGCAATCGCAGGAACACTCTCCGCCATGATTCGGCCGCTCTTCCTTTTCCTAGGTTTGGCGCTTGTCGCCTGCGACAGCCGCCAGCCGTCTGTCGCTCCGACGGCGGAGCTGGGCATTGAGACCCGTTTCCCAATCCGCATGGGTCAAGTGCTCGGCCGTTTGCGCCTCGCCGCGACCGACCTCGAGAAGGCCCGTGGCCTCATGGGGACGGCCAAACTCTCCGATGAGGAGGGTATGGCCTTCATGTATGAATCCGAGACGCAGATGCGTTTCTGGATGAAGGATACTCCGTTGGACCTCGATATCGCTTTCATCGCGCGCGACGGCACCGTGCTTGAGGTCAAGACCATGACCGCCGGCGACACCGAGACCACGGCTTCTTCATCGGATCAGGTCCGCTTCGCGATTGAAATGCGTGCCGGGTGGTTTGGGCATTTCGGCGTCAAGCCAGGCGACAAGGTAAACTTGGAAGATATGCGGGCGGCCTTGAAGGCGCGTGGCTTCGACCCGAAGCGCTTTATTCCCTGATTAGAGGGAGCGCCAGAGCAGGAGCAGGCCAGTCGCAATGCCGAGGCAGCCGATTACGAAGGCCAAGGCCAGGCGTTCGGCTGAGGTTGTTCGGAAAATCCTCATGCCTTCGGGGCGAGTCGCGCCGCGGCTTCGCGCAGGAAGGCCGTGAGTCGAAGCAGGAAGAAGGGCGAAGGGGAACCGGCAATCGGTTCCAGTGACTGCTCGGCCGCGGCGATCTCGGCATCGAGCCAACGGAAGCTTTCGCGCCAAGCTTCGGCGGAGATGAGCACGCGGGCGTCGCCGCCGGCGCGAAGAGCCGTGAGGAAGCCTTTGCCAGAGCGGCCGCGCTCGAGCAACATCGGTAAGGTCAGCTTGCCGCTGGCGGCGTCGGTGCCGAGGGTCTTGCCGGCCTTGGTGTCATCCTGCAGCAGGTCGACCAAATCGTCGTAGATCTGGTAGGCGATGCCGAGATGACGTCCGAAGAGGGAGCAAGCGGCGATGTGTTCCGGCGGGCGGCCCGCCAGAAGCGCACCGGCTTGGCAGGCGCCTTCGAAGAGTTCCGCCGTCTTCAGGCGGATGTGGCGGTAATAATCTTCGAGGGAAAGGTCGTCCTGTCCGCGGGAGAATGTCTGGCAGACTTCGCCGGAGCAGACTTCACGCGAGGCCCGAGCGACGATGCGGCAGAGTTCTGGGGTGGGGTGATCGGCGGCGAGGACGAGGGCGTGGGCGAAGAGCGCGTCACCGAAGAGCACGGCCGCGTGGGCGCCGTGGGTGCGGTTCGGCGTATCGCTGCCGTGGCGGGTGTCGGCGCCGTCGAGGACATCGTCGTGCACGAGCGTGGCCAAGTGGACCAGCTCGATGATGCCGGCGCCGCGAACGAGGGCGTCGGGGGGCGGACCGCCGGCGCCCGATGCGAAAGCGAGCAAGGGACGGAGACGCTTGCCCGGATGGGCGAGCACGTCGCGCACCATCGGACGGACTTCTGGCTCGAAGGCGAGTTCCTGCGCCGCGAGGAATTTCTCGAGCGCCGCGAAATGGGCTTCAAGGCCAGCGTGCAGCGGGGAGGACACGCCGCAATGTGCGGACGAAAAAGACCTTGCGCAAGCGCAGGATGCGAGAAGACCCCCTAAGTCTGCTTACGGGACGAATTTCGTCTCGCGGGCGACGCTGACCTTGCCGGTCTTAGCGCAATCGATGCAGTCGATGCGCTTGTCCAGTTGGCTCTTCTGCGGTTCGCGGGTGAAGCCAAGTCCGGCGCACTTCTTGCAGGCGGCTTGCTCGTAGGTCATCACGGTGTGGTCGGCACCAGCGTTGACGGCCTCGACGAATTTGAGGAGGGCGGCCGGCGAGTCTTCGAGGGTGGCGCATTCGACGAAGGCTTCCCGGCGCAGCGTCAGACGCTTGCCGGCAAGCGGCGGATAGTTGGCCGTGAAGAGAAGGGAGGCCGTGCCGACGTGCATGCCCGTTATTTTACCCGTGTCGCCGACCTTGGCGGGCTTATCGAGGAGGAGGATGGCCATCGTATCGACGCCGGCGGAGAGGGTCTCGTTGGAGTCGGCGGCGGGCCAGGCGGCCTTCGCGAGGAAGCGGTTGTCGCCGAGATCCTGCAGTAGCGCGTAGTTGACCACCGTGACATTACCAGTCGCCTTGCTTGAGCCAGCCGGAGACCCGTCGACAATGCGTTGCGCGGTGAAGGCCGCAAAGAGTCGCTGCAGTTCCTTGGTCGTTTCGGTGAAGCCGACCTTATTCAGCTTCGAAAGCTGGAAGGTCCGGGAGAGCTTGGTCGCGGGCGAGGGGGCCTCCCGAAAGGTCGAGATCACCACCGAATTATCGACTTCTTCTTCGACGACTTTCGTGACGCCCTTCGGTCCGCCCGGGGTGGGTTTTACCCCAAAAGCGGTCGTCTGGGCCGAGGTCGATAGGGCGGTGGCCAGAAGGGCGAGGAGCAGTCGCATGGTCAGTCGAGGGAGGAGAGGTCACCTTCCGCCGGGGGCGGGGTGGACTTCGGCTTGGCCGGAGCTGAGCTACTGTCGGAAGGGGTTACCGGCTTCCGGGGCTTCGGACGAGAGTCGTCTTGATACGAGGAGTCATCCTCATCGTCGTCCGGCAGGTCGTCGTCTTCTGGGTTGGGTTTATCGCCGCGGGCGACGCGTTTGCGTCGGACGATGAAGGTGCCGACCGCGACGGCGGCGAGGTAGAAGCCGAAGAGCACGCCGGTCATCACGATGAGCGAAATTGGCTCAGCGATTGGGGTGATGAGGGCGACGAGCAGCATGATGCCGACCAGCATTCCGCGCCAGGACTTGAGCAGGGTCTTGGGTCGGACGAGTTCGAGCCACATGAGCACGATCAGCGCGAGGGGGAATTGAAAAGTCAGGCCCGTCAGCAGGCACATCATGACCACGAAAGCGTAGTAATCCGACGCCTGCCAAGTCACCTCCATCTTCATGCCTTCCGCGAATTGCTGCCAGATCTGGATCGACATCGGACTCAGCCAGTAGAACGCCAACGCCGCTCCCAAGAGGAAGAGGACGAGGGCGGCACCGCAGAAGGGGATGAGTCCGGTCTTTTCGCGATCGGTGAGGGCTGGGCCGACAAAGCGAGCGGTCTCGTAGAGGAAGACCGGGGAGGAGAGGGCGACCCCGACGCCGAAGCCGGCGTACATGAGGACCTTCCACACGCCCATGAAGGTGAACTCCTTGAGTTCCCCCATGTTGACCAGTCCGGGACCGGCTTGGCCCAAGGCGAAGGCAAGCGGGGAAGTTTCCGGGTGCTTGGCCCATTCGAGCGGCATGTTCAGCAGCGCGGGGGTCTCGCGATAGAAAATCAGGGCGGTGACCATGCCGATGGCGAAGACAGTCACGACCCGAATCATTGAGATTCGGAGGTCGTCGAGGTGCTCCAAGAACGACATCTCGCTCCTGGATTTATTGCGGCGAATGAGGGTGGAAAGCATGGGGTTAGTCCTTGCGGAGGAGGTCCTTGATGACGTCAAGGCTGAGGGCGGACGAAACGGAGTCTGATTCAGTCAGGAGCTTACGCAACATCTCAGACTTGGACTTTTGCAGTTCCATGACGCGTTCTTCGATGGTGCCGGCGGCGATCAGCTTGATGCTGGTGACCTTACGGGTCTGGCCGATGCGGTGGGCACGGTCCGTGGCCTGAGCTTCGGCAGCGGGGTTCCACCAGGGGTCGAAATGGATGACCGTATCAGCTCCCGTCAGATTGAGACCCGTACCGCCCGCCTTGAGCGACATGAGCATGACCGGGATCGTGGGGGTGGAATTAAATGTGTCGCACACGCCCTGGCGGTCTTTGGTGGAGCCGTCGAGGTAGCAGTAAGGGACGTCGCGGTCCTCGAGGGCTGTCTTGAGAAGTTGCAGTGCGGTGACGAAAGTCGAGAAGACCAGCATGCGGTGGCCGGCGTCCTTGGATTCTTCAACGAGTTCGAGGAAGGCCTGCAGCTTCGCCGAGTCGGCTTCTTCCATCTTCGGATCGAGGATACGCGGGTCGGCGCAGATCTGACGGAGGCGGAGGAGTTGGTTGAAGGCCGCCATCTGGATGCGGGCTTGCGTGGCACCGCCCATCTCCATCTCGAAGATCTCCTTGCGCGTGGATTCAAGGATTTCGTCGTAGAACTTCTTTTGATTATCCTCGAAGTCGCAGTAGACGATCTGCTCGATTTTTGCGGGCAGTTCGGGGGCGACCGCGATCTTGGAGCGGCGCAGGATGTAAGGTGCGGCCATCTGCAGGAGACGATCGTCGTGCCACTTACGTTCTTCCGCTTGGATGCGTTCCTCGGGCTTAGGCAGGTAGCCCGGCATCAGGAAGCCGAAGAGCGAGCGGAGGTCTTCAAGCGAGTTCTCCACCGGCGTGCCGGTGAGTATGTAGCGGCCCTTCGCGACGAGCTGCTTGACCGCCTTGGCGGCCTGGGCGCGGGAGTTCTTGATATTCTGGCCTTCGTCGCAAACTGCGGCCCCCCAAGTGATGAGCGAGAATGCCGCGATGTCGCGGGAAAGCGTGCCGTATGAGGTGATGACGAGATCGAAGCGCTGCAGGTATTCCTGCGCGGTGAAGCGGTTCTGGCCGTGGTGGGCGAGGACCTTGAGCGAAGGGGTGAAGCGGCGGGCTTCGC
>Ga0208966_1000773_pt1 | contig 10049 bp, 8 predicted proteins | sample GreLakmeHU45MSRF_FD_187701 | JGI IMG/M metagenome (GOLD analysis project Ga0208966, IMG submission 187701) | Freshwater lentic microbial communities from great Laurentian Lakes, MI, USA - Great Lakes metaG HU45MSRF (SPAdes) | ecosystem: Environmental > Aquatic > Freshwater > Lake | place: Great...
TTAATATTTGAAACAGACACATATCTGGATATCCAAAACTAATAACATTTGAGGATACTGATATGCCCTCTATGCCAGCACCGCCGTCACTTATACCTATGTTTTTTAAATCTTCACTGCTTAATGATGCGGCTTGAGCCTCAGCATTCGCTCTCTGTGCGTTTGTCAAATCTTCACCCTGCAAACCCGCAAGGTCCTGTATATCAGCACTTGCCGCCGCAGTTGTATTCAGTCCTACTGAGCCTGCTCCTTTTGCGGCTGCCGACACTCTAAATGTTTTAATAATTTTCATCATAGTCTCAGCTTCTTGTTTACTTGTGGGTTTCATTGTAAACGGTAAACTGAATTTTCTAAATGATGGACCACCATATGTTAATTGTTTAAATGTATTAAGCGCAGTTCTTGTTGCAAATTCATATTGGGCTTTTCCTGACAGTCCAGCAGATCCAATAAATCCAGCGGCACCGGCAAGACCACCTGTAATTTGTTTATAGATTGAATCGGCGCCACCTTTTAATAATTTCAACATTGAGTCTTTATTAAAATCACTACCTGGTGTACCAAACATATTTGCAGTTTCGTTGTATGAACTAGCCAATTGTGTTTGAAATGGTCCTCCCATGCGTATAAATATTGCTGGTGCCGCTGTGCGAGTCTGTCCATCGGATGTGTAAAATTCAAATCTTGCCATAGTTGAAACAAAATCAGAGTGTGCGTAATCGGAACCAAAAACAAGAATTCCGCCAGTTTGCGGAAATACTCCTGCTCCTTTATTAACTAAAAATGGTACTGTGCGACTTGGCATTGATTTTCCTTCTATTAATCATTATTCTATTTATGTCATACAAAGGTAAATTTAAACCTAAAAACTATCAAAAGTACAAAGGTAACCCAACAAACATTACGTATCGGAGTTTGTTGGAAAGAAGATTCATGGTGTATTGTGATGAGACTTCATCTATACTTGAATGGTCTTCTGAAGAAGTTGTTGTGCCTTATGTGTCTCCTGTTGACAATAGATATCACAGATACTTTGTCGATTTCTGGATGAAATATAGAGACAAGAACGGAGAAATAAAATCTGTATTGATTGAAGTCAAGCCAGATATACAAACACGCCCTCCAGTCAGAAAAAACACACCCAATGGTAAACCAACTAGAAGATTCATCAATGAAGTAATGACATGGGGTGTCAATCAAGCAAAGTGGGAAGCGGCAACAAAGTACTCAATTGAAAGAAACTGGGAATTTAAAATCATAACCGATAAAGATTTGAGATAAATAGAAGATGATATTTGATAACATACTCATTCAAGGCGCTAGACAAGGCATCATTCCCGCAAGAACAGTTGCGGCAAGGGATTGGTACAGGTCGGCCGCAGGCAAATTAATGTCAAACATAAGTCCTGGAGTCTTTGAAAAAAGAACCGATGAAGCGAGGAAAGTTTCGTCAATGGAATTTGGATATATGTATGCATTCAAATATGATCCAAAAACAAAAAATGATTTGCCATACTACGACACATTTCCGTTAATCTTTCCTGTGAGAATGGATTCTGATGGATTCTTAGGAATCAACTTTCACTATTTACCGCCAGTCTTACGTGCTAAATTAATGAATGCATTGTATTCTACACTAACAAACAAAAAATATGATGACACAACAAAAGTCAAAATATCATACTCCATTTTACAGTCTGCATCTAAGTATAGATACTTTAAACCAATGTTAAAAAAATATTTAAGAAGTCATGTGCGTTCTCAATTCTTAGAAGTACAAGTAAATGAATGGGACATTGCTATCTTTCTACCAACAGAGTCTTTCAGAAAAGCAGACACAGGCCGTGTTTGGGAAGAGTCACGCAAAAAAATAGGAAGAACATAATATGGCAACAGACTATTCTATATCGAATTTAAGAACGAAACTTGGAACATTAGCAAGACCAAACAATTTTAAAGTGTCGTTATCTTTAGCATCAACTGGTGTCAGTGGTGCAGATGTTGATATTATGCCAGCACTTAGTAGTATTTCGGGCACGTTTGAATTCAGATGTGAAAAAGCTGAACTGCCAGGAAGAACAGTTGCAACAACTGATGATACTATGTCAGGAACGGCATTAAAACTTCCATACGACATGACATACAACGATATTCAGTTATCTATTATTTGCTCAACAGATATGCTAGAGCGTAAATTCTTTGAGCAATGGATGGATTTCATTGTAAAACCTGGCAAACTTAGCCGCCCCAACGCTGGAACTATTGCATACTACAGTGACTATGCAAAAGGAAATAAATTAAAAGTTTCACAGCTTAATGATAGTGGAACATCAATTTTAGCGTATACTTGTCACGATGTGTATCCTATCGCACTGACTCCTATGAATGCAACATGGGAAGAAAATAATACATACCAGAGATTTGGTGTTACTTTATGTTATAGATATCATCTGTGGTCAACTACATAACACTACAATCATTTTAATCATTTTTTTAATGCAACTACCGGAGAAATACTATGGCTTTACCAAAAATTAACAGTCCAATATTTGAATTGACTTTACCATCTACTGGCCAATCAGTCAAATACAGACCATTCTTAGTGAAAGAACAAAAAATTCTTTTGCTTGCTATGGAATCAGACGATCAAAAAGCAGTTCTAACAGCAATCAAACAGATTGTCAATAACTGTGCTATTGATGAAATAGATTCTAGCAAAATTCCAACATTTGACTTAGAGTACTTCTTTATGAGACTCAGATCAAAATCAATTGGAGAAACAATTGACTTGAAACTACGTCATCCAACAGGAATGAATTCAAAGGTTGAAGAGTGTGATGGCATCACTGACTCAACGTTAAACTTGTTAGAAGTTGAAGTTATTAAGAGTGATGGACACACCGACAAAATTGTGCTTGACGATGAGACTGGCATTGGAATTAAATTGAAATATCCTAATGTCAACATGGCTATTGATGCAGGAAATTCTGAAAATAAAAATCAAATGGATCTTGCGACAGATGCAATCATCGCCAGCATCGAATACATTTTTGATAAAGAAAATGTGTACAAAAAAGAAGACTACACAAAGAAAGAATTGTTAGAGTTTATTGAAAACTTGAGTCAAGAACAATATTTAAAACTCACAAAATTCTTTGAGTTAATGCCTAAACTCAAACACAAAGTAGAATGGACTTGCAAGAAATGTGGATGCAGAGATGAGATTACCATGGAGGGGTTGCAAAGTTTTTTCGGGTTCTAATGGGAGGCGAAAATTTAGCCAATTATTACCAAACTAACTTTTCTCTAATGCAACATCATAAATATGATTTGGAAACAATAGAGAATATGATACCCTTTGAACGTGAATTGTATATGATGTTACTATCTCGACACATAGAAGATGCAAATCAGCAAGCACAATTACAAGCACAACAAAGAGGAAGAAGATAAATGGCTACCCAAAAAGAATACGAAAAACTGAGTGATAGCGACAAGAAAAAAGAAGATTGGATGAACAATAAATGGCGTCCAATGATGGGTTGGATTTACATGATAACGTGTGTGACTGACTTCATTCTCTTTCCTATTCTTTGGGCGATGTTGCAAGCGGCACTGAAACAACCAGTGACTGCTTGGCAGCCAATCACACTACAGGGTGCAGGATTGTTTCATTTGTCTATGGGTGCTATTATTGGTATTGCCGCATTTGGTCGCACACAAGAAAAACTAGCAGGTGCAAACAATGGCGGAATGCAACCAGTAGGACAAAGTGTGACAACAACATATGGCTCTCACGGCGGATCAATGGGAATGTCATCACCATCATTCAATAGCAGTCCATCAAGTATGGGAATGTCAAAACCAATGGGCGGCAAATCGGCAAGATTTGCTGAAGCCGACCCAGACTCTGTATTTGACAGAGGATAATTAAAATGGCATTACCACTAATTGGCGCACTTGCAGGCCTTGGCCGAGTTGCTGCCGGTACTACAGCCCGAAGAGTAGGATATGGAGCCGCATTAGGTGATCTTGCAAAAGATGCAGTTGTTGGTGCAGGAAAAGGATTTGTCGGCGGCTTAAAGGGCGCAATGATGACTGAGGCACCAGGTCTTACTGGTGCTTATGCTTTCGGAAAAGAATTAAAAAAACGTGCAAACGCATCAAGAGGAAATGCATCACCTCCTTCTCCAACAAATAAATCCAGCAGTAGCACTCCTGTGATTGGCGGTCTAGGTTCGTTGAACACAACATCTATTGTAGTTGGCCAAAAACAAAGTAATATTATAAATCTCGAACAAGTTCGTCAACTAAAACAGTTGAACGACAGTGTTATCAATCAATCAAAACTTATTGCATATCAAATTGATGACACTAGACGAAAAAATCAATTTGCAGAAGAAGCCGCAAACGAACAAGCAATTCGTGACGATAAACTGTTAGAAGCAATTAGAAATATTGGCGGTGGTGGAAAAAACGGAAAAGGTGGTGCGGCTGCAAACGATTCGTCAGGCGGTGGATTTTTATCTAGTCTGTTGGGCGGTGCTGCCGGTGGCGCAATATCTAAGTTAGTTCCGCTTCTATCTGGAGCGATGGCAGCCCTACCATGGGCTAGAATTTTAAGATTAGCCACTCCTGTCGGTGCGGCTGCGGCCGCGGTCACAACGCCTGGTTTTGGAAGATCAACTCCAGACGCAAAAAGCGCACAGGCTCAATCCGATTTTTATGTGCAACACAAAACGAAAATAGCGCAACAAAGAGCCGCAGAAGAAGCCAAAGACATACCACGTCCGAAATTGGCTGGCATTGCACAAAGGCAGTGGAACGAAAAATATGAAGGAAGAAGAGATCCCGGCACAGGCAAAAGACTTTCCGGCATATACGATATGCCTGTGGACGGAACAGTTTCAAGTGTTTATGGTAAAAGAGAATCAACAAAACCGGGCATGTCAACAGATCATAAGGGTGTTGATTTTGACATTACTGTTGGCGAACCGATTTATTCTATTGCTCCAGGAACAGTTAAAAGTCTTGAAAAAACTGGCAGTAAATTGGGTTTGGGACGATTTGTTGAAATAGATCACGGTAATGGTGTTATTAGTAAATATGGCCACTTGAGTAAAGTTTCTGTGTCTGCGGGTCAGGCAGTTGGTCCCGGTATTCTTTTGGGTGAAAGTGGCGGCGACCCATCAGATTCTGGTAGCGGTATTTCAACAGGCGCCCATTTACATTTGGAAACAACGAATCACGGTGTGCCGATTAATCCAGCAGACCTGGCTGGGCTAGCGATATTAAAAAACAAGGGCGCTGGAGTGAAATTGAGTTCCGCAGCCGGGTTGCCGCCAGCGGTGACGGCAGCGGCTACTTCACCAGCCGCAGGAAACTCGCCAGCACAATCTAGTGCCGCAACAGGCGGTAAAAAATCAAACATAATAAGTTCTACAGCAAAATCTAACGCAGGTCCTCTTGCAGAGTATTACAAAGAAAACGATGCTAAGATTGGAGCAATTAAAGCTGAAAACGCTGCCAAAGCCTTGGCAGACAAAGAAAGTTCTGTCCGCAAAACTGAAATTATAAAATCTTTGTCGGGTAAATCTTTAGATGAATTAACATTATTAAAAAAACAAATTGAAAGTCCTCGCCTGACCCCACAATATCAATCTCTTGATGCTTCCGATAAATCTGAAGTGTTAAAAGCTATCGACAAAGAAATAGAAAAGAAAACGGTACCAGTAGTATCAAAATCTGTTGCTTTAGGTGGAGAGTTAGGTGGACAACTTAGTGAAGCCCAAATTGCCGCAATGATACCAGATTTTAGCCAAAGATATCCTGGTGTACAATATGCCAGCTTAGATACAGGTACCCGAAGTGATGCTGGTGGCGGAGGTGGAAGTAACTTTGAAGTTAAAAAAGAAGTTGTTCAGACTAATGACGATGGAACTCAAAAGCTGATAGGCACTTTAATTGATGCTAACGGCTACAGTTCCGTTACTGGTCAAGCAAAGGTGACAGGCGCTGGATATCAAGGAAATCCATTACTCGCAAAAGCCTTCAAACCATTATTTAAATCTAATTCTGACATTCTTCAGGACGTAAACAAAGCATTCTTAAGAGAACTTAGAGGTACGTTCACTAGCATTTTTAACACGGGATTAACTGAGGCTCTTTTTCCAAAGGGCCCTGGTGTCTCTGCAGGAGAAGCAGGTCGTGATGACATGTATCGTGGCCAAAAACTTCAAAGTATTTTTGGTACCAACGAAAAAATTAATGAAGCAACAACTAAACTTTTAGGCAAACAATATGGACCAATGTTTGCACCTTTGTTCAATAATCTTGCACAAGGATACTTAGAGGTTGGTTCTAGAGTAGCTGGAAAAGCAATTTTCCAAGGCATTGGTGATTTGGGTGCTAAAGAAACTATGACATTGACTGGGCAAGTTCTTGGTAACTATGCCGCAGGAAATAAAAAGTTAGCATTCGAACAACTATTGTATGGTGCTTCTGGCGGTGCAAAGAGTGGTATTGCATTAGGTCCAGAGACTCTTCTAGCTAAGTATGGTTTTGCTAATCCTATGGAAGGTATCTCATACTTTGCGAATGCATTGGGTGAAAAAGCTACGCAACCATTTGCAAAAATGATGGGTGCAGATGATAGAAGTAAATCTATAGTATTTGAACCAAGAAGTGGTAAATATGTTAATGTAGATACAGGTCTGTATGCAACTCAAGCTGAAATTAATGCCGCAAATATTGGTTATGGCTCACGGGTAAGTCAAACACCTCTACTTGATCCTTCCATGAATAACTTTGGTGTTGCTGGAGCGCCATATAGAACAACGGCAGGCGAATATGGTAATGTTACTGGCGGCGCAACTAATAATTATGCTTATCCTGGTTCTGGTGGAGGTTCTGCCTATAAACTAGTTCGTGATGAAGAAACAGGTAAAATGGTCGCACCATCTAAACGACAATTACTCAAGTTGACTCCTGAGGAATATGCGGCCGATATAAAAGGATATGACCAAAAGGCTGACATACAAATTGAATTGGCGAGGCAAAATGCAGATAAACAAGCCAAGTATCATGGTGAGGTGATAAAAGCTGCCGGCGAAAGACAAGCTAAAGAGTTGGAGATTCAAGGAGAATATGAAAAAGCGGCTGAGGTGAGATCGTCCGCAGAAATGGATAGAAATGCATATGTAACAAAGTATGGTGCTGATAGCATAGTTGTTGCTGTTAAAGAAGCTGGCGGAACCAGTGGAAGTGGCACAAACCCGAAAGGCATGCAACCAGGAGATGGAAGAAAATCTGGTCAATTATTTGACTCGAATGTATATAAAGATGGAAAAATAGTTGGTAGTGATCCTATGAAAGAGATAGGAAACTTTGGCTTTGACATGCTTAAGAATGCTGCCGGGCAAGAGTTAACTAAAGGCATTAAGAATCCATATGCACAGATGGTTGCAAACTTTGCAATTCAAAAAGGATTGAATTACGGCGTTGAAGCAATTATGAAATCTGATTTCATTACAAATATGTTTAGTAGTACCGCCAGTGATGCTGTGGGTTCTACTTTCGTAGACACAGCGGCTAATTGGGTAACAAGTTTATTGAATTTTGCTGGTGGTGGACCCGTTGTTGGTCCAGGAACAGGAAAATCCGACTCTATACCTGCTATGCTTTCCAATGGTGAGTTTGTTGTTAATGCAATTGCCGCAGAAAAATATAGACCTCTACTAGATGCATTAAATATTCAGCGTCTTTCTGAAGGTACACCTGCGGCCGCTGGAAGTGTAAAAGACATGTCTAAGGTTTTAGGCACAGCAGAAACAAACAGTCAATTAGCTGTATCAAATGAAACATTAACAAGCATCGATGGTTCATTACGCACTATTTCTGGAAGACCATCGACAGGTTCTGGAACATCAGTCACAGGTACAGGCTTAAGTTTTGATACTGGACTAGGTGCATTTGGAGGACCTAGGATCTTGAGCAGTTCGAGTGTTATGGGCACCGCAACTGGCGGTGGTGGAGGTGGCAGAGGTAGAGCCCCATCTACTGGTGATATTGTTGAAAGTCTTGCCACTAGTATTGCAAAATCATATCTAATTAAAACTGGTATTGGCATTGCGGCTAATGCAATTGCTCCAGGTATTGCATATGAAATGACCATAGCTAATCTTGCGGCTGGTGGAGGAGTCTCTGGATTTGTTGCTGGCGCAGAAGTGGGTGCTAGTATGTTGTCAACAGGCATTATGGAAGGGCTTGCTGTCGTAGGCCCTTACATTCCTTACATACTTGCCGCCTATGTAGCGTATGAGATTCTTGATTCAATTTATGGTGGTGGAGGAGGAAGCGCCCCTCCACCAAAAGAACCTAAATTTCATGCCGCAATGTACGTAGTAGGAAATAACAATCCAAACGCTATTACACCAATGTATGAAACGTTAGAGTATCATGCGGTTCCTGATGTATACAAAACTATATCATATGGACTATTGCGTGTAGCATTCAATGCAACAAAATCAGCAGAAGCAGTGACAAAGATTACTCCTCCTTGGGATTGGCTCTATATGAAAGTTCAATTTGATAAGGTAGCATTAATTTGGGGTAAAGGTGCACCGTCTAGAGAAACTCTTGCTGCCGACACTTATGCTGATAATATGTCATGGCCATATTCAACCGAATTAAATTTAAATTCAGTTGCGAGTGATATCATTGATCGAATCACTAAGGAATTTAAAGCTGGTTTAGCCGCTGAGAATGCAAATCTGGCAAAATTAGACACTGCGGCTACAGGATTAAAAAATTATTCGCTTGATGAACTTAGTAGTGGGCTTATTAGCGAATTGAAATCTGGCAACCTAAAACTAGATTCTGCAATAGAAAAAGGAATATACGCAAGTAGTGTTGCAGAGTCAGATCGTATTTCTTCTTTAGTTAATACGCAAAGGGCCAAAGGCGCTTATATTACAACGGCATCAGGCGCAGAATATGACAGCGAGGGTAACGAAATAAAGGCGGCAACAGCGGGTGGTGAGAGTATGGTGTATAGTATAAAACAAGGAAAGTTTGTTAAGAATCCGTATGGGCTTGATACAATACTTCTTGATGCACAAGATCGTCCTGTATATGATATTGAAGGAACATCAGCTGGTTTAAGTATTGACGATTTCGTGTCTGCTGAAAGAGCAGGATCAAGAACAGCGAATATTCTAGCACCACCAGTAACTGCAGGATCAGCGGCTGGCGGTGGCGCAACTGTTGTAAATGCTCCATCGGTTGTTACAACAGATGCTTCAAGTTTGACAAATTATTACACTACGAATCAAACTACGATTGATGCTTTAAGAGCCGCACAAACACAAACAGGATAATAAAAAAAAGGGAAGCATTTTATTGCTTCCCTATCAAGTCACAAAGGAGATTACGAAATATTAATCTTCAGCCAACTTCTCAAAGTAACTCAAGTCTTCATCATCATCGACAACTGAGTCTGCAACTGTAGTTTTCTTAGCAGGTGTTGCCACAGGTTTTACTGAAGCTAGACTTGTCACATTAGATTTTGCAGACTGATAATTATCACCAGAAGAACCATCTTCAAGACCAAGCACTTTGTTCAAACGTGCTTTCAACTCATCATAAGACTTGAAGTTCTTTTCATTTAAGAATTCAGACAAGTTGTATTCTTGTTTCCAAATACGCTCTAGATCATCTTCGTCACCAGACAATGGTGCTGATGTATCAAACTCAGACTTATCATAATTCTGATAGCCTTCAACTTTACGAATCTTCAACTTGAAGTTCGCACCTTCCCAGAGATCGAATGGATTGACAGCAGTCTCATCTCAAACTCAGGGTTCATCTTTTCATTTAACTTGTCGAAAATCTTCTTACCGAATTTAAACAACTTAACTGTTCCGTCATTGTCAGAATTCGCAGGGTCTTTGACAATATAAACGTTTGCGATATACTGCAACTTACGCTTTTGCTTACGTGCAATATCTTTGTTAGCATCAGAACCAGAGTTCCAGAGAATGCTATTGTGT
>Ga0208966_1000774_pt1 | contig 10042 bp, 10 predicted proteins | sample GreLakmeHU45MSRF_FD_187701 | JGI IMG/M metagenome (GOLD analysis project Ga0208966, IMG submission 187701) | Freshwater lentic microbial communities from great Laurentian Lakes, MI, USA - Great Lakes metaG HU45MSRF (SPAdes) | ecosystem: Environmental > Aquatic > Freshwater > Lake | place: Great...
CGACGAGATGATCAACGTCGCCCAGGAACTCAAGCGCGCCGGTATCAGCACGCCGCTGCTCATCGGCGGCGCCACGACCTCCAAGGAACATACGGCAATCAAGCTCGCCCAACATTATGACGGTCCGATGGTCCACGTCGGCGACGCCTCGCTCGTCACGACGGTCTGCAGCGACCTGCTCAACCCAGCCAAGCGGGGTGGTGTCGTCGGGGACCTCAAGGTCGAACAGGCCGAGATGCGCGAAGCCTACGAAAAGCAGCAGCCCGCCGTGGTCATCCCGCTGGCCGAGGCTCGTAAGCGCCCGCTCGTCACCACCGCCCCAGTGCAGCCCGTGCCGCGTAAGACCGGCGTGACGCTCTTCGAACGCATCGATCCCGCCGCAGTGGCCGAGATCATCGATTGGACGCCCTTCTTCATCACCTGGTCGCTCAAGGGCGCATTCCCGCAGATTTTCAAGTCAGCCAAGTATGGCAGCGAAGCCCGCAAGCTCTTCGACGACGCCCGCCGCGAGCTGGACGACCTCATCCGCGGCAACCGCATGCACCTCCGCGGCGTCGTCGGCCTCTGGCCCGCCCGCCGCGTGGACGACGATGTCGAGGTCTATGCCGACGAAGCCCAGGCCACCAAAATCGGGCGTTTCCACTTCCTCCGCGACCAGCGGCCGCGCCCGAAGGTCACCACCTGCCGCTCGCTCGCGGACCTCGTCTCGACCGAGAAGGGCGACCACCTGGGAGCATTCGCGGTCACCGCTGGTCAGGAAATTGAAGACTACGCCGCTTCCTTCAAGGCGCGGGATCCCTTCCGCCAGATTCTCATCCAGGCTCTCGCCGACCGCTTGGCGGAAGGCTGCGCCGAATGGCTGCACCTCGAGGTCCGCAAGGAACTCTGGGGCTACGCGCCGAACGAAGCCCTCACCGTCGAAGAACTCGTCGATGAGAAGTACGCCGGCCGTCGTCCCGCCGCCGGCTACCCTGCCTGCCCCGAGCACACTGAGAAGGCCGAGCTCTGGCGCCTGCTGAACGCGGACCGCCTCGGCTGCACCCTGACCGAGTCGTACGCCATGAACCCGGCCGCCTCGGTGTCCGGGCTCTACTTCGGCAATCCGCAGTCCATCTACTTCGACGTCGATAATGTTGGCCGCGACCAGGTCGAGGATTACGCCAAGCGCAAGGGCTGGTCCATCGAGCAGGCCGAGAAGTGGCTACGCCCGGTGCTCGGTTACAAGACCTGACCATGGAAACGCGCGAACGGGAGAAACTTGTCGCAATCGTCGGCGTGGAAGATGCCGCCACGGTTGAACGTTTCCTCGGCGGCTGCGCCTTGGGCACCTTGATCGAGGCTGCCAACGGCGCGGACAGCGACTGGCCCGAGTGGGCCCGCGCCGCCGCCGTGCTGCAACGCTGGCTCGAAGCCGCCGGCCGCACCGCCGACGCCGAACGCAAACTCGGCTACCTGCATTGCACCGTCGATGCGCAGAAGGTCGTGCCGACCGCAATTCGCCCTGCCCTACCTCAAGCCGTCGCCCGGATGCTCAAGGAGCACGGGTTTGCGGAGTGAGGCGTCCTTAAAGGTAGGGGCAGCTATGTCGTGACGCGGTCCCGACCCTACCCTTATTTGCCCTTCGCCACTTCCGCGCGGGCTTTAGCGAGGACGTCGGCGAGCTTCACTTCAGCGCCGTTCTGGCGTTTGCTCTCATCGGCGGCTTCCATGAAGGCATAAAGCTCGAGGGTCTCTTCGGCGGAGACCTGCGCCTTACCCGTGCGGAACATCTTCACCACGGCTTCAAGTAGGACTTCGTAGCCGTCGAACTTGCCGATATCGGCTTCGCCCTTCTCGCCGATGGCTTTGCCGCCGTAGGGGCCGCCCTTCGCCTTGCGGTCAGCTTCACGGAAGATGCCCACGCGTCCGTTGCCCCAGTTGCCAGTGACTTGGATCAAGCCTTCGGGAGTCTTGTCGCGCTTCACGGAGATACAGCCGGTGCCCATGACGGTATAGAGGCTTTCGCAACCATGGACGCCATACCAGTAGAGATCAGGGTGATGCGGCTCGAGGCTGGCTGGACTGGTCGCGGTGGCTGTCTTGACCTTACCAATGGAGCCTTGGGCGACCGCCTGCGTGCTCGCGGCGTAACGGAGGGACGAGGAGCAGAAATAGATCGCACCGGTTTTCTTAGCAGCTTCCTGGATGCGGATGACGTCGGCGAGGGAGCCAGCGATCGGCTTATCGATGTAGACCGTCTTACCGGCCTTGAGCACCGGCAGGATCTGTTCGAGGTGCACGCGGCCGTCATTGGACTCGAGCATGACGAAATCGACCTGCGCACAAAGCTTCTCGATCGAATCAACGATTTCGACGCCCATACCCTTGAGGCTCGCGGTGTATTCCGGGACACGCTTGGTGCTCTCGAGGATATCTTTGCTGCCTTGCGCGAAGGCATGCGTCACGCGGAAGCCGGCATACTTCGCGGCATCGGCAGGATTCTTCGGACCCTTGTTAAAGACCGTCGTGAACGCCACCACGTGTCCGGTATCGAGGCCGATGATGCCGATCTTCTTCGGGGCTTCTTCGGCGAAGAGCGTGGAAGCGAAGACGGACGCGACGGCGACCATGCGGGTAAGACTGGGGAGGGTCATCCCTCTTTGTAAATCAGCGGCACCGCGCTGACAAGCCCGCGGGGCCTCGGTTAATGCTGACCATCGAGCAATTGCCAGACTCGCCAAGCCATCAGCACCCCGAGCGCCAGCCACAGCACGCCCAGCACGCGATCGACCCAGCGGATTGTCGCCGCGTCCTTGAGGCGCACGCGCAGGCGGTCGCCCACTAAGGCATAGAAGCTCATCACCGAGATTTCCGAGCCCAAGGTGCAGAGCAGGAAGACGCCCGTCGTCGACCAAGCGAACCGATCCGACGGCACGTTCGCCGCCTGGATGATGATGAGGAAGAACGGGATCGTCTTCGGGTTCGAGAAATTGACCCACGTACCGCGCAGGAATAGCCCGAGGGCGCCGCCCTCCAGTCCGGCGGTTTCCGGCAGGCTTGAGCGCGGGCGCGTGAGATGGGTGAACGCGAGGTACAGGAAGTAAGCCATCCCGGAGACAGCGATGACCGTCATCGCATAAGGCACATGCTGTGCGAGCCAGAGCGTGCCGAAAAGCGAAAGGAAGAGATGCGGCGTCTCGCCGACCGCGAGTCCCAGCGTGTGCCAGAAGGTGCGGCGCTGGCCGTAGCGCAGCGACATCTCAATCGTCGACAGCGCCGCTGGCCCGGGCGAGAGGCTCGCCGTCAGGCAGGAGGCGATGAGCAGGCCGATGTTCATCCGCGCTTAGCGGAGAGACTGCTTCCAGCGGGCGATCTCGCGAGCGACGGCCTTAGGGCCGGGCATACCCGTGTTCTCACGCGCAGCGAAGCCACGCTGCAGGCTGAAGACGTCGCGCCAGCCCTTCGTGAAGGCCTTGTCGGCGGTCAGCGCAGCGGCGTCGGAAAGTTTGTCGAGCGGCACGCCAGACTTCTCGGCAAGCGCGACGAGACGACCGACCGCGTGGTGGGCGTGGCGGAAAGGCATGTCCTTGCGGACGAGCCAATCGGCGAGGTCGGTGGCGAGGAGCGCAGGGTCGGAAGCAGCGGCGAGGCAGCGGGCCTTGTGGAACTTCGTACCGGCGAGCGTGGCGTCAGCCACGGCGACAGACAGGATAAGCTGGTCGGCGGCGTCGAAGAGCGGCGGCTTGTCGTCCTGCAGGTCGCGATTGTACGTGAGCGGCAGGCCCTTCGTCAGCGTGAGCAGGTGCGTGAGCGAAGCCTGGAAGCGGGCGGCCTTGCCCCGAAGGAGCTCCATCGAGTCCGGATTACGCTTCTGGGGCATCAGCGACGAACCCGTCGAGAATTCGTCGGGCAAGCGCGCGAAGCCGAACTCCGCGGAGGACCAGAGGACCATGTCCTCGGCGAGGCGCGAGAGGTGGACACCACAGAGCGCGGCGGCGAAACAGAACTCCGTGGCCGGATCGCGGTCGGCGACGGCGTCCATCGAATTGCGGGTGACTTGCGGGCGGCCCTTCGCGTCAACGAAGCCGAGGAGCTTTGCCGTGACTTCGCGGCGAATCGGAAGGGTCGTGCCGGCGATGGCGCCAGAGCCCAGCGGGCACCAGTTGGCGGAGGCCTTGGCGGCGGCGAGACGGGTGCGGTCGCGGCCGAACATCTCGGCGTAGGCGAGGAGGTGATGGGCGGCGGAGACCGGCTGGGCGCGCTGCAGGTGCGTGTAGCCCGGCAGGATCACATCGGCGTTGGCCGCAGCGAGCTTCACCAAAGTTTTGAGCAGAGAGACGAGGGCTGCATCGGCGGCGTCGCACTGATCCTTGATCCAGAGGCGGACATCGGTGGCGACCTGGTCATTACGCGAGCGGGCCGTGTGCAGCTTGGCGGCAGCCGGAACACGCTGCGTGAGCGCGCTCTCGATATTCATGTGCACGTCCTCGAGCTCGCGGCTCCATTTAAACTTACCAGCCGCGATCTCCTTGGCGATGGCGTCGAGGCCACGCAGGATGGCGTCGCGCTCGCGCTGGGTCAGGATGCCGGCTTGGGCGAGCATCGTGGCATGGGCCTTCGAGCCGCGGATATCCTGGGCCCAGAGACGATGGTCAAACGAGACTGACTCGCCGAAACGTAGCATCAATTCGGCAGGACCGGCGCTGAACCGGCCGCCCCAGGTAGCCTGGGCTTTCTTCCGTGCGGACATGACCTAGGAATGCCCACGACAAGGCGGGCAGGCAAGCAAGGATGCTCAACGACTGGCCTGAGCCGGAGCTGGCTTCGGCTTCGGGGGCGTGGCCATATTACGAGCACCGTCGAGGCGAATCACAATCTCGCCGGGCTCGGCGACGCCCATGCGTTCGCGGGCTTGGTCATGGACGAATCCCGGGTCGCGGCCGAGGCGCTCGACGTAGCTCTGAATCTGGGCGCGCGTACGTTCGAGGGTGGCGTAAGCCTGCTCCTTCTGATGTTCGTTGGCACGGATGCCGGCAAGGCGGTCAGTCTCATCGCCATAGGTTGACCAAGTGAAAGCCAACACCGTGCAGAAAAAGATGAACGAGGCCCAGAGAAACAATTTCTCTGTCTGCGGGTTTCGGGACGAGGGCTCTCTTTCCATGACGACTGCGGGAGTGAAAGCGGAAATCTGATACGGGGCGAGTGGAAAATTGCCGGATTACTTTACCGCCTGCTGTGCCACCGCGGCCAGGGAGCCGCTGAACTCCATGAAGGCCCAGACAATCACGCCCGTGATGGAGACATAGAGCCAGACCGGGAAGACCCAGCGCGTGAGACGCTTATGGTCTTCGAAGCGCCCCTGCTTGGCCAGCCAGACGGCGCGGACGATGAAGGGGGTGACGACGATCGCGAGGATGACGTGTGGAATCAGAATCAGGAGGTAGAGGGTTTTCAGACCGGCCCAAACCGAGGTCGGCTCGGGTGCATATGTGATATTAGTACGACCTAAGGCCACCCAGAGATGGACCTTCGAGGCGAGGTACAGCGCCAAGAAGACGGCGGAAGTCACGACCGCCACACCCATCGCCTTGCCATGCCCGACGCGATCGCCGGCCTTGATTTTGGCGAAGCCAATCAGGAGAAAGACCGTGGCGAGGGCGTTCAAGCCGGCGACGGAGCGGGAGAGGAGTTCGGTGGTGGAAGCCATAGGGTCGAAGAGAACCACTTCCCCAGGAAAAGCCAATCTTCGGTCGGCCTTAACCTCCACTTAAGCCGAAATCTGGTATCCTTTAACCCCGCACCCCCATGAAACTGCCATGAGCCCCTTCCGCCAGATCCCCCTCCACACGCTCCTGCTCGCCGGGCTCGTCATTCCGATGCAGGCCAAGGGCCCGCCCCTCAAGGAAGCCGACGCCAAGCCGCCCGGCCAGAATAAGGTAACCATCACCGTCAAGGGCGACAAACGTGTCATCGAGTCCAACGGCATCCCTGACCACAAGGTCGCGACCTTCCCTAACCGCGGCAACCCCAACGCCATCTCGGAGCAGAAGTATCGCCTTGAAGTCCCGGCCAACCCTAAGCCCCTCGAAGGTGGAGCCGTCGGTCGGATGATGTCCGCTTGGGGTGTGGCTCTCAACGGCGTGATCTTCGACCCGGGCACCGCCGAAGTCTTCAACGACGGCGATCGCAGTAATCCTTGGCATTACGAAGCGCTGATGAGCAACACTGAGATGGGAACGACCCCGAAGATCAAAGCCGGACTCGGCCTCGACCAGAATCACGGCCACGTCCAACCCAATGGTGCCTACCATTACCACGGCCTGCCCACCCTGCTCATCGAGCGCCTCGGCGGGGACGACAAGAAGATGACCCATGTCGGCTGGGCGGCGGACGGCTTCCCGGTTTACGCAATCTATGCCTTCGCCAAATCCGAAGACCCCAGGAGCGAACCGAAGAAGATGAAGAGCAGTTACCGCCTCAAGACCGCCGACCGCGGCGGCGACGGCAAGGAAACCCCGACGGGGAAACCCGACGGCTCGTTCGGCCTCGACTTCGAATACGTCGCGGGCTCCGGCGACCTCGACGAATTCGGCGGCCGCACCGGCGTGACCCCGGAGTTTCCGAAAGGCACCTACTACTACGTGATGACCGAGGAATACCCTTTCATCCCGCGTAAGTTCAAGGGCACCCCTGATCCCTCCTTCAGTAAACAGAAGATGGACCCGCATGCCAACCTCGGCGGCCAAGGCGGCCCCGGGGCGAAGGGCGGCAAGAAGGGCAAGAAAGGCCCGCCGCAGTAAACAGGTAGGGCGGCCATTACCATGGCCGCCGTTCGCGCACGGACATGCGGTTGCAATGACCCTAGCTAAGGACCGTTGACTTGCCGCCTACGGACTCGAACGGCGGTGATGGCAATCACCGCCCTACCCGAGGCAGCGAGAAGACTTACGCGCCCTGTTTAGGGTCGAACTTCTTCTTTGGCTCTTCGGCTGGCGCCGGAGCCGCATTTCCAGGAAAGCCCGGCAGCGTGAAGCCCTTACCTTCGACAAGCTTCAGGCGGCGACGGACTTCGGCCGGCAATTTCTCGACGTCCGCCTTTTCCGTGACATCGCCATCGAAGAGCGTCTTGCCGTCGCGATCCTTCACCACGGCACGCTTCTTACCATCCTTCTCCTCGAGTGAAACCGTGCCCTCGCCATCCGATGCCATCGACGTGGAAGAAGATTTCGCACCGTTGCCGAAACTGAACGAGAACGAATGCGAAGAGGAGGAACCGGGGGCCTGCTGCTCCCGCTGCTTGTCGGCCGACGGAGTACGTGAACGGGCCGCAGGGGGCGGCAGGATGCCCGACTGCATGTCCTGCAGCTGCTTGAGGACTTCAGGTGGAATCACGCCGCCCGGACCTATCGTGATACCGTTAGGTGTCTCGATGCTGCCCGCTCGACCGGAGCGTGTGCCGGTGCGGGCCTGCGCAGCGACCTTCTCCGCCGGCCTAGATCCGAGCACGAAATCGATGACCATCGGTTCGACGCCGCGCACGAGCGTAAGCTTAACCTTATCACCTGGCTTACGCGTGCGGACGAGCGCCCGGAATTGTTCGGCATTGAAGAGCATCTGGTCGTCGAGGCGCGTGAGGATGTCGCCTTCTTCGACCTTGCCCACGGACGGGCCCTTGGGGTCGATGAAGCCGACCAGGATGCCGACGCCGGCCGGCACCGTGGCGTTGGCCGCTTCGACGCGCGGGCCGACATTGAAGCCGGCGTAAGCGACCTCGTCGGTGGCGGCAACCTTGGCGGCAGGGGTCTCATTATCCTTATTCTTGGCCTGCATCGGGCTGACGAGCCCGGCGAGCAGGAGCATGTGGAGGGGGATTTGGCGGAGGGAGTTCATGGTAGGGCCTTTAAAGGTAAGCGAAGGAGGGCGGTAGATTTGTTCAGTTGGTTTCGAGCGTCAACAGCGTCAGCTGGTCGTTCGGCCGATAGTTGATCAGCCGAGTATTGCTGCGAGCGTCTTCCCTGCGGGTCGGCCTCCGGCTCAAACCACGTCACCGTGTCCATGTCGTCACCAACCACCTTCTCGCGGGCCGCGCGCCGATCACCCCGCCTTAAGAGATCGAGGGCCGCCCGACGGAGGGAGGTCACCACGAGGGCGTTTGGGTTACCCGGCAGGTGACGTTGATGTTTCCAAAAGCGCACAAATGCCTCCTGCAAAACATCGTCCGCATCGGCCTCGCACCGGGTCCACTGGCGCGCGATCAGCCGGAGCCTGGCGCCGTGTTCGGCAAACCAGGCCCTCCAGTCTTGGCCAGAATGGGCGTCAGGTATATTCAGGTTATTAAAGGAGCGAAGCGGCGGGCGGTTTCCGTCACCCACCCGGGCCATTCTGGGAGGGGGGCCAAAATCGTCAAAGCAGTTGCGAAACGCCCCCTCCCCATCTAACTGCGAACCAGATGTCGACCCCCCCTACCCAGCGCCCCGAGGACGGATTCTTCCGTGCCCTGATCCGCTGGTTTGATGCGGACCACATCCCGGAAGGCGTCGAAACCCTGCAAAGCACCCCTAAGAAGGTCGATTGGGCCCGCTCCATTCCCTTCATTATCCTCCATCTGGCCTGTTTCGCCGTTATCTGGGTCGGGGCCAGCCCGATCGCCGTCTGGATGGCCGTCGGCCTGTACTTCTTCCGGATGTACGCGATCACCGGCTTCCTCCACCGCTACTTCTCGCACAAATCCTACTCCACCTCGCGCGCCTTCCAGTTCGTGATGGCCGTCTGGGCCGCCCTAGCTGTCCAGCGCGGCGCGCTCTGGTGGGCCTGCACGCATCGTCACCACCACAAGCACTCCGACGAGGAAGACGATAAGCATTCTCCGGTGGTCGACGGATTTTGGTGGTCGCACATCGGCTGGATCACCGCGAAACGGAATTTCCCGACTGACTACTCGAAAATTCCCGACCTCGCGAAATACCCCGAGCTCGTCTTCCTTAACCGCTTCGACGTTTTGGTGCCGTTGCTCGCCGGCGGCCTGACCTACGGCGTCGGCGCCTGGCTCGGCGCCTCTGGCTTCGATACCAATGGCCCGCAGTTGCTCGTCTGGGGCATCATCTCGACCGTTGTGCTTTTCCATGGCACCGGCTGCATCAACTCCCTGGCCCACGTCTTCGGCACCAAGCGCTTCAATAGCACCGGCGATGAATCTCGTAATTCGCTCATTCTTACGCTCATCACCCTCGGCGAAGGCTGGCATAATAACCACCACCGCTATCAGGCCACAACGAAGCAGGGCTTTTACTGGTGGGAGTTCGATCCGACCTATTACGGGCTCAAGGTTATGTCGTGGATGGGATTGATTTGGGGCCTCAAGGGCGTGCCGGCTTCGGTCTACGAGGAGGCGGAACGCACGAAGGCGGAGGCCTCGGCTCCGCGTGCGTGAACGAATCGCCATCGTCGGCTCCGGCGTGAGCGGTCTAGGCTGCCTGCGCTTCCTACAAGCTCATCACGACGTCACCGTCTTCGACCACGATACCCGCCCAGGTGGTCATGCGCACACCATCGACGTCACGGAGCCCGGCACCGGCCACGCCCTGCCAATGGACACGGGCTTCATGGTATTCAACGAGGTGACCTACCCTCACCTTTGCCGGCTCTTCAAGGAACTGGGCGTGAAGCCGAAGCAGACCTCGATGTCCTTTGCGGTCCGCCACGACCCGACTGGACTCGAATGGTGTGGTAGCTCGCTGAATCACCTCTTCGCCCAACGACGCAACCTCTTCAGCCTGCGTTTCTGGAAACTGCTGCTCCAAATCAATAAGTTCAATAAACTCGCCAAGGTCGAGTGGCGGTCCGCCGAGGCCGAGACGACCTCGCTCCGCGATTGGTGCGCCCGCAAGGGCTTTGGCCAAGACTTCCTCAATCTCTATCTAATCCCCATGTCGGCCGCGGTCTGGTCCACGCCGGCGGATAAGATGCTCGGCTTCCCCGCCGCGGCGTTGATGCGCTTCTTCCATAACCACGGCTTCCTCGGACTCGACACCCAGCACCAGTGGCTGACGCTCGAGGGCGGCTC
>Ga0208966_1000775_pt1 | contig 10039 bp, 23 predicted proteins | sample GreLakmeHU45MSRF_FD_187701 | JGI IMG/M metagenome (GOLD analysis project Ga0208966, IMG submission 187701) | Freshwater lentic microbial communities from great Laurentian Lakes, MI, USA - Great Lakes metaG HU45MSRF (SPAdes) | ecosystem: Environmental > Aquatic > Freshwater > Lake | place: Great...
AGGGCAGGATCGTAAAAGGCCCGCTGGTGTTTTTATGAATTAGTCCTTGGGTAGTCTAGGGGAAGGAAAGAGCGGGCGAAAGAACCGACTCCCTAGGCTATCTGGGGGCTTTGGGTAGTCTGGGGTTTTGTATTAGCTAATCCCACGGGATTGCGTCGAATGTGTATAGTCAGCGAGATTGTATTGTCTTATGTAAACCGCACGGTTTGGGCGATATGGGTGTAGTCAGCGAGATAGTCTAGCCGGCCAAAATAACTAAAGAGAACCTATTGACTAAGACGATATGATATGATATAATCAATAGAACAAAGGAGTAGCAAATGTTCAATTTTACTTTGGATGTGATCAGTGTTGTGATAGGGTTGGTTATAGGAATAGCCGCTTGTGTGACTGTTCAAGATTTGGTGTTTGACAAAGGAGTTTACCATGAAGATGATTCTTGAGATTCCACGAATTGTGCAGGCATTGAAAGATCTAAACGCTTCAAAGGGGAAATAATGACCAGTTCTGATAGAATGATGTTGGTGAGTTCATTTGTTTGTGGGTGTATTGTGGCCTTTTGTGTTTATATTCTATAATAGGAAAATGAAAATGATTAAGTATATTGTGACTCATACGGATACTTTTGGTGGTGAAGCTAATTATGGTTGGGTGCGTCGTCATGAGTTTGTGGCTAACCAGAATGCTTCTCAGCGTAGTATTGTGAGGAAGGCTAAGCAGTTGGTGGGTTTTACTGGTGTTAAGGCTGAAACTGAAGATTATGGTGATAGTTTTATTATCAAACCTCGTGGATATTGCCAAGTGATTTTTGTGGATTGTGGAAATTCATGAAATGATCGTAAGTCCTTGCCCCTAAAGCACTTAGGGGTAGGGCGGCCCGCCGGGTTTGCTCTAAGTCCTTATAGGGCAACGAGTTATGGCGCATCTATAGGCAAATATCATACCACACTTTGCCCCAAAATTTATTTCTTTTGGCATGAAACTATATTTGGAAATTCGCCTATTATTCCCTAGACAAGTCAAGTTTTTTCTGTATAATGCCGATATACACAATAGGACAAAGGAGAAAGTTATGACAAAGTTTCATTTTTATACGTTTGACAATCTGGTATTCGTTGGGGCTGCTGAAGCACAGGATTGGATGGAAGCCCGTAAAATCGTAGCGTGGGAAACCGGCGTAGACGCACGCGACCTAGTGCCACAAAATTGGCAAGGACTATCTGCTTGTGAGCCTAAAACGATCACAGGAATGATTCAAAATAGGCTCAATACTTTGGAGAAAAGTCATGCAAGCAAGTAAGGGTAACGACAAATTGGGAAATGGCTGCTTAGTAGTAAGTAGGGCAGTAGGTGATACTTGCCCGCCTACTTGTGACTTCTTAGGTAATGGGTGTTATGCTGAAGGAACGGAGAGAGTATTTAAAAGCTCTAGGGCTGTAGGCTTGCGTAACATGATAACAGAAGCGGGTAAGATACGCTCTATGATACTCATGGCTATTAAGGATAGTAGATCGCTGCGTTGGCATGAACGTGGGGATTTTTATAATAACGGCATACTAGACTTAGAATATATTGGCAACATAGTACAGGCTTGTGATAGTATCATCGCAGAGGGGACAGAACTTCCCGATATGTGGGCCTATACTCACATTTATGATAGTCGTATTGTGCAAATGCTGGGAAAGTATATTGTACTATATGCTAGTGTTCACAATAATGAACAGAAGCAAGAGGCTATAGGTGCTGGCTTTACACTGTTTGCGTGGTGTGATACTGCTCAAAAGTATGCTCCTAAAAAGAAACGTGGCAAGGGTGGAATCGAGCAGCGTAAACTGGCTCCCAAATTGGTAATCATCGAAGACGAAAAGTATATTACTTGCCCAGAAATGAGAAGAGGGCGACAAGCGGGCGGTGTTACTTGCACTGGAACAAAGGATACTATTGTGTGTAATATGTGTGTTAAGGGTTTAGCCAACGTGCTATTTTTGAATCATTAAGAGGTAGGGGACTATGTATAAAGTAAATGACGAAAATCGTGAAGTGTTGATCAAGGCATGGGCTGAGGAAATTGTGGAAGAGGTGTTTGGGGCATATGGTCATAAGGATGATAATGCTGGCTATTTCAAGAAATTCGTAGACAACGCAATTGCCAACTTGCAAAAATATAATAATGACGAATTGGAAAGGGAATTAAAGAAAAGCGTTTTTATAAATTCTCTAGGGAAATACCGCAAATCAACTGGCCTGCCAAATGGATTCGCCTCAAGCCGTAAAGCCTTATAGGATAAGGACTTACGACGCACGCGGCGGGCCGGGCTTGCCCTAAGTCTTTATGCCACAACGACTTACAGCACATGCCCAGGCACATATCATGCCAAACTTTATTTCTTTTTGGCACAGAAAATTATTTAAAAAATCTAAAGATTCTTCTTGCAATTGACGATATATCAGGTATAATTGGAGCATGACAACAACAACACAGGATAACACGATGAATACTTTGGACTTTATTGCTGCGGCAGAAAAGCAGGCCGTTGGATGTTTTTTGGGTTTGGCCGTTCCTTGTGAGAAGTCAACAGAAGATGGCTCAACGATAATGAGCGAAACAGTCTTGGTGTTCAATAAGACCATTAAGAATCAGTCTTCCAAAAAAACCACAGACTATATTGATCCTAGACTAGTCGGGAGTTGTGACACGATGATTATCAAAGTGGGAGTTCCCGGTAGTCAGGAGCGTGTGGTAGCATTGGGAGAGCAGTATGCTGCTATCTTAGCAATGAATGAAGAGATTTCTCCGTTTGATGAGTGTTGACAGAATAAAAAGATGTGGTACAATTGGGTTTTACTTTAAAAGGAAATAGGAAAGAAAATGGATAACATGATTTTGTTTGGTGGGATTGTGGCTGGTGTTGTTGTGGTGGTAAGTGCAGCTATTACTTATGGTCTTTATGGTGGTGTGCCTACTGCGTTGGTGGCTGCTAAGCCGGGTCAAGTATATAACTTTACCTATTGCCAACCGCATACTGGTGAGCCAGCAAGGTATTTGGCTAGGGTTCTTATGGTGCGACAGATGTCGGACAGTGACATTTGGCATCTGAATTCTAATTCTCAGTATCGTAAATATGATGCGTCTTTTATGCGTACTGCTAATCTTGTGACTTGTCAAACAGCCGATGGTAAACTTCGCAGTTTTTATGCTGAACGCACTGTTAACTGCCGTCGCCCACTATTGGCCTACGCTCTATTCAAGCTAGGGGTAGCCGCCGCTGCATAAGGCTGTTACGAAACCTCTGCCCAAAGTATGTTGTAGCATAGGTTCTGTAACACCCCTCTAATGTACTACGAAGCCTAAACCCTTTGTCCGTAAGGACTTAGGGCGATGGCGGCGGGCCGCGTCGGCCATAAGTCTTTATGCCACAACGACTTACGTCGTATCAATAATTATTTTTATTGGCATGGTATTATATTTTAAAAAAACCAAAGATTTCTCTTGTTTTCTTTAAGACGATGTTGTAGAATGTCGATATAAAGAATAGAGAAAGAGAGAGTGAAGAATGAGTAGGTATTACGAAGGTCGTTTTAATCCATACAATCGGCATGATACGGGAATGTATGTGGTCTATCGCAAGAGTGACAACAGGCATCTTGGAACGGTTGTGGACTGTCATAGCGAGAGCGAAGCCAAGCGTAAGGCTAACTACCAGTTTGGTTGTGAGTGTTGTGTGAGTGAAATTGAGGAGTAAAACATGACTGACATAGAAAAGGCTATGGCTGCAAAGGTGCGTGCGGCAAAAATGTTAAAAGAAGCACAAGACGAGATGGATATTTGTGAGGCCATATTTAAATACGTGACAAATAAGGCAAACATATCATGGCAAGTTTATAGAAACAGTTGGAAGATTGGGACTGTTGAGGCTACAGATGAAATAGATGCTTTAGCTATGGCTGTAGATACTTATGGTCGGGGGGAATTGTTGTGGGTTTGGCATGAAGCGTCTAGTAAGTGGTCGGTCGATACGGTAGAATTGTATTAGCTAAACCTATAGGTTTGGCAGTCGTGGCGATAGTCAGCGAGATTATAGGAATAAAATGAAAAAGTTAACAAAAAACGAAATTGAAGATCTGGAATGTGATGCTGAACTTATGGGTTTTCGGGTAGTATATCTTCCCAAGCCTCTTGACTGGAACCATTTTGTATTGTATTATGTCAAGCCTAAGTTGACCCATGTTGGTCATTATCGTGGTTTGAATGAAGTGAGGCTGGCTATGCAGAAACACTACCAACCGGAGTATAGTTGAAATGACAATTGATAAGGCTATTGAATTACTTCAAAAGGAAAAACACAACGGTGTGAAAAATGTAATTTGCACATGGTGGGATTCTGAAGATTTCATTATGAATGATGATGATAATTGGAAAGATATTTGTGACAAGATTGACGATAGAATGGATTGGCTTGTTGCATACGAGGCTTTATGCTATGAAATTGAGTGGTACACTTAGGAGATTATGAAATGATTTATTTAAAATATGATGCACTTGACACATTAGTAGCAATTATGGGCTATGCTCTACAACATGGATTACGAGCAGAGGCTCGACTAAGCGAATATGGCCGATGGGAAATTCAATTAAGTTAATAATTTGGTGTTGACAACCGATAATATATAGAGTATAATCTGGAAAAGGGAGAATAGAATGTTTGCCACAAAGTTTATGGATCACTCAGCATACTCTAAAAAAGTAAAGAAGATGACTGCATCCGAATTATTGTTTACGATCAAAGATTGTCAAGAAGTTCTAGAGGTAGCGTGGGAAGGACATCCTAATAACGGCTATTATGCTGATGAAATTAGCTATTGTGCTTCAGAACTCCATCGTAGAAAAGTAAGGGAATTGTACAAAGGATAAACAAATGACCACAGTAATTGACCCCAAAAATATTACAGATTTTAACCGTACGGATAATCAACTAGAAATGTTCTGGTTGTTCTGTATCTCTGTTGCAGGCAAGAATTCTGATACCACTAGTAAGTTGTTATCGTTGATGTTTTATGCTCATCAAGATAGCCCATTTGATTATCTAAGAGAATTGGGCCAAACTGGAATACATAATATGTTGGTTGTCAATCGCTCTGGGCAATACCGTCGTATATCTAAAGCATTTACTCAAAGTTTAGATCTTAATCTTAGGACTTGTACTCTGGAAGATCTCATGTCTATCTATGGTGTGGGGCCAAAGACTGCTAGGTTCTTTCTGTTACATAGTCGTAAAGATTGTCAACATGCGGTCTTAGATACCCACATACTAAAATGGATGAAAGACCATGGTATAGATCATGCTCCAGATACTACCCCGCAAAATCAGAAAATATATATAGAGTATGAGAAATTATTTAGGATGTTGGCCCATAGTTATTTCCCCGGTATGTCCCTAGCTCAAGCCGATCTGTTAATCTGGACGCAACAAAGCGGAAGACTATTGGAAAGCGAGGGGTATTGGTAACAAGACCAAAGAAAATCCGGATTGGTTGATCGTAAACCGTGTGGCCATAAGCACTTATGGCTAGTGCGGCCCGCCGAGCTTGTTGTAAGTCCTTACTGTATAAGGCTTTACGTTTATGACCAATATTTTTCAAGATTCTCCATTGACAGGTCGATAATAGTAGTGTAAGATAGTGGTAATACGAAAGGGAATATGATGACTGTTGCCGAATTGATCGAAGAACTGAACAAGTTACCCCAAGATATGCTGGTACTGGTGCCGGGCTATGAGGGTGGTTACGACAATATCGAAGTTCAGAGAAATGAAGCTGTTGTTCTGGATGATAATTGGAATGGACAAGAAAAGTTTTATTGGTATAGTGGGCGACACGCAAAGTACTACAAGGATATGGAAGGCGACGAGCCTGCATCTTGCGTTGTTATCGGGAGAGGACAATGAAAAAGGTTAAACCACACGCCGAAGTACGGTTTCATCTGCTTAATGGCAAGAATTACCGGAAGTGGCAAGTTAATGTGATGCAAGGAAAGAAAAAGGTTGACCAATTTTATGTTGATCCGGCCGCGTACCAGTTGGAGATGAGGGGTTGTAAGCTGGTAAATAAGGTTGCTCGGGCAAAGTATGTGAATAAGAAACAGAAGAAGAATGTGAGTGGGTGGGTGCAGTGTGAAGAGGTTATGCTTCGCAAGGATTTTTATCCTAATTTGCCTATTGACAATCTTGAGAAGATATACTATAATCCTATCAAAGACGTTCATTGGAGACGAGAGAGTGATAGTGGAGAGTTTGTTTGGGATAACAGTGAGTATGCTACGTTGGTGACGGATGGCCGACAGGTGCATATTCTGGAAGAACACGAAGAAAATTTTGACAGCGTTTACGACATAGACCCTAAGTATACAGAAAGTTTTGGAATTTATGATCAAGGTTGAACTGAGTGTGCGAGAGGCGATGAATATGGTGTCCCTTGGCTGTGGTATTGATATGTATGAAAAGATTGTTTTGGCGTTTGAGAAGGCTCTGAATGTGAACAACTATTGTACTATGACGATCACCGGAGGTATGACTCAAGACAATCGTCTTCATTGTATCAAGGCTATTCGCCAATATACCGGATGGGGATTGAAAGATGCCAAGGATTGGAGCGATTATCTGGTTGGAAGCTGGCAGAATGACCAGTGGTATCCGGCTGCGTTTGGCACGAGGCAGAGCATGACGCTGAAAACGCCAGAAGCAGCAGAGTGTCTATTGCGTGATCTGACCACCTTGGGTTGTGAGGGTTGTCTCTCATAGCCTAAAGCCTTACCCCTAAAGCACTTAGGGAAAGGCTGGCCCGCCGGGCTTGCCGCAAGTCCTTGCCCCGTAACGACTTAGGATTTCCCCAAAATTTATTTAAGTTTGTGGTTGACTTCGACGATATTTACTGTAGAATGAGAGAGTAAGAAGAAACGATAACACCAAGAGGATAAAATCATGGCTGCCGCAGTTGAAAGTATGTTCTACGTTAAAGAAACGCCTTGGCACGGTTTGGGTACGAACTTGGATGAAGCCCCAACTATTTCAGAAGCTATTGCTGCTGCTGGTTTGGATTGGGAAGTTGGTCTGAAAGACCTAGTAACGGTCGATGGAATCCCGGTTCCTTCCAGAGCAACGTATCGCAAGAGCGACGGCTCTATTCTGGGAGTAGTCGGGCCTCGATATAGCCCTTTGCAGAATGCCGATGCTTTCAGTTGGTTTCAGCCTTTTGTTGATTCAAAAGAATGTTCGCTGAATACTGCCGGTTCGCTTCATTCTGGTCAAAAGGTTTGGGTGCTGGCAAAGTTGAATCGTGACAATACGGAAATTGTGAAGGGTGATGAGATTTCTAAGTTCATTCTCTTGAGCAATTCCCATGATGGTACAACTTCAATTCGGGTTGGATATACTCCAATTCGCGTTGTGTGTGCCAACACAATGGCTATGGCTCACAGTCACAAGGATTCCCAGTTGATTCGTATTCGTCACACTCGATCCAGTAAAACCAATCTGGATAATGTGCGTGACGTTATGAACAACATCAATGCAGAGTTTGAGGCGACTGCTGAACAGTTCAAGTTCTTAGCAAGCAAGGATTTCAACGCTAAAGACTTGAACAAATATGTCAAGATCATGCTTGGCGTAGAGGGTACTTTGGATGCCGATATGAAAACCAGAACCAAAAATATCTTTGAAGATATTCTCGAACTGGTACACGGGCCTAAGCAGAGTATCACTGGGGTTTCTGGGACTTGGTGGGCGGCTTACAACGGGTTCAACGAATACTTGAACTACAACAAGGGGCGTACCAACGACAATCGTCTTGATTCGCTCTGGTTCGGCCTCAACGCCAACGACAACCTCAAGGCGTTGAAAGTCGCTACGGAGTTTGCAACCTCGGTGTAATCTGGGGCGAAAACCGGTGAGTCGTAAGTCCTTTGCCCAAGGGGACTTACGGCAAGCCCGGCCGCACGGGTCGGTCATAAGTCCTTATGCCACAAGGCTTTATGAGCATTCACGAAAAAGCCCAGATATATTCATGCTATAGGGGTTGACAAGACGATACATAAGTGTACAATGCAATAGGAAGAGATTAACCTTAACTTGGAGTAAACGATGTTTAAGTATGGATTTGGAGTTGAACTAATTGGCGAAGACGCAAATGTCAATGGTGTTATTGATGCTCTCTATGAAGCACTCAAGGACTTGACGGATACTGGAGTTATGTGTCGCGTTAAGTATAACGGAAGCAAGAAGCTGTCAGAGCAAGGGTTCAAGGTATCGCGGGCTAGGTGTATTGGTCAGACCGTAGCAATGGTGGGCGATGGGCACAAGGGTGATGTTGCTGAAGAAGTTTTGGCTAATGCTGATTGATTAGCGGGTAGGTTTGCGTAGCTCAGCTGGATAGAGCATGGGATTTCTAATCCCAGGGTCGCTGGTTCGAGTCCAGCCGCAAGCACTATGGGGATGTAGCTCAATTGGTTAGAGCGTTGGCCTGTCACGTCAAAGGTTGCGGGTTCGAGTCCCGTCATTCTCGTTGTAAGATTGACATTTAGCTTAAAAGGATGTAGAATGACTATGATTGTTGTTGGTATTCATAATGATCGTGTAGGTACTGCGTTTGAAGTAGATGGTTTAGCCGGGGGTAGGTTAGCTATTAAAAAACTGGCAGAAAATAAACTTCAACGTATTTTGAACGACCAAGAAAATGAATCCTTACAAAACGAGCTTGAGATATACAGCGACAACGATATGGACAACGTGTGGAGTTACTCTCTAGTACCGATGGGCAGTGCCTTTCAAGATTGGATCGTAGAAGCCTCTAATAAGGATGTAAGCCATGAATGATTTCAATAACCCAGTAAATGATAGTACCAGAGAGGGACTAATCAGTATATATGCACAGGCTATTGTAGAAGATATGGATATGAAATGCCTTATGCAAATGGCGTTGGAGGCTATAACTAGCAATCTAAAGTCATATAGCAATGAAGAGTTGGAAGAAGAAATGATTGAGACTTACGATCACCTGCTAGAAAAGAGGGTAAAATAATGCCTAAGTATTATGTAAAATGTGGCACATTAGAACTGATCTATTCAACCGATAAAACGCCACTAGAAGCCGCCACCCATTGCTTGTGGGAAAGTAATTCAAATGATGTTTTAGATGAATATTTTTATATTGATGAGAGGGGCTTTAGGGACTATTTAACTGCCGATCCAAAAGGAACCCACGTTATTAAATCAAGCAAAGTTATTAAACTAGCAGGCTGGACGCTTAGTGATAAAGATAAAGATGATGATAATGAGGAAGATATTATCTAGACTTGGCGTTGGCGGCGACACATCATGAAAACGTGTTGCGTAAACCTAGTTGTGGCAACAACTTAGGGCCCGCCCGGCCCGCAGGGTTTGCCGTAAGTCCTTATAGGATCACCACTTAGGACTTTTAAAGAAAAGATTAAGAATCACCTACGGATTGACGATAATATTCTTACAAGGGATTGACAAATGAAACAAAGTTGGTTACAATTACTAGCGGCACTGGTTGGACTATGTTGTTTGGTGTATGGTGAGTACAAAGATTATAAATTAAAGCATCCACCCATACCTATTCAACAGCCCGTTCATTGCATAGCCCCTATTCAGTATTATAATTATATTTTTGTTGCCTACGATCCCAATACCAAAAAAACTTGGTATCTTGCTAAAGACGGACAATACTATGACGATCCCACCAAAATACGCTAAGATCACCCTCAACGTCAAAAAGTTGTGGGAACTACCAAAGGGTCATTCTATAGATCGGTCTGGTAGTGGTCAGCATGACTCTCGCCCAAATAGGCAACGAACCAGAAGAGACGCTAATAAATCAGCGATCAAAGACTTCGGAGGCTGACGCAGGCGGCTGGCTATCGCCATTGTTATATGAATCTGATATTATTTATTATCACTGTATTATGTCCCACCTAATACAACAGATTTAGCGACAATGGCGGTAGTCAGCGACACTATTCAGT
>Ga0208966_1000778_pt1 | contig 10031 bp, 9 predicted proteins | sample GreLakmeHU45MSRF_FD_187701 | JGI IMG/M metagenome (GOLD analysis project Ga0208966, IMG submission 187701) | Freshwater lentic microbial communities from great Laurentian Lakes, MI, USA - Great Lakes metaG HU45MSRF (SPAdes) | ecosystem: Environmental > Aquatic > Freshwater > Lake | place: Great...
GCGGCGTCGGCCCGATCGAGTCCGGCGACCGGCTCGAGGTTCGCATCCAAGGGCTCGCGCCGCTGGTCAACACAGTCAAGTAGCCCTTCGCACCATTCTCAAGGCCGTCGGGAACTCATTCTCGGCGGCCTTCTTTCTGAAAGAACCCAACTCCCATGCGCTGGTCACAGTATTTCATCCCAACCCTCAAGGAATCCCCGGCCGACGCGGAAATCCTCTCGCACAAGCTGCTCCTTCGCGCTGGCCTCGTGCGCAAGCTCACCGGCGGCCTCTACACGTTCCTGCCGCTCGGCCTGCGCGTGCTGCGCAAGATCGAGAATCTCATCCGCGAGGAAATGAACCGCGCGGGGGCGATCGAAGTGCTCATGCCCGCACTCCAGCCCACCGACATCTGGCGGCAATCGGGCCGCTACGAGACCGCCAGCGATGTGCTTTACAAGGCGAAGGACCGCTCGAACAAGGAATGGATTCTCAGCCCCACCGCCGAGGAGGTCATCACCACGCTGGCAGCGGGCGAACTCAATTCCTACCGGCAGATGCCGGTGAACTTCTACCAAGTCAGCGTGAAGTTCCGCGACGAAATCCGCCCGCGCTTCGGCCTCATGCGCGCGAAGGAATTCATCATGAAGGACGCCTATTCCTTCGACTCCAGCGACGAGGGCGCGATGGCCAGCTACCAGCGGATGTATGACGCCTACACGCGCATCTTCAACCGCTGCGGCCTGCGCAACTTCCCGGTCGAGGCCGACACTGGCGTCATCGGCGGCAACTACTCGCATGAGTTCATGGTGCCTGCGGTGACTGGCGAGAACGAGGTGGTTTACTGCGAGGCGTGCGGCTACGCGGCGAACATCGAGAAAGCTACCAGCGGAATTCCGAAGACCGCGGCGCGTGAAATTGGCGCGGGCGTTGAGCAGTTCGCCACGCCCGGCGTTGTCACCATCGAGGCCTTGAGTAAGGCGCCTTACAGCGTGCCGGCGAACCGCCAGATCAAGACGCTCGTGTATGTCGCCGATAGCCAGCCGGTCCTCATCCTGATTCGCGGAGACGACCAGTTGAACGAGACCAAGTTCCTCGCCCGCACCGGCGCGCTCGCCGCCCGTCCGGCGACGCCGGAGGAATGCGCGGCCACCCTCGGCGCGAAGCCCGGTTCTCTCGGCGCGGTCCTCAACGTCCCTGCCACGGTGAAGATACTCGCCGACGAACGGTTGCGCGGAGCGAACGACATGACCACCGGTGCGAACGAGGATGGCTTCCATCTCCGCAGCGTCTCGATCGAGCGCGACATCAAAGTGACCGAGTGGTTTGACCTCCGCACCGTCACCGCTGGGGAGCCCTGCGCCAAATGCGCGAAGCCGCTAAAAATGCAGCGTGCCATCGAGGTCGGCCATGTCTTCAAGCTGGGCACCAAATACAGCGAGAAGCTCCACGCCTACTTCCTCGACGCCGACGGCAAATCCAAGCCCTGCGTCATGGGCTGCTACGGCATCGGCGTCACGCGCACGATGCAGGCCGTCATTGAGCAGTGCAACGACAAGGACGGCATCGTCTGGCCGCTGGCCGTCGCACCCTACGCTGTGTGCATCACCCCGCTCGCCGTGGCGAAGGACTCCGCCGTGATGCAACTCGCCGAAAAGATTTACGCCGAACTCACCGCTGCTGGCGTGGAAGTCATCCTCGACGACCGCGACGAGCGTCCGGGCGTGAAGTTCAAGGACGCCGACCTCGTGGGCTTCCCCCTCCGTGTCAGCATCGGCGAGAAGTCGCTGGCGAACGGAGAAGTGGAACTCAAGCCGCGCGGCGGGGCCGTGCAGTTGGTGAAAGTCGAGGAAGCCCTCGCCCAGGTCCGCGCGTTTCTTGCCGCCAAGTCGTAGCCGACGGCGGGCGTCACCACTCGATCACCGCCGCGCCCCACGTCAGGCCCGCGCCGAAGACCACGAGCAGCACGAGGTCGCCGCGCTGAATCTTGCCCGTGCTCACGGCTTCATCCAGCGCGATGGCCACGCTGGCAGCAGAGGTGTTCCCATACTTGTCGAGGTTCACAAACATCTGCTCCGGCTTCGCGTCCAACCGCTCGGCCACAGCATCAATGATGCGCTGGTTGGCCTGGTGGGGGATGACGCACTTGATCTGGCTGATCGTGAGTTCACAGCGCGACAGGGCCTCGCGCGCGGCGGTGCACATGGCGTTGACGGCGTTTTTGAAAACCTCCTTGCCGTCCATTTTTAGGAAATGCAACCGCTGGTCCACGCTCTCGTGCGTGGCAGGAAAGCGGCAGCCGCCACCCGGTTGGGAGAGCAGTCCGGCCTTCCCGCCGTCCGCGCCCATGCAGGCGGTGAGCAAGCCGTGCGAGTCGGGGCGATGCTGCAAAATCGCCGCGCCCGCCCCGTCGCCGAAGAGCACGCACGTCGTGCGGTCCTTCCAGTCAATGATGGACGAGAGCTTCTCCGCGCCGATCACCAGCACGCACTCGCTGGTGCGCGACATGATGAACTGCTGCCCGACCTCCAGCGCGTAAATGAAGCCTGAGCAGGCCGCTTCGAGGTCAAACGCCGCCGCGCGCTTCGCCCCAATCTTGTGCTGCACGAGGCACGCCGTGGAGGGGAACGGCATGTCTGGCGTGATGGTGGCGACGATGATGAGATCAATCTGGTCCGCAGTCACCCCGGCCTGAGCCATCGCGCGCTCGGCGGCCTTGGCCGCGAGGTCGGAGCAAAATTCATCGTCCGCGGCGAAGCGGCGCGCCTTGATGCCCGTGCGGCTGGTGATCCACTCGTCCGTCGTCTCGACTAACTTCTCCAAGTCTGCGTTGGTAACCACGCGCTCGGGCAAGTAGGCCCCGACGCCGGTGACGGAGCAGGTGCGCCCCTGAAAGCCGTGCTTGGCGCGGGGATTGGTGAAGTCGCGGGCGGGTAGTGAACTCATCGCTGTCTCGCAGGATTGCAATTTTCCAGCGACCAAAAGTCAATCGGCAATTCCGGCCGAAGGCGTTGGCTTGGGTGGCACAATTCAGGTTTCGACAGTTTCCGGTGCGATTCCAATTTCGGCCGGCCCAGCGCCCGGAGCAGTTCAATTAGCGAATCGAAGGATTTTTACCCACAGCGGGGCTGCAACCGTGCGTCCGGAACAAAAGTGTCCAGAAAAAATGTTGACTCTTTTTCGCTGCGGCATAGTTTGTGCGCCCGGTTCACAAGAATCGTCAGAAGTTTTAAGAGCACATCGGCCCGGGTTTCGACAGCGGGGCAAACGGGGCCGATGGTTTTTTTCTCCCCTGACGGGGAAATGTGGGACCAACGGGTGAAAGTGATTTCGCCCATGTAGCTCAGTTGGCAGAGCACGTCCTTGGTAAGGACGAGGTCACCGGTTCAACCCCGGTCATGGGCTCCAGAATTTAGGCCGGTCGGTAACGGTCGGATATCGCAGCAGAGTCAAACCATTAACTAGAACATCGCAATGGCAAAAGAAGTGTTTAAACGGACCAAACCCCACGTCAACGTCGGCACTATCGGCCACGTTGACCATGGCAAATCCACCCTCACGGCGGCCTTAGTCGCTGTGCAACACCGTAAGGGCTTGGCCCCCGCAATTTCCTACGCCGACATCACCAAGGGCGGCACGGTGCGCGACGAGAACAAGACCGTGACCATCGCGGCGTCGCACGTCGAATACGAGTCCGAGTTGCGCCACTACGCGCACGTGGACTGCCCCGGCCACGCCGACTACGTCAAGAACATGATCACCGGTGCGGCCCAGATGGACGGCGCCATTCTTGTTGTCTCCGCCGCTGACGGCCCGATGCCCCAAACGCGCGAGCACATCCTGCTCGCCCGCCAGGTCGGCGTGCCGTCCGTCGTGGTTTTCCTGAACAAGGTTGACCTCGTGGACGACCCGGAGCTACTCGACCTCGTCGAGATGGAAATTCGCGACCTGCTCACAAAGTATCAATTCCCGGGGGAAACCACCCCGATCGTCCGCGGCAGTTCCTCCGCCGCGCTTGCTGGCACGCCGGAAGGCGAGAAGGCAATTCAGGACTTGCTCAACGCAGTTGACACGTTCATTCCCGAGCCGGTGCGTGAGGTCGACAAGCCCTTCCTCATGTGCATCGAGGACGTGTTCAACATCGAAGGTCGCGGCACCGTTGTGACGGGTCGTGTCGAGCGCGGCATCATCAAGAAGATGGATGAAGTCGAGATCATCGGCATCAAGGAGACGCGCAAGACGACCGCGACCGACCTCGAAATGTTCCGCAAGTTGCTCGACGAAGCGCGTTGCGGTGAAAACGTCGGCGTGCTCCTCCGCGGCACCAAGAAGGAAGACGTCGAGCGCGGCATGGTGCTCGCCAAGCCCGGCAGCATCAAGGCCCAGACCAAGTTCAAGGCTGAGGTTTACGTCCTCACCAAGGACGAGGGCGGCCGCCACACGCCGTTCTTCAACAAGTATCGCCCGCAGTTCTACTTCCGCACTTCGGACGTGACTGGCAACGTGTCCCTCCCCGCGGGTGTGGAAATGGTGATGCCTGGCGATAACGTCTCCGTCGACATTGAGCTCATCGTCGGGGTTGCCATGGAAAAGGGCCAGCGCTTCGCCATCCGCGAAGGTGGTCGCACCATCGGCGCGGGTCGCGTGAGCGAAATCGTCGCCGTGGTCTGAACCTGACCAATCAACCGGGAGCGCGGGCCCAAGCCCCGTCTCCATTTCCGTCTCTATAAACAGAAACAACATCCGAATGGCACTAGGGCGTTAGCTCAATTGGTAGAGTAGCGGTCTCCAAAACCGTTGGTTGGGGGTTCGAGTCCCTCACGCCCTGCCAGCCGGCGCTGGAGGGGTGGCAGAGTGGTCTATCGCGGCGGTCTTGAAAACCGCTTCGGGTTAACGCCCGACGGGGGTTCGAATCCCTCCCCCTCCGCCAAGCCGGATGACGCAGTCGAAGTTAAAGTCGTGAGCACATTGCAATACATTCTGCTGGGTGTGGCCGTCGCCGTGTTCTTCTGGGCATGGCAGAAGGGCCACCTGCTCCGGTTGGGCAATTACGTGGATGAGACCAAGGTCGAATTGCGCAAATGCACTTGGCCGACGCGTGAGGAGCTGAAGGGCTCGACGGTCGTGGTCCTTGTCAGCACCGCCCTCGTGGCTGTGTTCACTGTCGGTGTGGATTTCATCATCAGCCAGATGATTGTCCTGCTGAACAACAACTTTTAACGAAACGCACGCCATGCAAAGCCAGTGGTTCGCCATTCATACATTGTCCGGTCAGGAGCTCAAGGTCCGGGACAACATCGAGAAACGTATCAAGGCCGAGGAGATGCAGGAATTCATCAAGGAAGTCCTGGTCCCCATGGAGAAGGTCGTCGAGGTTCGGAACCAGAAGAAGACCGTCACGAACCGCAAGCTGCATCCCGGCTACGTTTACATTGACATGGTGCTGCTGGACGAGAACCGCCGCTTACTGGACCGCCCGTGGTATTTCATACGCGAGACGACCGGCATCATCGGCTTTGTCGGCGGCGACCGCCCCATCTCCGTGAGTCGCGATGAGATGGCGGTCATCAAGGAGCAAATTTCGCAGTCCGAGGACACGGAGAAGCCGAAGGTCAACTTCGAGGTGGGCGAGACCATCAAGATCAATGATGGCCCGTTCCTGAACTTCAGCGGCGCAATCGAGGAAATTGACCCGGCGCGCGGCAAATTGAAGGTAACCGTCAACATTTTCGGGCGCAATACACCCGTGGAACTCGAGTATTGGCAGGTCGAGAAGGCGTAACACGCGTCACTCCAGCGACAGTAACGACAGCATTTTCATCACCCTATGGCAAAGAAAGTAACCGGATCCATCAAGCTCGCCATCCCCGCCGGTCAGGCGAATCCCGCCCCGCCCGTCGGCCCCGCGCTCGGCCAGCACGGCGTGAACATCATGGCCTTCTGCAAGGAGTTCAACGCCGCCACGAAGGATCAGGCTGGCCTGATCATCCCCGTGATCATCACGGTATATCAGGACAAGTCTTTCACGCTCCTTTACAAGTCACCCCCCGCCTCCATCCTGCTCAAGAAGGCCGCAGGCGTCGCGTCCGGCTCCAAGACGCCGAACAAAGACAAGGTCGGCAAGGTCACGCGCAAGCAGATTCTCGAAATCATCAAGATGAAGCAGAAAGACCTCCACGTGAACAGCGAGGAGGCTGCCATCCGCCTCATCTCCGGCACCGCCCGGAGCATGGGAATTGAAGTCGTCGGTTGAACCAAAACGCGGGAGGGCGCTCTGCGTCCGCTTGCACCGCACCAAACCAAATGCCCAGCAAACGCTACAAGAAAAACGCACAGTTGGTCGAAGGCCTGAAGTTGCTTCCCCTCAAGGAGGCCGTTCAGGTTCTCATCAAGTTCGAGAAGGCCAAATTCAACGAGACCATTGACCTCGCCTTCCGCCTCGGCGTGGACCCGAAGCAGAGCGACCAGATGGTCCGTGGCACCGTCCCGCTGCCACACGGCTCCGGCAAGAACGTCCGTGTGCTCGTGTTCGCCAAGCCCGGCGCCACTGCGGATGCCGCGCGTGCGGCTGGCGCGGAGTTCGTCGGCTTTGACGACATGATCAAGAAGTGCACTGAAGGCTGGGTGGACTTCGATATCGCGGTTGCCACGCCTGAGGCGATGGTGGAAGTCCGCAAGTTGGGCAAAGTCCTCGGACCGCGCGGCCTCATGCCCAATCCGAAGACTGGCACCGTGACCGAGGACACCGCCAAGGCGGTCAGAGAAGTGAAGGCAGGCCGCGTCGAGTTCAAGGTGGATAAAGCCGGTAACATCCATGTTCCCGTCGGCAAAACGGCGTTCAAGCCGGAGGAAATTGAAGTGAACGCCCGTGCCGTCATCGAGGCCATCGCCAAGGCGCGTCCCGCCAGCGTGAAGGGCGTGTTTCTTCGGAGTTGCACCATCTCGGCCACCATGAGTCCGGGCGTCCGCGTGGACACCCGCGAGTTCGTCGCCTCCGCCGCCTAAACCTTTAACAGGACACCTACCATGCGTGCCGAAAAGAAATTCATCACCAGCGAATACGTCGCCCGGCTTAATGCCTCGCCGTTTTTCATCGTAGTGGACTACACGGGCCTGACCGTGACGCACTTCAACGAACTGCGCACCCGCCTCCGCAAGGGCGGGGCCGAGGCGCACGTCGTCAAGAACAGCATCTTCCGCATAGCCGCCCAGGAAGCCGGCATCGCCGACCTCTCGGGCGCGCTCACTGGGCAGATCGCCGTTGTGACCGGCCAGAAGGATGTCTCTGCCGCCGCAAAGACGCTCAAGAAATTCGCCGCCGAGTTCGAGAAGCCGAAGCTCAAGTTCGGCCACCTTGGCAATAAGCGTCTCGAAAGCGCCGACCTCCTCGCCCTCGCCGACCTGCCGTCGCTGGAAGTCCTGCGTGGCAAGTTGCTCGGGGTGCTGCAAGCCCCGGCCCAGAAGCTCGTCGCCCTCATCAGCACGCCCGCCTCGCAGCTTGCGCGCGTCATCAAGGCCAAGTCCGAGAAGGCTGTCTGAACAATCTCCTGTCCGCTGTTGCGGACAGGGAAAACAAACAACGAAACAAACAGAGTGAATCGTCGGTCAGCGGCTGCTGGCTCAAATCTCCGGGGCTCCGGGGGCGACGAGACTAAAGAAAGGTAACATGGCTGATATCGCAAAGTTGGTTGATGAGTTGAGCGCGCTGACCGTTTTGGAAGCCGCCGACCTCGTGAAGCAGTTGGAAGGCAAGTGGGGCGTGACCGCTGCCGCTCCCGTGGCTGTCGCCGCTGCTGGTGGTGGCGCTGCTGCTGCTGCCCCCGCTGAAGTCAAGGACACCTTTGACGTGATTCTCAAGGAAGCCGGCGCCAACAAGATTGGCACCATCAAGGCCGTCCGCGAGGTCAAGGCCGGTCTGGGTCTCGCTGAGGCCAAGGCGCTGGTCGAGGGGGCTCCGAAGCCCGTCCTCGAAGGCGTCAACAAGGTTGAAGCCGAAGCCGCCAAGAAGAAGCTCGAAGAAGCCGGCGCGAAGGTCGAACTCAAGTAAGCATTGTCATTCAGGCGGGCGGCGGCCCCTGTGCCGCCGTCCGCTCTTCCTCCCGAGGGAGGAATGAATGGCGCAGCAGCCCGATTTGTTGCAGAAATAGTTTTGATATTTTGGCGGACTTCCGGGGGTGACCCGGAAGCCTGCCTCTTTTCGTCCCGTAATGAAAATGTCCGGCCGATGCCGGACCAGCTCGAATAAACAAAATGCCAACGCGCCACGCAGAACGCATCAACTTCGGCAAGATCAAGGAACCCCTTGTGCCGCCGAACATGATCGAAATCCAAGTCAACTCCTACGTGGAGTTCCTGCAAACGCAGGTGGCGCCTGCCAAGCGCAAGAACCTCGGGCTGCAAGCCGTGTTCAACGAGGTCTTTCCCATCGAGAGCTACGATGGCAAGACCGTTCTCGAATACACCGGCTTCGAGATTGGCGACCCCAAGCTTTCCTGGCTCGACAGCATCCGCGAGGGCCTGACCTTCGGCGCGCCGCTCCACGTCACCTTCCGCCTTCGCGACGAGGCACGCGGGGCGAAAGAGGAGAAGGTGTTCATGGGCGAACTGCCGCTCATGACCCCGCAAGGCACCTTTGTCATCAACGGGGCCGAGCGCGTCATCGTCAGCCAGCTCCACCGCTCCCCCGGTTTGGCCTTCGAGGAGACCATCCACCCGAACGGCAAGAAGCTCCACAGCTTCCGCATCATCCCAGACCGCGGCTCGTGGTATGAGGCAATGTTCGACACGAGCGACATGCTTTACGTCTATCTCGACCGCAAAAAGCGCCGCAGGAAATTCCTGACGACCACGCTCTTCCGTGCGCTCGCATTCCTCGACGGCGACGAGAAGCCCAAGAAGGACGTGATCCGCGGCACCGACGAGGAAGTCATCAAGATGTTCTACGACATCGAGGAGCTGTCGGTGAAGAAGGCCGAAGGCCTTGAAGACATCGCCAACAAGGTCCTCGTCGAGGACGCGATTGACGCCGACAAGAACATCGTCGTCGCCCGTGCATTCGAGCCGCTTTCCAAGGCAGTTGTGAAGCAGATTGCCGAACTGGGTGTGACCAAGATCAAGGTCGTGGACATCTCGGTGGACGACGGCATCATCATCAAGTGCCTTAAGAAAGATCCGACCAAGAACGAGGAAGAGGCGCTCAAGGACATTTACCGCCGCCTCCGTCCCGGCGATCCGCCCACTGCCGCCAACGCCCGTGCGCTCATCAAGCGCCTGTTCTTCGACGCGAAGCGCTACGACCTCGGCCGCGTGGGCCGCTACAAAATCAACCAGAAGCTCAACTTCGGTGAAACCGCGACCTCGCGCATTCTCACCAAGGCGGACTTGGTTCACGCCACCAAATATCTCCTCAAGCTCAAGAAGGGCCAGGGGAGCGTGGACGACATTGACCATCTCGGCAGCCGCCGCGTCCGCACCGTGGGCGAACTTCTCGCCAACCAGTGCCGCGTGGGTCTGGCCCGCACCGAGCGCCTCGTCAAGGAGCGCATGACGCTCTTCGATCAGGAAGTGGACACGATGACGCCCGCTAAGCTCATCAACCCGAAGGCGCTCTCCGCCGTCGTGCGCGACTTCTTCGGTCGCTCGCAGCTCTCGCAGTTCATGGACCAGATCAACCCGCTCGCCGAGTTGACTCACAAACGCCGCTTGTCGGCGCTCGGACCCGGGGGACTTTCGCGCGACCGCGCGGGCTTCGAAGTCCGCGACGTGCATCCGTCGCACTACGGCCGCATTTGCCCGATTGAAACACCCGAAGGCCCGAACATCGGCCTCATCGCCTCGCTCGCGACTTTTGCGCGCGTGAACGACTTCGGCTTCATTGAGACGCCTTACCGCAAAGTCGTGAAGGGCCGTGTGACCGGCGAACTGGACTACCTCACGGGCGACCGCGAGGAAGGTTTCACCATCGCGCAGGCCAACGCGCCGTTCGATGACAAGGGCCATTTCACCTCCGACCGCGTGACCTGCCGCCGCAAGGGCGACTTCGTGGACATGGA
>Ga0208966_1000791_pt1 | contig 9951 bp, 9 predicted proteins | sample GreLakmeHU45MSRF_FD_187701 | JGI IMG/M metagenome (GOLD analysis project Ga0208966, IMG submission 187701) | Freshwater lentic microbial communities from great Laurentian Lakes, MI, USA - Great Lakes metaG HU45MSRF (SPAdes) | ecosystem: Environmental > Aquatic > Freshwater > Lake | place: Great...
ATGTTAAAAAGCTCTGCCTGTATTTTTGTTTCTAAAAAAATTGAGAAAAATAATTTTTTAAATTTTTTAAAATAGTCAAAAAAAAACCCCGGATTTTTAGTCCGGGGTTTTGAATTTATTCTAGAAAGTTTGCTAGAGAGGATGGAATTACATTACTGTTGTATTAGTAAATAAGTGAGCAAATCCTCGTCTTTTGAATAAATCATCATCACTTTAACAAAGCAATTCCAAAGCAATTCAAAAGATAGTTTAATTTTTAAAAAAATTTTAATATTGTAAGTTCATAAAATAAATTAATTTTTTCTCATATATTATGAATCAAAAACATCTTGACGCTCCTGATTGGTCTAAAATTCCAGCACCTATAGGCGATGAAGATTTAAGTCATTTATTAAAATACAAAATTAAACCAATAGAATTAAAATCTACGAATAATTACTTAATAAATTTATCTGAAATAAAAGGTTTGTCCGTTATTTATATTTACCCAATGACCGGGATACCTAACAAACCCGACCCTAATGGTTGGGATAATATTCCCGGAGCAAGAGGATGTACACCACAATCCTGCTCTTTTAGAGATAATTTTTCACATTTAAAAAAATTGAATGTAAGTATTTTTGGTTTATCTACCCAAACAACTGAATATCAAAAAGAGATGGTAGAAAGGTTACATCTACCATTTCCAGTATTGTCAGATGAAAAACTTGAATTTGCTAAACAATTAAATCTTCCAGTTTTTGAAGTAGAAAATATGAAATTAATAAAGAGAATTACTTTGGTATTAAATAATAATAAAATCATAAAATATTTTTATCCAGTTTTTCCACCAGATAAAAATGTTAATGATGTAATTAAATTTCTAGTTAATAAATAAAAAACCCCCAGAAATTTCTTTCTGAGGGTTTGTAATCTGTTTAATTTTTGTTTTTAGAATGTTCCAGTTAGGAATGGTATTACATTCCCATTCCGCCCATACCACCCATTCCGCCCATACCACCCATTCCGCCTGGCATTCCACCACCACCTCCACCAGAATTAGAGTTTTTGTCGTCGGGTTTATCAGCGATCATTGCTTCAGTTGTAATAAGTAGACCTGCTATAGAAGAAGCGTCTTGAAGAGCTGTTCTAACAACCTTCGTTGGGTCGATAATACCTTTTGCAAACATATCACAATACTCACCACTTTGAGCATCATAACCTTGAGAAGGTTTTTTTGCTTCTAAAAGTTTTCCAACAATTACTGAACCATCAACTCCAGCATTGCTTGTGATTTGTCTGATTGGATATTGTAAAGCTTTTCTGATTATTTCAACACCAGCTTTTTGGTCATCACCTTTTGGTTTTAAATTATTTAGAGCTTCTGAAGCATATAATAATGCACATCCACCACCAACAACAACACCTTCTTGTACAGCTGCTCTAGTAGCATTAAGCGCATCTTCTACTCTATCTTTTCGCTCTTTAACTTCAATTTCTGTAGCGCCGCCAACTTTAATAATAGCAACACCGCCAGCAAGTTTAGCTAATCTTTCTTGTAATTTTTCTTTATCATAATCAGAAGTAGTTTCTTCAACTTGTTTTCTGATTTGACCACATCTTGCTTCTATTTCAGATTTTTTTCCTGCACCATCAACGATAGTTGTATTATCTTTATCAACTCTAATTTTTTTACATTGACCAAGATCTTTTAACTTAACGTTTTCAAGTTTAATACCAAGATCGTCAGATATAACTTGTCCACCAGTTAAGATAGCAATATCTTCTAGCATTGATTTTCTTCTATCACCAAAGCCAGGAGCTTTAACTGCTACGACTTTTAAACCACCTCTTAATTTATTTACAACTAAAGTTGCAAGAGCTTCGCCCTCAATATCTTCAGCAATAATTAAAAATGGTCTGCTAGATTGTACAACCGCTTCCAATAAAGGAACCATAGGCTGCAAGTTAGTTAATTTTTTTTCTGTGATAAAAATTAGTGGATCTTCTAATTCCGCAATCATTTTATCCGCATTAGTAATAAAGTAAGGAGATAGATAACCTCTATCAAATTGCATACCTTCAACTACATCAAGTTCTGTTGAAAGACCTTTAGCTTCTTCAACCGTGATAACTCCTTCATTACCAACTTTTTGCATTGCTTTTGCAATCATGTCTCCAATTTCTTTTTCACCATTTGCAGAGATAGTTCCGACTTGTGCAATTTCTTCACTTGTTTTTACTTTTTTTGAACTTTCTTTAATTCTAGTGATTACAGCTTCTACTGCTAAATCAATTCCTCTCTTTAAATCCATTGGATTCATTCCGGCAGCAACGTATTTGCATCCTTCTCTTGCGATCGCTTGTGCTAAAACAGTTGCGGTTGTTGTTCCATCACCAGCTTCTTCGTTAGTTTTGCTAGCAACTTCTTTAACCATTTGAGCTCCCATATTTTCAAATTTATCTTCAAGCTCAATTTCTTTTGCAACAGTTACTCCATCTTTAGTTATTCTAGGAGCGCCGAATGATTTATCTATAACTACATTTCTTCCTTTTGGTCCTAGTGTTACCTTCACAGCGTTTGCAAGTATGTCAACACCTCTTAGCATTGCATTTCTTGCATCTGTATCAAATCTTACAATTTTACCTGCCATTTTTTTTTCTCCTTTTTTATATTTTATTTATTTTTTTTTAGACATGATGCCCATGATGTCAGACTCTTTCATGATGCTATATTCCACGCCGTCAATTTTAACTTCAGTTCCAGACCATTTTCCAAATAGAACAAGGTCTCCAACTTTAACTTCCATTGGTAAAATTTTTCCATCTTCAGTTTTTGCTCCAGGACCAACAGCAATAATTTTTCCTTCTGAAGGTTTTTCTTTTGCTGTATCCGGTATAATTATTCCACCTGCTGTTTTTTCTTCTCCATCCAAAGGCTGAACAAGAACGCGATCGTGTAAAGGTCTAAAGTTCATTAATTTAATTCTCCGTAAAATTAGTTGTTAATCAAAATATAACTTCGTACAACAATGTACCTGACGCTATATGATGATTGATCTATTAAATTTCAAGGGGTGCATAGTACAATAAAATAGCAAAAACACTATATTTTATTAGTTTTTTTTAACCTGATTTATATGGAAGATCTAAAATTATACTTTATAAAGTATTGCTCCTATGACCCTAAATAAAGACTTGGCTAAAGATCAAACACAAAAAAACAATTATACACCTAATGATCTAGAGGCATTCTGGATGCCTTTTACTGCCAACCAAGATTTTAAAGCAGATCCAAGAATAGTCTCAAAATCTAAAGGCATGTACTATTACACTCCAAACGGAGATAAAGTTTTAGACGCAGTTGCAGGTTTATGGTGTTGCAATGCGGGACATAATAGAGATGAAATTGTAAAAGCAATTCAGGAACAAGCCGCTGAATTAGATTTTGTTCCTTCTTTCCAAGCAGGTCATTACAAAGCTTTTGAATTAAGCAATAAGTTAACAGATATTTCGCCAGAAAATTTAAACCACGTTTTTTATAGCAATTCTGGTTCAGAGGCGGTTGAAACAGCTTTAAAAATCGCTTTAGCCTATTTTCGGGCAATTGGACAGCCATCAAAAAGAATCTTAATAGGTCGCGAAAGAGGTTATCACGGAACAGGTTTTGGAGGATTGTCAGTTGGAGGAATGGTTAATAATAAGAAACAAATCGAAAGATTTCTGCCGGAAGTTTATCATCTTCCACATACACATAATCTTGAACATAATTCATATTCTAAAGGACAGCCAGCATGGGGAGCCCATTTAGCTGATGATTTGTTAAAACAAATTGAAAAACATGGAGCAGCGAACATTGCGGCAGTTATTGTTGAACCAGTTGCTGGCTCAACAGGAGTTTTAATTCCACCAATTGGTTATTTGGAAAAACTGAGAAAAATTTGTACTGATAACGATATAATTCTAATATTTGATGAAGTAATTACTGGCTTTGGAAGATTAGGAAAACCATTTGCTGCAGATTTTTTTAATATTGAACCTGACTTAATGGCCATAGCTAAAGGATTGACTAGCGGAACTGTGCCAATGGCCGCAACTTTTGTTTCAGATAAAATTTATAAAACTTTTATGCAAGGAGATCCTAAAGTTATTGAATTTTTTCATGGATACACTTATTCAGCGCATCCATTAGCTTGTGCAGCAGCAATAGCAACTCTTGATGTTTATAAAAAAGATAATTTATTAAATAGAGCTTCTGAAATTGCTAAATATTGGGAAGATGCCTTGCATTCATTAAAAGGAACTAAACATGTAATAGATATAAGAAATCTAGGATTGATAGGAGCAATAGAATTAGAACCTATTCCAGAGAAACCATCCAGAAGAGCTTATAATGTTCTTTGTGAAGCTTTTAGAGATCAAAAATTATTTGTAAGAGTGACAGGAGATATTATTGCTTTATCTCCCTCTTTGATCATTCAAAAACAAGAAATAGATTTAATCATAGAAAAATTAAAGAAGACAATTAGTTCTACGCAATAATTTTAAATTTATGAATAATCCTATTTTTTTAAGTGGATTAAATAAAATTTATTCAAAATTTGATATATTTTTTGTTGATCTTTGGGGTGTGGTCCATAATGGCATTGAATGTTACTCTAATTCTTTAAAAGCCTTAAAAAACATAGAAAAGAGAAAAAAAATTATATTAATTTCAAATGCTCCAAGACCTAGTCATAGCGTTCAAAAATTTTTAAATAAAATAAATTTTAATAAAAAATTTTATAATTTATTAATTACCTCAGGAGACTTAACTCGTTTTTATCTGAAAAATTTTAGTAAAAATAAATGTTTTTATCATTTAGGACCAGATAGAGATAAAAGTTTATTTATTAATCTAGGTCTAAAAAAAACTTCGTTAAATAATGCAAATTTTGTTGTTTGTACCGGGGTAAATAATAACAAGGACAGTCTTAGTAAATATGTTCCTATTTTAAAGAAAATAAAAAAAAGAAATTTAAAAATGATTTGTGCTAATCCGGACTTAATTGTTCATAGAGGGGACCGGACTGAATACTGCGCAGGGTCTATTGCAAAATTATATGAAAAAATGGGTGGCAAGGTTAAGTATTTTGGAAAGCCTTATAAATATTTTTATGAATATATTTGCAGTGTATTAAAAAAAAAATATAGAAAAAATATAAATAAGAATAAAATCCTTGTTATTGGAGATAATTTAAATACTGACATTTTTGGAGCAAATAATTTTAAAGTTAAAAACTTATTCATAGCAGGAGGCATTCATAAATCTGAATGGAATAAAAAAAATACAAATTTAGCTAATTTTGTGATTAAAAAAAATAAAGATTTTAAGATTAATTATTTTCAGAACGAATTAGTTTGGTAAATGAAAATTTATAATAACGTCAACTTTATTGACAAAAAATTTGTTAATTCCGTTTTAGCAATAGGTAATTTTGACGGAGTTCACTTAGGACATCAAGAACTCTTAAAAAAAGCTTATATTTTTTCACGTAAAGTAAAAAAAAAATTTGGTATATTAACCTTTGATCCTTTACCTAAAGATTTTTTTAATAAGACTGATAATAGAATTTTAAACATTGAAGATAAGATAGATACCGTAAAAAAATTTCGTGCTGATTTCTTTATTAAGCAAAAATTTAATCGTAATTTTTCTAAAATAAGTCATGATAATTTTGTCAAAACAATTCTTTTAAAAAAATTATCGGTTCATAGCATTTTTGTTGGCAAAGACTTTAGATTTGGGTTTAAAAGAGAGGGCAATATATTTTTTTTAAAAAAATTCTCAAAAAATAATAACTTTAAAATATTTATAATTAATTTTAAAAAATTTAATAATCATAAGATTTCTTCATCAAAAATTAGAAGCTTAATACAAGCTGGAAAAGTTAGCTTGGTTAATAAAGTTATGGGAAGACCATGGACTATCTCTGGCAGAGTCATTAAAGGTAAAAAATTTGGAAGACGAATAGGTTTTCCTACAGCAAATATTAAAATCTTAAATCAGATTAAGCCACTGTTTGGGGTCTATTCCGTTAAAATTATTTTTAATAAAAAGACTTATAAAGGAATTGCCAATTTTGGTGTAAGACCAACATTCGGAAGTTCTAATCCTATTTTAGAAGTTAATGTTTTTGGAAAAAACCATAATTTTTATAATAAAAATATCAAAGTTTTATTTATTGATTTTATTAGAAAAGAGAAAAAATTTATAAACAGTGCAATGCTGGTTAATCAGATTAAGAAAGATATTAAAGTTGCTAAAATTAGTTTAAACAAAAAATAATGTCAGAAATTAAAATTAATCTTCCCGCAACTTCTTTTCCTATGAAGGCTAATTTGCCAACAAAAGAACCTGAAATACTTAAATTTTGGGAACAAATTAACCTTTATGAAGAATTGAGATCTAACAGCAAAGATCGAGAAAAATTTATTTTGCATGACGGACCTCCTTATGCAAACGGACACATCCATATTGGGACGGCATTAAATAAAATTTTAAAAGATATTGTTGTAAGATTTAATCAAATGACAGGCAAGGATGCCCCTTACGTACCAGGATGGGATTGCCATGGATTACCAATAGAATGGAAAGTAGAGGAAGAATATAAGAAAAAAGGAAAAAATAAAGACACTGTTCCAGTTAATGAATTTAGAAAAGAATGTAGAGAATTTGCAACTAGTTGGATCGAGATACAAAAGAAAGAATTTAATAGATTAGGAGTAAATGGAGACTGGAAGAATTATTATACGACTATGAGCAAGTCTTCAGAAGCTCAAATAACAAGAGAAATTAGTAAATTTATAATTAACGGAGGATTATATAGAGGCTTTAAACCAGTTTTATGGTCTGTTGTTGAATCGACGGCTTTAGCTGATGCAGAGGTTGAATATTATGATCATACATCTAATACAATTTATTCAAAGTTTTTAATTAAGTCTGGTCCTGAAAAATTTTTAAATTGCAACGTCGTTATTTGGACAACAACTCCTTGGACTATTCCTTGTAATAGAGCCTTAGCTTTTAATAATAAAATTAATTATTCAATTATTAAAATAAATAATAATGAAAAAATTATTATTGCAGAAAAATTAATAGATAAAGTTTTAGCAGATTGCGCAATTACAAAATATGAAATTATTGAAAGTTTTTCTGGATCGGAATTAAAAAATATCGTTTGTAATCATCCTTTCAAAGATATCGGTTATACTTTTGACGTTCCTATGCTTGATGCTAATTTTGTTAATTTGGAACAGGGAACAGGAATTGTTCATTGCGCACCTAGTCATGGACCCGATGATTACTACTTATGTTTGAACAATAATATTCAAGCCTTTGATACAATTGATGACAAAGGACATTATACAAAAAACATTATTAAATTTTCTGGTACTCATATTTTTAAAGCTGATGAGGTGATTATTAATGAGTTGACTAATTTATCTAGATTATTAGGCAAAGGTAAACTAAAGCATAGCTATCCACATTCGTGGAGATCTAAAGCACCGCTAGTTCATAGAGCTACACCTCAATGGTTTATATCTATGGAAACAAATGATTTGAGAAAAAAATCGATTGCTGCAATTGGCAATACAAAATTCTATCCAGCAGTTGGACAAAATAGATTAAGGTCAATGATAGAAACAAGACCAGACTGGTGTGTTTCTCGACAAAGAGTTTGGGGAGTACCTTTGCCAATATTTATTTCAAAAAAAACAGGAAAACCTTTGGTAGATGAAAAAGTATTAGAAGGTATAGCAAAAATATTTGAAGAAGAGGGTAGCGATTCTTGGTTTGAAAGACAGCCACAAGATTTTTTAGGCAAGAATTATAATGCTAATGATTATGAACAAGTTAAAGATATCGTGGAAGTTTGGTTTGATAGCGGCTCTACTCATAGTTATGTTTTAGATAAAAGACCAGAACTTGCTTGGCCAGCAAATCTTTATTTAGAAGGATCAGATCAACATAGAGGCTGGTTTCATTCTTCTTTACTAGAATCCTGCGGAACAAAAGGAGCCGCTCCATTTCAAAATATTTTGTGTCATGGATTTGTAGTGGATGGTAAAGGACAAAAAATGTCAAAATCATTAGGGAATGTGGTTATGCCAGAAGAAGTTATTAAAAATTTCGGAGCCGATATACTTAGATTGTGGGTTGTTGCCTCAGATTATTCTGAAGATTTGAAAATTGATAAAGCAATTTTAAATCAACATGCTGAGTCTTATCGAAAAATTAGAAATACACTTAGATTTCTTTTAGGAAATTTAAACGATAAACTATTAAATGAAGATTTTTCTAAAATAGAATATTCAAAATTATCATCATTAGAGAAATATATTTTAACTCAAATATATGACTTTGATTTAAGATTTAGAGATTATATTGAGACGTATAATTTTCACAAAATATATGTCGAGCTTTTAAATTTTTGCACTTTAGATCTTTCAGCTTTTTATTTTGATATAAAAAAAGATATTCTTTATTGCGATAGCGAAAATAGTCAAAGAAGAAATAACTGTTTAGAAGTATTAAATGTTCTTATTAATTTTTTATTAAAATGGTTTTCACCAATTTTAGCTTTTACATCTGAAGAAGCCTATCAGGTAATTAAAAATAAAAATTATAAGAGTATTCATTTACAGGATTTTCCAGCCATACCTTTGATTTGGAATAATTCTGAAATTAAAAATAAGTGGATTAGTATCAAGAAAGTAAAACAAGTTGTTAATGCGGCTATAGAAGAAATAAGAAATAAGAAGATTATTGGTTCTAGCTTAGAGGCAAATGTTATTGTTTATTTAAAAGATGAATACCTAGATTTTATAAAAGAAGAAGATCTTAGTGAAATTTTTATATGTTCGGAAGCAAAAGCAGAACCTTTTATTAATCAAAATGATTTATTTTCATTAAAAGATATTGAAGGAGTGGCTGTAAAAATACTAAAAGCAAAGGGGCAAAAATGTTCACGTTGTTGGAAGATTCTAGAAAAACCGTGCAGCAGGGATATTTGTGGTTTAAAAAATTAATATGACGAATAAAAAGAAGATATATTTATTTATTTTTGTTCTTGTTTTTTTTGCAATAGATAGAATTTCAAAAATTTTAATTCTAAAAAATTCTTTATCTGAAATTTATATCAATTCTTTTCTTAATTTTTCTTTAGTTTGGAATAGTGGAATTGGTTTTGGAATTTTCCAGCTTGAACCTAATATTTTTTATTTACTTATTTCAATTATTATAACCGCTATTAACTTAATATTAATTTATTGGATGTTAACTTCATCAAATTACTTAGAATCTATTTTTATTTCTATAATTTTAGGAGGAGCATTAGGTAATTTATTTGACCGATATTATTACAGTTCTGTTCCTGATTTTATAGATTTTCATTATGAGAGTTTTCACTGGTTTACCTTTAATATTGCTGATATTTTTATCACCATTGGAATTATTGGCTTAATAATAATTGATCTGATTAAAATAAAAAAAACATGAAAAAAATTATAAATTTATTTGCATTAATCTTTTTATTAAGCTCATGTGAAAACGTTCAAAAAGGGTTAGGTATGAAAAAAGATGTTCCCGACGAATTTTTAATTGAAAAAAGAAATCCTTTGACCATGCCCCCTAATTTCGATCTATTACCGCCAGATTCAATAAATCAAAATAATCAAAAAGATGAGAAAGATAATTTAAAGGATATTTTTAATAAGAATCTTGGAAAAGAAAAAAAAGATACAGAAATTAACAAAGGATCAGAATCCGGTTCATTAGAAAAAAGTATTCTTGAAAAAATAAAATAGTTTGATGAAAATTAATTCTTTTAATTTTTTAAAAAATAACTCAGTAACTTATAAAAATAATTTAAGAAAATGCTCTGAACTATTTAATAATTTACTTAATAATAAAGAAAACTTTTTTTTTAA
>Ga0208966_1000794_pt1 | contig 9935 bp, 7 predicted proteins | sample GreLakmeHU45MSRF_FD_187701 | JGI IMG/M metagenome (GOLD analysis project Ga0208966, IMG submission 187701) | Freshwater lentic microbial communities from great Laurentian Lakes, MI, USA - Great Lakes metaG HU45MSRF (SPAdes) | ecosystem: Environmental > Aquatic > Freshwater > Lake | place: Great...
CATATCATTTAAACAATAAAAGCCTGGTTTATTTTCACGCATCAATTTATTAGCAATTGCTAATATTAACTCTATTGTTTCATTTTGATTTAATACATTAAAAACCGAAAATCCTTTGTAATAATTGAGAGAAAATAAAGTTGAATATAAGGTATTTTTAAAATTAACATTTTTATAGTTAATAATAGCCCCTTCTAACAAATATATTATATTATGATTATGCACATTTGCCTCATTTAGTCTAAAAGATTGTTCTTTGTATCTTCCATCTTTAATTGATGATTCTAAATCAGCTAACGATTTACGCTCTATTATTAATACTTCTTTGTCATTAATTTCATCAAAAAACACATAATCTCCAACAGTCAAATTTTTTTGAATAATATTAATCTTATTACTTGATTGTTCATTTAAAGCATTTAATTGGGTTAATACTGATTTTGGCTCTCGCGCATCAACTAATAAATGCATTACTATTAATTTATAAATTACTTAACTAATTTATAAAATAATATTTATATTGTTTTGCTTAAGTTAATTTAATTTAATAATTTACCGCGACCGGTTTTATGATAATAATTAGAAGTTTCATAACCAATAAACTTAATGCACATATTTCCTTTGCTGCACCTTTCACCATAGGGTAAGTCTAAACCACAACCTTGGCCGCGTTCAGCGCTATTTAATGATTGTCCTGTAACCCAATCTGAACCGTTTGCTGCAGTTCGCAAATATTTGTAACCGTTTATTCCCGTGACATTTGGTCTTACGCCAACAGTTGAGTTTAATCCTGCCATTGAACCAAATTGGCATGTGTTATTTGTATGTAAGTTGCTACCTAATTTACTTATTTTTTTGCCAGGCATCTTTTTTTATAATATTATAAAATATAATAAATTAATTATAAAATATAATAAATTAATTATAAATAAAATATAATAAATAAAAATAAAAATTGTCTTAAATAATATTAATTTAAAAATATTAGTATTATTATATTATAACCACTATGTTGCTTAACAACAACTGTTTAAAAGATAATAACTCTGATAATGAAGAGTTACACAATAATGATAGTGAAAATGATATTAAATATTCTAAATTATATATTAATAACATCAAACTTGATAATGATATTATTAATAATAATGAAGAGTTGATTTTTAATCCTTATAACAATAATAATAAAGAAATTGTTAGCACTAATGTTCAAGAATTATTAACAAAATATGGAATTTTTACTAAACCATTTAACATTGAACTATATAAGCGAGCATTTATTCATAAATCATATACAAAACGTCCTAAATTAGAAAATGTAGTGTCAAATGTTATTATAGCAACTAAACCAGACGATTGTTTGCCATTAAAAACCAAATCAAATGAGCGCCTAGAATTTATTGGCGATGGAGTATTAGAATGTATTACTAAATATTATTTATATAAACGATTTCCTAAAGCAGATGAGGGTTTTATGACAGAAAAGAAGATTGCATTAGTTAAGAATGAACATATTGGTAAATTAGCACTTGAAATGGGGCTTCAAAAATATTATGTAATTTCACGGCATGCTGAAGAAAAAAACATTCGTAATAATTTAAAAAAATTAGGATGCTTATTTGAAGCATTTATTGGTGCTATTTTTCTAGATTTTAACCGTATTTCTATTGAAGATGAATATGGATGGTTTAAAAATGTATTCAATTGTGGTCCCGGTATGCAAATGGCTCAAATATTTGTTGAAAATGTTTTTGAAAAACACGTAGATTGGACTAATCTAATCAATAATGATGATAATTATAAAAATAAACTGCAAGTAATTATTCAAAAAGAGTTTAAAATTACTCCTGATTATGTTGAACTAAAAACTCCAAGATTAGACGATACAGATGATAACGATAGATTGTATGTAATGGGTGTATATATTTGTTTTGGTCAAAACATTCATAATGCTAAAATTAGTGATGCTATTACATTTGATAGTCTTGGTTCTTTTAAGAGCATCCATGAGTTACTTGAAACCCAAAACACACTATTAGTATTTTTAACTAAAGCTGAGCACAAAATTAAGAAAAAGGCAGAACAACTAGCATGTGACCAAGCTATCCAATTATTTGAAAAACTATCTTAATAATTATGTTAATAATTATGTTAATAATTATGTTAATAATTATGTTAATAATTATGTGATAAACTATAAACTATAAACTATAAATTATATATAATATTATTTATTATTAATATATATTATTATACATAATGATAAACAGTACTTTGCAACAATTAAAAATTAAACCATTACCAAAAGCACAAGAACAGTTTAATATTATATTAAACATACCACAAGAAGGTGTCGCACCAAACATTATAGATAAAACAAGTGAACACCTAATAAATAGAGACCGTTTTTTTTCAGACATTCAAGAACATTTAGAAGTTGTTCAAAAAGGCTATAACAAACTTTCTAAAATGGCAAATATTAAAGGAGACGAAGAACTAGACAAAGATAAAATTACAGATAAAATTACAGATATAAATGACATGTTATTTAAGCCAGTAAGTGATGACATAGCAAGTATTAAAAAACCCAAAATAAGTATGAGTGACCCAAAAAATAGTTTTAGTCAAATTGTAAAAACAACTGCTAAAATTATTATTACCAATCCAAGCGAACAAACCATTAAAAAATCTAATATTAGACTTCCAAGTAAAGAAAGATTAACACCTAAACCAGGTCTTCAAAACGCCACAGAAACAATTAAGGGTTTAGAAAAGGCAGATATTATTGATGAAACCCTAGTAATTCCTAAAGATTTACGGTTTGGCAAAACGCTTTATTTAAATAGAATTCCTAAGCTTGAACCAAAAATATTAATAAAAGCGCCCGACTATTATTTGGATAATAGAGAGATGTTTATAAGTTTTATTAATTCGCTTTTTGAACCTTTTAAGCAACAATTATTAAAAGAAGAAGCTCAGTTAAAAGCTGGTAAGTCGTCTGTAAGCTGTGATAGTTCAAGCTCTGATGACTTTTCTCTCTTAACTCATCAAAAAATTGTGCGAGATTATATAAATGTATATACTCCTTATAGAGGATTATTATTATATCATGGTCTTGGTTCGGGTAAAACATGCTCTTCTATAGCAATTGCTGAAGGTATTAAAAATGAGAAACAAATATTAATAATGACACCTGCATCTTTGAAAAGTAACTATGTTGAAGAATTGAAGAAATGTGGCGATTATTTATATAAAAAAAATCAATATTGGGAGTTTATTAGCACAAAAACTCATACAGACTATGTTGAATATTTAAGCACTATTTTAAAATTACCACAAGAATATATTAATAGTAATGGCGGAGCATGGTTTATTAATATTAAAAAACAACCAAACTATGACACGCTTGATTTTGAAGACCAGCAAAAAATAAATAGTCAATTGGACAAAATGATTTCTTACAAATATCAGTTTATGAATTATAACGGATTGCGTAGCTCACATTTAAATGGTCTAACAAATGGCGGAACTCTTAATCCTTTTTCTAATAAAGTCATTATTATTGATGAAGCCCACAATTTTATAAGCAGGATTGTAAATAAACTTAATCGCAAAACTTCGCTATCAATGAAACTTTATAACTATTTAATGGATGCTGAAAACTGTAAAATTATTTTATTGTCAGGAACACCAATCATCAATTATCCAAATGAAATTGCAATATTATTTAACATATTGCGCGGAACGCTACGGACTTATAATTGTAAATTACTTATTGATAAAAAACCTATTACAAAGGAAAAATTAGAGGAAATGTTTACTAAAGCAAATGTGTTAAGCTATATTGACAATATAGAATATAATGCTGTTAGTTATGAACTTATTATTACACCAAATCCTTTTGGATATATTAAATCAGGAGCAAACAAAAATAAACTAGTATATAGCAACGAACTGCTAAATAGCACACAAGTTATAGAAAAAATAAAAGGCGCATTAGAAGCGCATAATATTAAAATTGCAAGCAATAAAATTACTATTGGGGGATATAAAGCATTACCTGATAATTTTGACGAGTTTAAATCTCTCTTTATTAATCCAAATAATACAATAAATAATCAATATATGTTTAAAATGCGAATAATAGGGCTCACTTCCTATTTTAGAAGCGCACAAGAGCAATTAATGCCCACCTACGACCATTCTAATCCCGACGACTTTAAAATCATTAGAGTCGCAATGAGCGATTTTCAATTTGGAATATATGAAGAAGCACGTGTCCAAGAACGCAAGTTGGAAGAATCAAACAAAAAGAAGAAATCCAAAAAAGGCAAAACCGGTCTGCAAAATGATGAGCTATATAATGATAGCGCATCAACATATCGTATATTTTCGCGTGCATTTTGCAATTTTGTATTTCCTAAACCAGACATTGTCCGTCCTATGCCAAATAGCGAATCAACTGTTGAGTCAACATTAGATGCTATTGAGGAAGACATTGACAATTCTATAATTGCAAAAAATATATCCGAAGAATTATTAGATGACTTAACTAGTGCTGAAAAAATAAATAATATTGATGGCAAATATGACGCCGATGATATTAAAGAATTAGAAAAAGACCAAGCCCAGACTAAATTAAGCGACGGCTCTTATGGAAAACGTATTGCCGAAGCATTAAAAGAACTTGAGCGTTATTCGACCAAATATTTATCTAAAGCTGGTCTACAAAAATACAGCCCCAAATTTTTACATATTTTGGAAAATATTGTTGACGATGACCATAAAGGCATACACTTACTTTATTCACAGTTTAAAACACTTGAGGGAATTGGTATCTTTAAGTTGGTTTTAAAAGAAAACAATTTTGCCGAGTTTAAGTTAAAGAAAAATGAGAAAGGCGAAATTGTTTTGGCGGTTGCACCTGAAGATGTTGGAAAGCCGATGTATGCATGTTATACTGGCTCAGAAACACCAGAAGAGCGCGAAATTATTAAAAATGTGCTAAATAGCACTTGGAAACTTGTACCTTCTTCATTGTTGAAATCCATAATGGAAATTGCAAGTGACAATTTTTATGGACAGCTAATCAAAGTTTTGATGATTACTTCTTCTGGTGCAGAAGGTATTAGTTTAAAAAATGTTCGTTATGTTCATATAACTGAACCTTATTGGCATCCTGTGCGGACTCATCAAGTTATTGGTCGTGCACGTCGCATTTGCAGTCATAGCGATTTACCCAAAGAACTCCAAACAGTTAAAGTATTTCTGTATTTAATGGTATTTAGTGAAACACAATTGTCAAGTGATTTGTCAATTGAATTGCGATTAAAAGATATTTCCAAAAAAGATAAGAAAAAAGTTATTACTAGTGATGAATATTTATATGAAATAGCCAGTATTAAAGAAGAAATTAATGCATCATTATTGAAAAGCGTAAAAGAATCAGCTATTGACTGTGCCATTCACAGTCGCTCGTCTGGCAAAGAGACCGACCTTAAATGTTTTGTTATTGGTAATCCTCGTGAAGATAAATATGTATATACTCCCAATATTAGTAATCAAGATAAAGATGAAGGCATGAAACTCAATAAAAAAACCGAAGTAGTTAAGTTGAATGAACTCACAATAAATGGGATAGTATATGCTTATAATAAAGAAACCAAAGATTTATATGATTATGACAGCTACTTAAAGCAAGAACTTTTGCTTTTAGGCAAATTAGTAAAACAAGAAGATGGCACACATAGATTTCAGAAAGTATAAGAAAACTTATATAAATCTATAACGCTCTTGTTAGACCCAGTTTTTCCATAATCTTTTGTTGGTTTTCCATTAATAATGTTAGTTTGCTATCTATAGTCATTAATAAACTTTGATTGTCCTTTTTTGGAACATTTTGAATGTCATATAATAGCTCCTCAATAGTTGAAATCTTTTTTTTAGACACTAATGGTTCTTGTACAACACTTTCCGTAATAATGTCTTTTTCAAACACATTTAAATCAACTACTTCTAATTTGTCTTGGTTCTTTAATGTTGTTTGTATTATAGGATTTGTTGCAATTGGACTTTTAATATCTTTTAATCGCTCTTTTTGAATATTTTCTAATAGTTTATCTAATTCACTCTCTTCCAATGTGTCATCTTTAATTGCTTCAAAGTTTACTTGTGGAGGCTCTATTTTTGTCATAAACTCATTAAATGATACTTGCTTTTCTTTATATTGTTTTTCAAATGATTCTAAACTCGCCGTTTTAAAGTTGGTTTTTGGAGTAGTTGAAGTTAATAATAATTGACTAAAGTTAGCAATATCTACTATTATGTTTTGTAAAATAACCTTATTTAATTGTGTAACCAGTGTTTTTATAGTATTTATATTTGTAGTTGACTCTAACATTTCCAAATTTGAATTTACTACTTTTATAATAGCGTTTTCAAATATTGTTTTTACATTAACAAATTTAGACTGTGGAATGGAGTCAAATGTTTTATTAGAATATAATATGTTCCATAAAAGCTCTTTGTTTTGCTCTCCTAATAATATGTTTGCCATAATGTAGTATACTATATTATATTATATTATGACTTTAGCTTTAACTTAATTTTATTATTTTTTAATTACCATATATAAAAAATAAATACTGTTATTAGTATTATTAACATTACATTAATAGTATAAACCATCTTAAATTGTATACTATTTATAATCCTATAATTATAATTTTCTTCTACTGATTCTTGTGCTTGTTGATGAACTTGATGAAGAACTTGTAGTTGTGGAATTACTATTGTATGTTCATTAACTATTGGTTCTCTACACACAATACAAGTATTGTTTTTTGAATTCCATTTACTATGACATTTTTTATGAATGTAATAAACTCCACAATGATTTAATTGTTTTAAATTCTCTCCTTCTTCCAAGCATAGTATACAACTTTGCATAGTTAATATATTATAATGATATTTGTTAATAAATATTATTACTTAATTATAAAGTTATTTTTATATTGTTATATATTATAGTATAATATATGTTATATATATTAGTAATTATTCAAACATTGTTATCATATATTGTACCAATTAATAACTTAAAAACACAAGTTCATTTACATTTAGAAAAATTTAATGAAGAACTCAATTTATATCATATTGGAATTAGCTTTAAAAATGAAGACACAATGTTGAGATATGATTATCGACCTTTTTGTGACCCTACTAAATGTGAATATAAAACAACTTCTAATACTGGCATTACTAGTGCTAGCGTTAGTAGTACTGGTGTTAGTTCAGTGTTAAATAATGAATTAAGGTTTGTTGACAAACTATATAGATTTTATATTCCTGAAAATGTTCCAAATAAAACCATTTATTGGGGACAAACAAGTAAAACACTTGATGAAGTTGTACAATTTGAAAAAACATTACAAAAAAAATACATATTAGGTATTAATGATTGTCGCCATTATGTTAATCGCTTTTCACGTTGGGCTCTAAATAAACGCACTCCTATTTGGAAATTAGATAAATTATGGAACATAACTAGTAGTACATCTTTTTTATAATACTTGCACTATGGACATTGAGGAAGCTGGTTGGAGGCGTTGGACGGGTATTCCTGATGATAGACTCTCAACTGGTGTCTCCACATTCCTCTCAAATTTTTTTGCTATCATTTGCATAGTATCATTACTTAGCTTTGCTAATAATGCTGTACTTGGTTTTCTCCAACTAATATGTAGAGTGGCATCAATCAGTATCATTATTTGCATATAATATAATTCTATAAGTATTGGATTTCGAGGATGATAGTCGTTAAAGTATGAGCTAACTAATTGTACAAATGCTATTTTATCTTGAATACTTAATACTTTAAACTTAGTAATCATTAAAATTATATTGGATTTTATAATTTCCATGTTTTGAGTCTCGTCCATGAGTGACCTAGCGATATTGCCTAATAGTCTGAAAGGATGGTCTTGGCCAGTTTCGTTGATTGTAACCAGTTTCATACTACTTTCGCCGCCACCGCCGAGTCTATTTTTATTAGTAAACTTAGAAATTTTTCTTTTGGTTTTGGTTTTCCGCATTTATATTATAAATATATATTTTATATAATTAAATATTATTTACTAAATATATATTTTATATAATTAAATATTATTTACTAAATAGTAATTTACTTTGTAGTTATTCCTAAAAAGCTTCTTCCAATTTTGCTTGTAGCAAACATACCTAATCCAGAACCTATTTGTAAATAAAATATATTAGTTTTCTTAGTACAGCAAACTAAATAACCAGATAAAAGAATGAAGGCAAAGAAAAACATCCAAAATAAGCGAGTATAAAAATCCATAGTATATATATAATAATATATTAATATTAATTAATATTAATAAATTAATTAGTAATTGTCTGATATATATATATATATATATATATATATTCTGTCTAACATACAACTAATGGTTCTTTAAGATTTGATGTATTATAATAAACAACTGCCTCCGTAATAATTGAGGTTGAACTTGATGTTGATGTTGTATGATAACCAATATGAGTATTTTTTACACTAATTTTACCATTATTATAATCTTCTGGAAAATAATAGTTTAAATTTTCAATAACCTTACTTGTTCCATAATAAGGATGAATTAATTTCGAATGATTAGTAAAATTATGACCCAATGTAATACATTTTAAACCATTAATAATCATAATATGATGATTTTCTAAGACTAATGTAATCATGCTTGACGATGGATAACTATATGTGCTAAACAATTCTCCAGGAAAGCACCATGTTTCCGGTTTTCCATGTAATCCAAATTTAACAGGATGCCAAGGCGTAATTAACACATCATTAATATTTACATAATCCCTATAACCAGATTCAATAAGTGTTTCTACAACACACAGCACTTTTGCCCCTACAATTTTATTGTTTTCATCAATAGATTTAATAATATCAAACTTTTGTACATCTTTTAAAAGCTTAGATGTTCCATCAAACATAGCAATTTTACAATATGAATCAACACATCCACCATGCGGGTCATTGTAAGATGCCATTGAAATAGGTGCTTGTGGTGCTAAATTTAAACTCCTATAAAACATGTTTCCGCTATTTTGTTGAACAACTAATGATGGTTTAGGTGCTTCAAGACTATTGAAAATATCACTTGACTTATCTACGAGTGCTTCAAAGACTTCTCCACCAAACATACAACCTTCATCTTTAAAATTGGGTTTAATTTGTTGATTAAGAGAACGCGAAAGTTGGTCTAAATAAAATTCTCCCCAACGCCTAAAATATTTTGTATCAATTGCCAGTTTAACTTGCCCAATATTTGCGAAGTCTCCTTTAATATTTTTGAGAAGACCATCTACAAAAGGTTGACTATGCGAGCATTTGTTTTCTTCTAATAATTTTACTAAGTCATTATAATTTGCCTCAGTGCTTAGTAAATTGTTAATTCTATTAGAGTTAATCATTTTTCTAATATATTCAACACTTGTAGCCCTGTAAATATGACTATTTAAAGCAGGATTATTTACACAATGAGCAATAGAATCCACATTTACACTATGTACAGATGACGTATAGGATTTTCCTTCAATAGTATATGTATAATAATAATCAAAATCCAACTTATCTTCAAAATTTAACACAATGTTTCGTTCTTGTTGAACTTGAACTGTTCCAATATCATAAATATATTTTTGATTAATTGGGTCATAATTATAAGCAAAATCACCAACTAATAAATTATTAAATGAAGCACTATTAGTTTGTTTAGGAGTAATATGAAGTTGTAAATTCATAACTACACTACACAAGATTGTTGCAATAAAATTACAAAACACAGTAGCAATCATATTACCATCTGGAATGTGTGCGTTTCCACCATTAGAATATTTGGCAATAT
>Ga0208966_1000796_pt1 | contig 9924 bp, 12 predicted proteins | sample GreLakmeHU45MSRF_FD_187701 | JGI IMG/M metagenome (GOLD analysis project Ga0208966, IMG submission 187701) | Freshwater lentic microbial communities from great Laurentian Lakes, MI, USA - Great Lakes metaG HU45MSRF (SPAdes) | ecosystem: Environmental > Aquatic > Freshwater > Lake | place: Great...
CGCGTTATGTTGTATTCAGCGCCAAGTCAACTGGTGGCAGAGCAGGTGCATACACAGCAATGATTAAGCGTCTTGCTCGTGGATACACACTGTTGGATCCAGAAGAATATCCCGAAGAGGTAATGGGGTTTTTGGACTATCTTGGCAGTGATAAACCTTTTATATTGGTAAGATCATGAGAGCACAAGAATTTATAATTGAATCTATCCAACTTGGTAACAACGATGCCGCTCGGGCATGGATTGACCGAGTCTACACAAAATATCCACATACCATGCAAAACAACCATGTCATGACATGGGGGTCAGGCGATGACCAACAGTTTGCTATGTTTGAACTGATACCTAGTTTTAGTAAACGCGGTGCAGTTGAAGTCAAATGGTTCCAAGCATATCCTTTACGACAAGGCGTTGGATCTCGGGCCATGCAAGAATTGCAGGCCATGGCCCGCGAAGATGGCATTGCTCTTACTTTATTCCCCTGGGACAAAGGACAAGTTAGTCAAAGTAAACTAACCAAGTTCTATCGAGGTCAAGGGTTTAAGCCCACGGTGAAGGGCAGCAAAAGCATGGTCTGGACGCCAGACCTAAATGAAGCCAAACTCAGCACAGATGTACCTGACGAAGAATGGTTACAGGAAAAGATAGACTATGCCAAGCGTAAAGGCCGCAATAGTTTTGGCGTGCCTTATATGGGCAGCACCACTGCTTATGTTCAAGGAACACCGTTAAAAGCTCGTGTGATGAGATTGGCTTCTTTGCCGGGCATGAGGAACGAACAAACCAATGTGCGTCAAAATGACCTAAAGTGGTTAATGGATTACATGGACCGAACAGGTAAGTTACCACCTATGAAAACCAGTCCCGACGATGAGTACATGCCCTACATCATGGTGGCCTACAATGGTGAAGCATGGGTCAACGAAGGTAATCACCGTATCATGGCCGCATATAGATTAAACTGGCAGACCATGCCCATACAACTTGCTTACTTTGATGGCGGAGAACGTGTGGAAAGTGGTGACATGTATCCAGGCAAGATTGGACTAGCATGAGAGCAAGTGAATTTAACGAAGGTATTGCAACTATGCAGGCCAGAGATTTTCGCGGCGGAAAAAATTCAATGGAGTTACCCCGAAATTTTAAAAACACTTCAACTCAGTTGCCTGGGGATAGCGGATTTGTGTACTCTGTTACATCTGGTGGATATTCTACAGCCATAAACATTTTGGATCCTAAAGGTCCAGATTATATTGATGCAGCAAACCGGCCTGTTAGGAAACCCAGAGAAGAATCGTGGGCATATAATGATCGAGTGAAGTATTGGAATAAGTCCAAAATTGCCCCCGGACAATTGATTGGTACACTTGCGATATCACCAGCTTTATCCTTTCCATTACCTGGTGCATTACAAGTTGATTCTATAACGGTTGATGAAGACTATCGCGGGCAAGGCATTGCTACAGCATTGTATGGTATTGTATTAACTATCATGAAACGGCCATTGGTTGCCGGTGATTCACAAACACCCGGCGGACGTAGAAATTGGGTTGGCCTTGCCAGTATACCCGGTGTTGAGATGAAAGGATATGTTAGGTTTGAGAAGAATGACCTAGACCCTAACACGCGGATTCCGCCACGGAATAAACAAGCTGAAAGAAACATCAATACCGTTATGGGTCAACTGGGAGGTGATTATATTGGTCGAGACGGTCGAGGCCGAAATAATGACGAATTTTTTGCCTTTGATGTACAACCAAATACAACAGGAAAAGAATTAGAGGCTTATGTTAAAACTAAAATGAGTACAATATACGGGGACACGGAATTTACTTCTGGCCTATATGCAATTTGGAGTGGTGCATGAGAGCAAGTGAATTTATTGTCGAAGACGTAAAACTATTATACACAGAATACATAAATACAAGATACTAGGGTGTTACTATGAGATTTCACGAATTTATAGCAGAAGCAGCAACAAGCAAGACACTGGGTGGATTTGCTGTAACACCTGTTCACGTTGAGCAGTCGTCTATTAGAGAAAACGCAGAAGAACTCAATGTTGGTGACCCTGTTGTTGTTACTGGCAATGTAAAATTCAATGGCAGCACTGGTGAAATTGCGGAGTTTGGTCGCGACAACCGTTTTGTTGTGGTCAACTTGTATAATCATGGTCGCCAAAGTTTCCACAGCAGTGATATTGAATACAACAAATATGCTGACAGTGATGATGAAGAAGCGCAAGCCTATGATCGCGATCCTGCCGCAAGAGACTGGAACCTAGAAGAAGCACTCAAGCTAGATGCTCCACAAAAGTCATGGTCTAAGCAAGACATGCAGGATTACCTGACCAGAATTAAAACTGGCACCAAGACCAAACAAGATAGATTCAAACCTATTATACACGGCAGCAATGTCAAGGCAATTAAATTTGATTCTATTAACAAAAATGATGGCGGTGAAGAATGGGATTTAGAAGACTTAAAACGTCAAATTACTACGCCTCCTAGAGCCATACTGGGATCAAACGCCAAGATGAGCAAGAGCAAAAAAGAAGGCGCTATCACATACGACTTGACACTACCAGCATTGAGTGGTATTGTTGTAGATGAAGAAACTGGTGAGTTTGTAGAGATTACTACATGTCCGGGTGCCGGCGCCTGTCAACTGTTCTGCTATGCTAGAAAAGGTGGATATGTCATGTTCCCGGCTGCATCAATGAGTGCTGCACAGGCACTAAACTTTCTAGTTAACCACCCCCAAGATTACATGCAGATGTTTGACGGCGAAATCAAACGTACCAAAGCACTAGCAGACAAGAACGGTATTAAACTATTAGTACGTATACACGATGCCGGCGACTTCTTCTCTAAGGAATATTGGAACCTAAGCAAACAGGTACAAGAAAACAATCCAGATGTGCGGTTTTACTTCTATAGTAAAATGGGTGATCCAGTAACTGATCCTTCTACCCCAGCCAATACAATACCCAACTTCAGCGATGGTGGTGCCAAGAGCCGTGAAGTTAAAAAGGTAGAGTTCCACAGAGATGCTGGTAAGAACCTCAAAGGAGCACCAACATTGCCCAAGGACATGTTCCGTGATTTGTTTATCACTGACCCCAAAGGCAAGTATGTCAAAGACGAGCAAGGACGCACACAGGTCAAGAGTCCAGCTGCATGGGCCGCATTTAAACAAAAGCTGGCCACAACATATAAAATTGATCCCGAAAGCATCATCACATATGACCAAATGAACAAGATTCCCGAAGGCCCCAAGCCCAAGTGGAACGTGGTAATATTTCCAGCTGGGCATGGCGATATAGGTGCTACCCGGTTAGACGTACAAAATCAATTCTTGATGTTCCACTAACATGAGACTGCGTGAATTTGCTGAACCAGAACTTCCCGATTACATCCGGGAGTTTTTGCCGCATGTTCAACAAGAATTAAAACTAGATCAGCTGCCTGATATTGAACTGTGTCGTCGCTTGCCTGGCGATCAAACACAATCCAGTTTTGGTATGTACAAGACTGATGAGAATACTATATATCTAATAGCAGCAGATCGTAATCCAGTAGACGTACTACGTACACTGGCGCATGAACTAGCTCACTTTAAACAAGATCAACAAGGGCTACTAGACAAAGACAGTGGTCATACCGGCAGCCGAGCCGAAAACAATGCCAACGCACAGGCTGGCATCATCATGCGCAACTACGGCCAACGACACGAATTCTAGTCGTGAAAAAGCCCAGTTACCTGGGCCTTTGAGTAATTTAATTACTTCTTAGTATTGGTTGTGGAACCTGCATTAACAAATGAATACATGCGTTCAGCAGTTTCTAGAACTTTATCAAGTCCCGGAAATTCTGGCATATCTATTCTGGTAACAACTTGTCCAGTCTTTTCATCCTTGGCCACTGACATTTCCCAGCCTCGGAACTTTGAATGATATTCTTCACTAACTAGCCCTTTGGCCATGTCTAGAATATCTGTGCGGATTTCGTATCCGGTTTTGCTGAATTTAACTTCAGGAAGTTTTGGTATTGACATAATAATCTCCTTGTGTGTGTATGTCGTTGTGGGCAGCACAGACCATCTGTGCGTAACCTTGGCCCAGGTTACTGCTTCTTTAGACAATTGTCCATAGAATACTTAGCCATGGTGACGGCATTGTTAGCCAGCATCTTAGCAAATTCGGTTTGCGCTGTAATGAAATCATTTGCAGCACGGTTCATCACTTCGTCGGTGATGATTTTGTTAGTAAGGCTCCGTTTGGCACTCTGAAACATTTCAATAAAAAAGACAGGTGTAAACATAGAGTTCTCCTTGGTACACAGTTAAGTATTTAGCATTTTATGCTGCGGACGCACAATTTGCAACCTTTTTGGGAGATAATAAATTTTAGAAATTAAAAGTCAGTCTACGTAGTAGGCGGCCACTGGGCGTGCCGGGATTTACCTTGCTTCTTTTGTGTATATTGAACCAATTGTCATAGACTATGATATCACCATCATCCCAGTGATGGTGATATAAGGTATCAGTTTTGCTTTCGAGCAAGTCAACGGCACTATAGTATAATTTAGTGGTGTTGTCCCAATCCAATTCAACACCGTTGACCCTGATATGATTTATCCATCCAATTTTTTCTGTTAGTGTACTTCCGGGTGCAGTTATGCTATTCAGTCTGGGACTGGTTTTACCAGTTTTTGGATTTGTTTTAACAAAAGGAAGTATTTCTAGATTTTGTCCTATTAGATACATGTTGTGATTGGTTATTTCAACTTTGGCATATTGAGCTTTTTCTTCTTTTGTACATTGTTCCCAACCCAATTCTAGATTTAACCACGTGGTCACTCCCGACCTATCTATGGTATTGCGGGTCATGTACAGTGCTCGGCCCGGGTAACTATGTTTTCCTATATGTGCCATATCAGCATGATATCCCATAATATCGTCGCGGAAACTGTTATTGTTGCTTTTGAAATGGCTAACTGGGGTTTTGCTTGCAGCATTGGCTATAGTTGGGTCTACTCCGGTGCGATTAGCCCCTACTTGTGGGCGTCTATAATCATCTATAGTCCATACCCGCCCAAATTTTTTACCAAAATTAAAATATTCCTCATCAGTTAGATTAGTACCAAATCCCTTAAGGACTATTAGATTTCTGTCTAATACTACTTGAGCCCAATTAGTTTGATCATCAGACATGAATTCTGTATAGCTTGTAGTGACTACCGAGCCCCAAGTTGAAAAAATATTTTGAATTTGCATATTAATGTTTTGGTAAAATACCTATTGTATTAATGTATTTATTGTCGTATAATAAGTCTTTACTGGAGAATCTTATGACTGCAAAAATGTTTAGCGGCGAACAAAAAGCCAAATTAACCCAATTGGTTAATGAAGGTATGCGTACCATGATGGAAATTGAAGACCTGTCTGCTGGTCTAAGTGATACTGTCAAAGCAGTAGCAGAAGAATTAGAAGTCAAACCCGGGGTGCTTAAGAAGGCTATCCGTATTGCGCACAAGGCCAGCCTAGGCGAAACCAATCGTGATCACGAAGACCTTAACACTATCTTGGAAACTGTGGGCAAGACTCTTTGACCAATTTCTTTGGTGATATTTTTAAGTGGGTACAAGATGACTATACAACTTCGCCTGGCCGTTTTGTCGTGGAAATTGCAGCTTGGGCGATTAGTATCGGCTGTTCGATCACCATGGCGCTTACCGTACCGATTCCGCCTCTTATTGTCCTTTATCCTATATGGATCACTGGTTGCAGTATGTATGCTTGGGCTGCTTATACTAGGAGATCTTTTGGCATGTTGGGTAATTACCTCTTGCTGGTCGCAATTGACAGTGTTGGGCTAACAAGAATGTTGCTGGCTTGAGGCATGCGTATAAATACTATACAGGCTTCGTCCACCTTAACGGACATGAATCATGGTATGCCGGCCATAAGCGGTAGGGAAACTTTATGAGTTATGTAGACTGTCTATTAGACAGAGCCAAAGATAGAATACACGTTGTAGAACGTATTAAAGGCGAACGGGTATATAATGAATATCCAGCCAAGTACGTGTTCTATTACAACGATCCACGCGGCAAGTTCCGCACCATCTACGATACACAAGTATCTAGATTCAGCACACACAACAGCAAAGAGTTCCACAAAGAACTAAAGGCCAATAACAAAAAAGACACATGGGAGAGTGACATCAACCCAGTGTTTCGCTGTCTTGAAGAAAACTATCTAGGACGTGAAAGTCCTAAATTGCAAACAGCATTTTTTGACATTGAGGTCGACTTTGATCCTGTGCTGGGCTTTAGCAAGCCCGAGGATCCATTTAATGCTATTACTGCCATATCAGTTTATCTAGACTGGTTAGATCGCTTGGTGACACTAGTAGTGCCACCCAAGAGCATGAGTTGGGAGACTGCGCAAGAAATTTGTAATCGTTACGACAACTGTTTCTTGTTTGAGCGCGAGCGAGATCTACTAGATACTTTCCTAAGCCTGATTGACGATGCTGATATCTTAAGCGGATGGAACAGTGAAGGCTTTGATATTCCCTATACTGTCATGCGTATACAGCGTGTGTTGACCAAGGATGATACACGCAGGTTCTGTCTGTGGGGACAGTTTCCCAAGCCAAGAACCTTTGAACGATTTGGTGCAGAGAACATTACATTTGACTTGATTGGTCGAGTGCATATGGACTATATGCAACTGTATCGCAAATACACCTATGAAGAACGACACAGCTATAGCCTAGATGCTATTAGTGAGTACGAACTAGATGAACGTAAAACACAATACGAAGGCACGTTGGACCAACTGTACAACAAAGACTTTCCTACGTTTATTGAATACAACAGGCAAGATACCATGTTGTTGGCCAAACTGGATAAGAAACTGCGTTTCTTGGACTTGGCCAACGAACTAGCACACGACAACACTGTGTTGCTTGCAACGACCATGGGCGCAGTGGCTGTTACTGAGCAGGCCATTATTAATGAAGCGCATCGGCAAGGTTTAGTAGTTCAAAATAGGAAAAACAGAGATGAATCCAATGACACACAAGCGGCAGGTGCCTACGTTGCTTACCCCAAAAAAGGCATGCACGACTGGATTGGTGCGATTGACATCAACTCGCTCTATCCCTCGGCTATTCGGGCCCTTAATATGGCCTGTGAAACAATCGTCGGACAACTCCGACCGATAATGACTGACCGATACATCAAAGAAAAGATCGACACTGGGTTGAGTTTTGCTGATGCATGGGAAAACATGTTTGGCAGTTTAGAATACACTGCGGTCATGGCAGGAGAAGCAGGAACTGAGATCACTATTGACTGGGAAACTGGCGGCAGTGATGTCATGGCGGCTGCAGACGTTTGGCGCATGATCTTTGACAGCAGTCAACCTTGGATACTCAGTGCCAATGGTACTATATTCAAGTACGACAAGAAGGGTATTGTACCTGGCCTGTTGGAACGTTGGTATGCTGAACGTACAGAGATGCAAACTAAGAAAAAAGAGGCTAAAACAAATGAAGACCAAGCATTCTGGGACAAGCGTCAGTTGGTTAAAAAAATTAATCTTAACAGTTTGTATGGCGCTATTCTTAACGCTGGCTGTAGGTTTTTTGATAAGCGAATTGGCCAATCAACTACCCTGACTGGTCGTGCTATTGCTCGGCATATGGACAGCTATGTAAATGAGTGCATCACCGGTGAATACAATCATACTGGTGATGCTATCATATATGGCGATACAGACTCAGTTTACTTTACTGCTTGGCCGGCTCTGAAACAAGAAGTTGAGTCAGGACGCATGGAGTGGAACAAGGACATTTGCGTAGAGCTGTACGACAGCATTGGCGAACAGGTCAATGAATCGTTTCCGGGCTTTATGGAACAGGCCTTTCACACACCGCGCAACATGGGTGCTATCATCAAAGGTGGACGCGAACTTGTTGCCGAAAAAGGCCTGTTTATTAAAAAGAAACGCTATGCTGTATTGATTTACGACATGGAAAACAAAAGATTAGACATAAACGGCAAACCCGGTAAGGTCAAGGCCATGGGCTTGGACTTGAAGCGTAGCGATACACCCAAGACTGTGCAGGACTTCCTTAGCGAACTATTGCTTAAAGTACTAACTGGTACCCAGCAAGACGAGATTTATGATCGAGTGCGCGAATTCAAATTGGCATTCCAGGATCGGCCGGCATGGGAGAAGGGTACCCCCAAGCGTGTTAACAACTTGACCAAGTATACCGCAGAAGAAACACGATTAGGTAAGGCTAACATGCCCGGACATGTTAGAGCAGCTATGAATTGGAACAGTCTACGTAGGATGCACGGCGACAATTACAGCTTGTCCATTGTAGATGGTATGAAGACTGTTGTGTGTAAACTAAAAGACAATCCACTGGGCTTTACCAGCGTGGGCTATCCCACCGACGAAAACCATATACCCACATGGTTCAAAGAGTTGCCATTTGATGACAACAAAATGGAAGCCGGTATCGTGGACCAAAAGGTGGAAAACTTGTTGGGTGTATTGGGTTGGGACATACCAAATCACACAGAAATTAAAACTACGTTTGATAGTTTGTTTACGTTTGAATAAAAAAGTTTCACAAAGGTATTGTATCTCTAAATACAATCATGTATAATCTTATTTCACAGGAGAATTTATGAAAGATCAGCTATTAGAAATCGTCCAGCACACACATGGACTTGGTATTATTGACCTTGTCAAGGTAGTAGGTACCGCAACAGGTACCACTGTCAGTGGCATTGCCGGCGACCGTAGCGTAATTGTAGAGGCCGAATTCAATGCACCAGTTGCTGAATTTGTTGGTACGTTTGGTATGCCTAACTTGAGCAAGTTACACACTATCCTTAACATCAGCGAGTATCGCGAAGATGCCAAACTTGGACTAAGCACACAAAAAGACAGTGACGGCAAAGATGTACCAGATGGCATCAAATTTGAAAACAAAGCTGGAGACTTTAAAAACGAATATCGTTTTATGGCCACTAATGTTATCAATGACAAATTGAAAACTGTCAAGTTCAAGGGGGTTAAATGGGGTGTAGAAGTTGAGCCCACAGTATTGAGCGTACAACGTCTCAAGATGCAGCATCAGGCACACAGCGAAGAAGTATTCTTTATTGCCAAGACTGATGGCAAAGGCAACTTGAAGTTCCACTTTGGTGACCACAGCAGCCACGCAGGTGACTTTGTGTTTGCTACCAATGTTGCTGGTTCAGTTACCAAGGCTTGGTCGTGGCCCATTACGGCTGTATTCAGCATATTGAACCTAACTGGTGACAAGGTCCTGCGTTTTAGCGACGAAGGAGCAGCACAGATCACTGTTGACAGTGGTATAGCTAAATGGACTTACACTATTCCAGCACAGACAAAATGATCAAGGGTCTCGTGGGCGAAAGGCACATAACGGTCACAGGAGGCAATACCAGTGTTCCTTATGTTGATATTGGCCTAGACAAGCCCATGGCTGGTGCAATTAGAATCAGCGGGACCGAAATGCAGGTGTTCAATGGTACGTGTTGGATAAGCATGAACACTAGCTGCGCCACTGTGGGACTCAGTAATGCTGCTCAAGAGGCCATAGACTGGGCACAGTATAAGATGCAGGAAGAACGGAATATGGAACTGCTTAAAGATCAGTACCCGTATCTAACTGAAGCCATTGAAGAAGTAGAGCAAGCTAAACAGGCCCTTCAGACCCTAATAGCACTAACAAAAGAATACAACGAAGACCACGATGATACAGGATAATTTAACAGCCAAACAAAACGACTATGCCATATATCTCCCAGCTATCTCGGGATTTTATGCCACGTTCATAGGTAGGCAGCGTCGAGAACAATATGTTGAT
>Ga0208966_1000801_pt1 | contig 9902 bp, 11 predicted proteins | sample GreLakmeHU45MSRF_FD_187701 | JGI IMG/M metagenome (GOLD analysis project Ga0208966, IMG submission 187701) | Freshwater lentic microbial communities from great Laurentian Lakes, MI, USA - Great Lakes metaG HU45MSRF (SPAdes) | ecosystem: Environmental > Aquatic > Freshwater > Lake | place: Great...
GATTAGTTTCTCTGCTACGTATTCTGCTTTCTCTTTGGCTTCATCTGGTGGGAGTTTCTTCATGGTGTCAACCCAATCTTCAAACTTGAAGTTCTCTTTCTTAACACGCTCGATAGACCAAACACGTGCACGATTAGATGCGCCATCTTTCTTACCTTCATACTTCTTGCGTACTTCTTCAATTGGATCTTCACCATACAAATTCTCTGTTGGCTTTAGAAATTGATCAAGCATTTCGTACTCATACTCAGTGACCCATTGACGATTACCCAAAGAACCTTGACGTGGTCCAGCTGCAATGCCACGATTCTGAGTTTCAACTGCAGCTTCTCTCAGACCAGCATATGCTGCATCTTGTTGTTCTTTGCTAAAGTAGTTCTTACGAAACTTAAGAACAATTCTTTCTTCAGAGTATGTCATCTCTGGATGACCAGGAATCTCTGGCATGTATACATCAATATCTTCTTCAATGAGAAAGTCATAATGACTTTCATCTGGAAACTGACCCATCATGTGAGTCATGTCCAGTTTATTTTCAGCTACTAATACCTTTACCATATCTTTCTCCTAAAACTTAAATCCGTTAAATGGTCCACTACCATTACTATGTAGTCGCTTGCCAAAGTCACTTTTATCGAATAATGGTTTGTCATCATCTTTTGTACCAGCATCAGTCAATCCTGTTTGTGCAGATGCTTCAACATCATACAACTTCATCTTGGCTCTGTCAATACCAATCACAAATCTCTTATAATGGTTTGGATCATTGTAACGATTCTTCAACTGCTTTACGATAATTTGATTCAGTTGCTCAAGTTCTTCATTCGATACCAAAGCAAACATAAAGTCAGCAGTGGCTGGCAAACCAAACGATTCTGAAGTATCTTCAAGTCCTGGATCTGAGTTCGTAAATCCTGAACGAGTTGTTTGAGTGGCTGACATGATAGGAACATTATATTCAACAGCCAATCCACGTAGTTCTTCAGCAATTGTCTTTACATATGTATAAGAGTTTACGTTGGCTCCCATTTTCAATCGTTGACTTGCACAGATGTTTAGGTAGTCAATCATGATAATGTCTGGCATGAATTCACGCTTTAACTTTAACTCTTCCAACAGTGCTCGGAAATGACCAGCATGAGCCGAAGCAGTAGGATACTCTTTGACAATTAGGTGTCCCTTAGTTTTATTGGCAATCTTTTCAATACGTGTATCAAAGATATCCTTGTCAATAACCTTTAGTTCATCCATGGTTAAGTTGAGTAAGTTCGCATCAATACGTTCAGCGATTCGTTCCTCAGCCATTTCCATAGTTATGTATAATACATTTTTACCCTGCATCAAAACACCAGCTGACACATGACACATGAACAACGACTTACCAACACCAGTACCAGCCAGTGCAATGTTTAAAGTTTTCTTGCTGAGTCCACCTTTGGTGATTTTGTTGAACATGTCCAAGTCGAAACTAATCTTCTCTTCCACCCTGTGATAAAAATCAAACCTCTCATTTGCATCTTCAATATAATCATGACCAACATGATTGTCAAAGCAAACAGAAAGTGCATCAGAAAGTATGGAAGGGATAGCGTCTTGAGTATTAATCTTGTCATTACCATCGATAATCTTGATTGACTTGAGGATTGCATTATACACTGCCCTATCTTTACAAAACTTTTCAGTATTGGTCAACAACCATTCTTGGTTTGTTTCAACATTAGTTAGAGTCCTGGCAAACTCTTGCATCTCAGGAACTTCTTTGTCAGTGAACCCAATCATGTTACCAATTTCAATGGCAACAATGTCAAGGCTAGCTGGCTTGTTATACTTCTCAAAGAACGTAAGTAATAAAGAAGCAATTGCTGCTTCTTTTCGGTCTGAGAAATACTCTTTCTTTAAATGGGGAACTACCTTACGGCAATAGTCTTCATTCTGAATCAGATTCGATAATATCGCCTGTTCTATTCTCATCGTCAACACCACCTGTATAAGTTACATTATTATTTGCTAATTCTTTATGAAGTAGTTCTTGAAGTAGATCACCAATATATTGTTCAAAGTCTTCCTTGACAAATCCCTTTCGTTCATCAAGTGGATCATACAAGATATCGTAGTCAAACTTTATCTTGAGGTGATCATTGGGGTCATCTTCTTCAAAACTAACTTTACCGTAAGTAAATATTATACCTGAATACGGATCTTCAAGCAACTTTATTGCTTCAAGACCAGTAGTCTTACTTTCTACGGTAATGTATCTTAGGTTATTCATCGTCATCTATTGTTGCAAGTTCTGCGTCAATGTCTTCATCTTTAAGAATTTCAGAAGAGCCAACCTGATACTTGTTCTTTACAAATTCAATGAATGACTTTTGCATTAGGATCGGCATCCAGAATTCTTTGTTGTCAGTATCCTTTAAACGATACTTCTTTTCTTCAACAACACCATCATCGTCTACCTTAGAGTACCATCCATTAGAGGGTTTGACCACATGCTTGGATTCAAGAGCAATGTCAAGTAGACCAGACCAACGACTGATACCACCATCATGATATACAGTAACAGGTATTTTAGATTTTTCACGCACGTACCTTGATTTTTCTACGTTAATAATAAAGTTGTAACCGATGATCTCAGTTCCTTCTTTCTCTTGTTGACGACCAATGATAAAGATGTTGTCAGCTGAGTAGTATGAACCAGTACCACCACCAACGATTGCCTTTGGATATAAACCAATCTCCATGTAGGTATGATTGACAACAATCAATGGAATGTCTTTTAGGTTCAAGTGTGGGGTTACCATACGGAACAAAGACTTCATCTGCTTGGCACGAGTCATGTCACCAACAGACTTACCTTCCAGCGCATCTTCAACTTCTTTCTTTGAAGCCAGATTGCCGATTGAATCAATGACAATGATAAGATGATCACTGCGCTCAACTCCTTGTAGTTGTTGCATGATGTCAAACTTTAACTGCTCAACATCAGTCAGCGGAGTATGGATAACTCTATCAGTATCAATGCCAAAGGAATCAAAGTATGATTGTGGAGTTCCAAACTCTGAGTCATAGAACAACATGGCAGCATCTGGGTACTTGTCCATGTAAGATTTTGCCATCAACAAAGAGAAGGCAGTCTTAAAGTGTTTCGATGGACCAGCCCACATTGTGATACCTGGAGTCAGACCACCATCAAGGCGACCAGACAAAGCAATATTGATTGCTGGTACGCTGGTAGGGATCATATCCTTCTTGGTGAAGAATTTTGATTGTGAAAGAACAGCCGAGTCTTTGATCGTACTGTTCTTTTTAATTTTATCTAGAATGCTCATTTTAACCTTTCAGGAATTCAAGAAGTGCCTTCTCATCCATGCTGCCAGTTTTACGCTTCACTTCAGCACCAGCATCATTAAGAAGAATCATTGTTGGGACAGAACGAACATGATAATCTCCAGAGATTGATCCACAGGTATCGATATCGTAGTTCTCAATAGGAACTGTAATTTTATCTTCTGCGTTGGCAATAACCATTGCAAGACCTTGACATGGACCACACCATGATGCTGAGAATTTAAGTGCTTTCATTTCTATCCTTTTAAATAATTATACTCTACTTTTTATTTGCAGTCAACTTTTTCTGCGGTACATCGAACACAAAAGTAATGCGTGTGCAATCTCCGATGTTCTCAGTGCCATGTTTAAGTTTATTGTTGAACCACAATAGAGTTCCTGGCTCAACATCAACGTACTCATCGCCAACATAATACCTATACCTACCTTCTATGGACAGATGATACCTGTCTTTGTCTTGGTAGTATGTACCCTCATCTATATGTAGTCCAACTGCACCACCCACTGGCAGTGACAGAAAGCCACAACGATAAAACTTACCAAAGTGTCGCTTTAGGAATGCAACGATCTCTGTGTGTCGATCATATGCTGGAGTCTTAATGCATATGTTAGTATTCCCAACATAATCTTCTACTTTCTCCACGCCACCCATGACCAGTTGCAATACTCCTGCTTGAATATCTTTATATCCACGATCGAGTAGTGTCTCAGCTGCATCAATCTTACGTTGGCTACCCCAATCTTCTGGATACTTGTCAAGCTGTTTCTTTATCTTGGAAACATTGATTCCAGTTTTAACGATACGAATGTTATCCAAAGAAGTCCTCCAGTGAAGACTTTTCTTCTACGCTCCAACCCAGTGGTTCAATAACTGAGTCAAGTGCATCAAGGAAAGTCTTTTCGAATTGTTTGTCATAGTCAATGAATTGATGAAGACCAAATTCCTTTGGAAGTTCTTGCGAGAATGCAACAACGTCTTCATTGAAGGGGTTGGGTTTCTTAACATACACGAAACGAATCTTATCGCCATCACGAATCAACTGGTGTTTCTTTTCAAGACCTTTACGTTTGACATAGTGATTGAACAACAATGCACCTCGAACATGTATCGGAGTACCCTTTGTATATATTGGAGAACCAGCATACTGTTTCATACCATTCACACCACGAGGAAACGCAATCTCTTCAACAGGAAGATTGTTGAATTCTTTTCGGAACTCAATTATATATTCCTGTAGAACCTTCTGATCTCCTTTGAGGATAACCTCAATCGAATCACGCAACTTGCTACGAATAACCGCAGGTGTAGAAGACTTGACCATTTCCAAACCCATAACCTTGATCTTAGGTTTTGCATATTGAACACCCTCTGAGTTATACACATTAAGAATGTATCGTTTCTTGGCAGTCCAGATACCTTTGTCCGCCAGAACCTCACGTTTCATTTGCATCTTCTGAGCAAAAGCACTCATGTAATCAGCAAGTTCCTGATAGCCTTTATCAATGAATGGTTGGAAAACATCTTCACAAATCTTGTCCATGAATTTAATTTTCTGATCATCAGTCTTACCAGCGCAAGCAGACTCAACAAGATCTTCAAGAGAAAGATAGATTGAATCCGTATCAATGGCAATCACAAAATCTTTGCCATCGGTCTTGAGAGTTTTGTTCATGAAGGCATTTAACTTGTTGGCCATCCAACGAATGGACAGCTGACCTGACGTAGTAATACCCTCAGCCATACGTAGATCGAAGTAGCGGAAGTACTGATTACCCATGGCACCATAAGCTGAGTTCAACGCAATCTTCATGGCCATCTGCAGATTGTTTAGACGAGAGATCTCCTTGAGCAGTTGCGTCTTGGATTTATCGTTCTGGTATTCCTGTTCGACTTTCAACATCTGCTTCTTGAATTTGCTTCGGTCAATGTACATCTTTTCCATCAACTCAGGCATGAACCCTTTGACGTCTTTGCGATAACACCAACCATTTGCAGTCAATGAAAGACTTCTGCGTTGCGCATAAGAAGTATCAACTTCTTGATTGAGTAACTTCTCAACAGTGCAAGGGATTTTATCATGCGTCAATGTTTCGGGACTGATGTTATACTGCATGATCAAGTGAGGATACAGCGAGTTCAAGTCAAACGAGGCAACCCACTTATGCAATCCAAGAATAGGATCTTTAACATACGCACCTTCAAACTGAGCATCTTTACCAGAACCAGTCTTTGCTGGAATGGCAACCATCTTTTTACGTAGATGATTGTAGATGATGGCGTCCCACATACGAACCTGAGAGAATACATCTTCATAGTTGATCTTGGCATTATACGCCATGGTCAAGCATAGTTCAATCAAACGCATCTTGTCATCAAGACGATACACAAGTTCAGTATCTCGAATGTTATACTCAACAAAGATCTGCCAGAAGTTTGTGTAGGAATCTTTGAAGTCCTCTCCAGGCAACTCAAGTTTACCTTCACCAAGTTCTTCTTGACAGATATAGTCCAGACGATATGACTCTTGCTTTTGGTATGTAAACTTCTTGTACAGAGCAAGGTAATCTAGGTGCGCAATGCCTTGAATGTCGTAGTGAATTTCTTCGTTACCTTTGATAAAGGTCTTACGTTCATTCAGGTATCCCCATGGAGAAAGTTTCTTGGACATGGACTCACCAAGTTCTCGATCGATACGACGAACAAGATATGGAATGTCAAAGAACTCAGTGTTCCATCCAGTGATGACATCTGGATAGTTGTCCTGCCACCAGATGATGAATTCTTTTAGTAGTTGTTGTTCATCACGGCAGGTTTTATAAACAACATCGTCACGATCATGAACGAATGGCTTGGTACCGAAAACCGTAATCTGTTTTGTCTTGCTGTCTTTGATTGAGATTAACAGAACCTCTTCATTGGCAAGTTTGATATCTGGAAAACCATTTTCTGTTTTGGTTTCAATGTCCAGTGAGAACACACGAATGTTATCCATGTCAAAGCGAATGTCACTTTCATAAGTGTCGCTGATGTATTGACAAACGTAGTTCGTGTTTCCGTAAACGTCAAACCCTTGCACATCTTCGTAGCGTTTGACGAAGTCTCGGGTTTCCTTTATCGTTCCTGTCTTGATCTCATCGACAATAGTTCCATCAAGAGTTGACCATTGACTGGTTTCTTTCTTGGATGGAACATAGAGTGTTGGGAAGAAGTCAACTTTACGAGCAAAAGGTTTTCCATTCTCAATACCTCTGACGCACATTCTGTCGCCAAGGGGAAACACATTTGTATAAAATTGCATTAAGTTTGTTTTCCGTACATTAGTTGCATTGCGTCAAGTGCGCAATCGTGGACTGGATGATGTTTGATTACAGCTGCACGATTAAACAATGGGTGGTCAACTTCAACATATCCATTGGTAGTTCCGTAAAGAATATCAACTGCTGTTCGCACATCCCTCCACATATTATACCCAGTAATAGGTTGCAGGTCAAGTTTCTTTGCCAGACTATCTATTACCATTTGATCAAGTGAACCTCTTGCCCACATTGTTTGTTTCTGAGCATTTGGGATCTTGTTCATGTAAGCATGCAGTGTAGCAATTGCATGTTCAGCAATAACATCAGTTGAGTCTGGATCGAATGATACTTTCTTAACATACTCATGTTGGTTTGCCCACCATTCTATAGTACCAATGTCAACAGTTCTTCCCAAACGAACACCTTGATCTTTGGCTTTGATCTTTACAAAGCATGCGTTGTCAAGTAGATCCTGATACGTTGGTCGTTTCTCTGGGTCAAAATGAATTAACGCTGCCGATAAAATGACAGCGTTAGATTCAACACCCAATGTCTCCACATCGAACATGAACATTAATAGTCCCTCTTATATCCAACCTCAGTAACAAAGGTATGCATCTTCTGTTCATCAGACCATGAAGAACAGTACTCATTTTCTTTGTCACACAGGGTAATGATTTCTTCCCTTGCAATTTCACGAGTGCTAAGAATAGACTCACCAATCCAAAGTTGAGAAAACTCTCGCATCTCTTCAGAGGTAACTGTGTCAGCTGCCCATGTGTCAGCATCGCAAGGATACTCACGTTCGTTATGATCATCGGGTACTTCGATAACATAACGCATGCGGTATTGGGAAATAGTATCAACCAAAACAAATTTACTCATCTTTATTACCTTTCATTGCCAGTGCTTTGTTTAAAGATTTCTGCGCATGACGCAGTCCGAATTCCATCTCATATCTTTGTTGTTTCAATAAAGAAATCTCACGAGATTGTTGTGTAGTATGTTCATACAAATCTACAGTATCTTTCTTGAGTTTCTCAACCCAAGTAGTTACTTTATGTATAGTAACCCAAGTGCCATCAGCAAGTTTGGTATGACCATCACGAATACGCAATTCATCAGTCCACCTACTACCTTCCTTTTCTTCTTTCCAAGAAGGAATAGGTTCAAACAAAAACAATTCTTGTTGTTCTAATTTCCGTAGGAGAACATCAAAGTTTTCTTCAACCGTATCTTTACCATAAAACATTATTCATCTCCCTCATCGACTTCATCATTACGACCATCCATATCTGCATGGATATCACAAAGAGTACGATGCCAGCCCATGCTGTATCGTTTTCCTGGAGCACCACACTCTTCACAAGTACGATAACTCATACTCTCCGCAAACGAAATAAAGTTATAGTGTTTGTCAGTTGCAGCCTGAACATAAAATCTCAACCCACCAAACTTTTCTTTTACTTGAGAAGCAACTGGAACTTTACTTGCTTCTTCTTCCATGATCTGTTTACGGAGATCGATCTCACCCTGTGTGATAATATCACCAGAGCCACCATACATCTTCTCACCAACTTTATCTTTGATGAATTCATAGCGACTCTTTGCTGCATAGTATTCACTACACAAGTTACCACAAAGAACATCGATGATATTATACCATCCATCACCAGTAGAAATACCCCAACACATGGCTGTGGTTCGCATATCCGCATTGCGATCCTTGAAGATCAGCGGATACTTTGCACATAGTGCTTCATCAAGTTCAGTTCTCATGACCAAGTCCTATGTGCTTCAGCAATATGTTCCATGCCGTCGTATTCTTCAACGATGTAGTCAACATCATCTGGAATTTCTACAACTGCTAATTCAGCATGAGAACCATTGGCTGCATTACCTAGTTCTTCAACTGCTTGAACCAATGCTGGGTCATGTCGTTCGATCTCTCGTTCACCAACAGTTTGAGCAGATTGGGTAGCATTGTATGCACGACGATCTTCCATGGACATAGCATAGAATGCTTCGCCTTCTTTATCTTCAAGACGATCTTCTGGCTTAACTGTCCAGTAAGTCCAAAACTTCCAATGGTCTTTACCTTGCTCTGGATATACAGTGATACCTTTGATCTCAAAGTATCGCATAACTGCCTCATGGCTCAAACCAAACCCACCATAACAACGATTGATTACAACTTTCATTTTATATCCTTTGAATTATCTGCAACATCTTTATCATCACGAATCTCAACAAAGATTGGAAGGAACAAAGACTCATCTCCCAATTTATTCTTTATACGACTATTATACTTGATTGCCACAATTCGGTCAACTAAATTTTCATTGATCAAGTTCTTGCGTTGCAGATCGTTTAGACCAGAACCAACAGATACTTTTACAACTCCATCAGCTGACTCACAAAGTAGATTACCAAGCATACCTACATACTTACCCTTACCTTCTTCAATGCCAACGATCTTAAGATCACACTCAAGTTCTCCCTTGAATTTGATCTGAGACTTGCTTCGTTTGTCTTCCCATTCACCAGAGCCATCCTTGAGGATGATACCTTCAAACCCTTCGGTAAGATATTCTTGAAAGATCTCTTGCGCTTCTTCTAGAGTTTGCACAATGGTAGTGGTCACAGTCCATATCTTTTTGTTCTCTGACTCTTGTTTGGAAACAAGCTGAACTAAATTTGAGAATCGTTTTGCATATGGAGTTGGACAGTGCCCATCAGTAAAGTAAGCAAAGGGAATCATATCCCATACGCTTGCACGAACCAGTGCAGCTTCTTGAACACTGATAGTTCCCTTGTTGGCTTTGGAAAGAATTCCATTACCAGTTTGACGATCAGCAAATTGATGATCACCTTCAAACATGATGAGTAACTCTCCATCAAACACGCAGTCAACATCACCAGCAAGTGCAGCAAATTCTGCTTCCAGATTACCAAGCAGGTTTAGTTCCTTGCCATTTCTACTACGGAATTCTACCTTACCACTTCTGACGATAGCGTTGAAGCGCATCCCGTCCATTTTCATTTGGGCGTATGCTGGATACTTTATTTTGTCTACCAGTTTCTGGTCGTATCCGCTGCACAACATTACTGGATACTCTTTGATCAAGCCACCCCACACTGCGTTTGCAGTTGATACTTGCACGCCACATTTCAAATCCTTTTGAATAATACGCTCGATGACCTTTGCATCGTCTTCGGTTGTGTTGCTAAGAATAGCGGTCAGGTGTTCAATGGCA
>Ga0208966_1000802_pt1 | contig 9890 bp, 6 predicted proteins | sample GreLakmeHU45MSRF_FD_187701 | JGI IMG/M metagenome (GOLD analysis project Ga0208966, IMG submission 187701) | Freshwater lentic microbial communities from great Laurentian Lakes, MI, USA - Great Lakes metaG HU45MSRF (SPAdes) | ecosystem: Environmental > Aquatic > Freshwater > Lake | place: Great...
CTTAAAGTTTAAAGGGACACCCAAGCTTCTTTCTACTTGGGCATAGGCCTTTTCATTGTCCATGCTAATTTTTAAAATGGCCCCCTCTTTGCTAGCAGCTGCAATGGGGCTAGTTCCTTTTATACCATTTTCATCTGTCCAATTTAATTGATACTTTTCTCCTTCAATTGGCCTTAATTTAAAAGTACCCATACCATCATGTAAAACTTTTAAAGTATCCAAGACTTTGTTTTTATCATTTACTAAAAAGCCTTTAATGAAAACAGGTATGCCATAATTATTCGTGGCTTTAAATGCAATTTTATGCATTAAGCCCTGCACAAATGTCCCACCTTCTGGGAAAACATCAACCCTTGTTTTGGGTGCAATACTATTTTTTGCTTTAGAAACTACCCCATTATTGATGGAGATATCTTTTTCATATAAAAAAACACTATCATCATTTAACATCCAACGCGTGTAGGCTTTGGCTTTTAAAAAATTTCCTTTGTAATTAGCAGGCACATCGAAACTGCCTTTTGCCGATGATTGATACAAAGGAGCTGCTGTTTGTTTGATATAATTCCCATTGTTATCATACCAACTAACATATACATTCCTGCTGGTGCTTGGCCATTCTAATCCAGACATTACATAGAGCTTATAAAATATAGTCTCTCCAGTATTATACATGGTTCTGTCAAAATGAATATGAATTTTTTCGTGTGGAAAATCTTCTTCATAAATATTTAATAGCGAATCAAATACTTGCGCCTTCGACTTGAAAGAAAAAATGATGGTAAAGAAAAAAAGTATAGTCAGGACCTTACTTAATTTAACTGACTGAGATTTATGAGTGCGCATGGTATTTTATAAACTTGAGTAATAAATTATTTTATTTTGAAGCAGATGGATGGCTAGTTTTTTGAATGTAATTAATGCCCAATACAATAAGTATAATCAATAAGCCAAAAAACTCTCTTGACTCTTCTATCCAAGGTTTTTCTGCTTTCATAGTGGATGCAATATTAGAGGCATTATGAAATTGTACCCAATCGATAATACCATTGGTGTCAAACATTTTATAAATAGCATACACACCAAATACCAAAAAACCAGCCCAATAAGCCATTTTAGAAATAGGCTTTTGTGCAAATTTTAAATAACAAAGTAAAGCAGGATACAAATAAATAGGTATCCATAAATAAGGATCGGGGTCGTTATATTGAACCACTGCAAATAAAATAAAAACGACACAAAAAAAGATATTAAAAAATTTCATTTAGGCAAATGCGTTAACTGTTTAATTGGCTATTATAAAGTTAATAATAATTAAATGTCTAGGCTCTTCTTTTTCGGCCGGAAAGGTAAAAAATTCGCCTTCAAGCCTAGTTTAGGCAATTAAACTTCAATACTTACCCTTGGTTCAATGTTAAAATAACAGATTTTAAATCATATATATTATCAAATATATAATTGGGATTGGCTGTTAATAATTCAGCCTTAGTATGTGCACCAGTAGTGACCCCAATATTATACAAACATCCAGCATTGCGGCCCTCTTCAATATCAATAGTAGAATCCCCTACTTTAATAACAGAGGCTGCATCTGCTATGTTTAATTTCTCCATAGCGAGTAATATCATATCGGGGTTCGGTCTATTCTTAGTAACATCAGAGGCCGTCACTAGTAAATCATAATGCTGTCCAAGCTCCCAATTTAATTTTTGTATTAATAAACTAGCAGTTGCATGGTTGTAGCCTGTGTTTAATACTACTTTAATACCCATATCTCTTAATTCCTGAAATAACCTTTCTGTATTTTTGGTGGGTACTACAATTAAATTTTCATAAGCTTTATCGAGTAGCAACAAAAAGTCTTTAAATATTTCTTGAATACTTTGTTCATTTAATGTAATATGACTTTCTACTAATGTTTCTCTAATAGCTTGTAATTTTTCCTTACCTGCTCCCCATTTTAATACATCTTCAAATGAAACACTAGGGCACTGCTTTTCAATTGCCTTATGTAAAGTATGGTATACCACATTACCTTCATCCACCGAAGTGCCTGCCATATCAAATACAACCATTTTAATTTTCATATAATTATTTTATAGATGATTAAAGATTATTTTATAGATGATTCAATGGCTTCAATAAAAGATTCGATAGTGGGGCTTACTAAATTTGGGTCTTTGGCTAAATCATCCCATGTTCTTAAACTAACCGCTTCTTTATAAAATTCATTTTTCTCAAATAACAAAACTTCCTCTTCATTCATAACACCCCCCTGAAACTCTAAACTTATTTTAGAAGGTATAGACAATGTTTCTAAATAACCTGGTTCGGTAGCACATAAATATCTTTTAGCCGCTACATGTAATTTAACGGGTTCTACTGCCGCTAATTTAAAATGTTTAGTTAAATACTTTTCACCTAATAATTCGTGCATATCATCAATGCCATTATCACTTGCATCATCTGGCAAATCATGTAATAAATGCCCAATGTCATGTAATAAGGAAGCTGTAATTAGTTCATTACTGGCATTATGCTTTCTTGCTAGTTCGGCACATTGTAAAGCATGTTCTAATTGCGTTACTTCCTCTCCACCATACATAGAGCCCCCATTTGTTTCAAATAAATGTATAATTTCTTGTGTAATTGGATGTCTCATAGAATTATTATCAAAATTATTATTAAATATTATTAATCATTTCTTCTGCAAAACCAAATGACATGGTCATACCATGTCCGCCAATTCCATTTAAAATATAAACCCCTGGTTCAGGATTTAAAAATAAATCAGAAGCCCCATTGGTCATAATAGGATAAACCCCATTCCAGGATTGTATCATTTCCCATTGATCAATATGAATAAGCTTCTTCAGGTAATCTAAAATCATATTGTTTATTTCAATTTTGTCAAAAGGGTCAAAATCTAAAGCGTATTCATGAGAATCTCCTACAGTTAACTCCCCTTCATTATTTTGAGATACCATTACATGTATTCCGTATTTTAAATATTCTGGAATTTCTTCTTCTATTTTCATTCTTAATTTAGTGAGTGAAGAAGAGGCTGTAAAGCTTTTATAATGAAGTAAAGAAAGTCCACCACAAATAGAGGCCCCAATTCTATAAGTCGGGTCTTTATGTTTAAAGCGCATCATTTGTAATTTGGTCTTTGTAATAGGTTGTTGCTTAAATTGAGCTGGGTATAAAGTTTCAAAATCGGGGCCTGAACATACGCAAATCATATCTGCACTATATTTAGTTTTGCCTGCAAATGCCGCGTTCGATGTTACACTGCTAATAGCAGTGCCCCAAATAAATTGCACATTATATTTCTCGGTTAAATAGGCAGGCATTTTTCTCATACCTTCTCTTGGATCAATAATTGCTTCATCTTCGCTTCTTAGAGCTCCCATTAAACCCTCGCCATTGATGCCATTATAATTTTCCAAAACTAATTGTTTTGAAATGACAGAAACAGGTCTGTTTTTAGATTTAAAAAAACTTCCTATTTCCTCCACCACATTCATCTCTTCTTTGCAATACGCTAAATGTAAACTACCACAAGCATTGTAGGGAGTATCAGAAGCATGTAAGTAGTCTAACCAAATTTCCTTGGTTCTTACTGCCCTATTGTACAATTTTCCATCTGGTTGACCTACGGGCCATAGCATACCAAAATTTCTTACACTGGCACCTAATGAAAATTGACTTCTTTCAATAACTGTGACTTGATAGCCTTTTTGAGCCAAGGCTCTTGCAGTGGCTAGTCCAAGAATGCCGGCGCCCACGACGATGGCTGTTTTATTATTCATAATTATATGTTTTATACTTTTTATTAAAATATAAGAGTGTTGTAATACTAATTAAACTGCCAATAATAGACAAAAATAAAACACCATTGCTATAAAAATAAGTCCAACTTATTGAAATTCCCATTGAACCTTTGGCTATAATAACAAACACTGATGCTAAATACCCAAAGGAATCAACTAAGTACATAAAATAACCCACATTCCCTTTTATTTTGAAAGTTGCAATCATGCGATCAAATAATATACAATTAAATGGTATATAACCCATATACAAACCAAGGCCCACTAAAATTATCCATACATAGCCAGATATAATCTGTTGCATAAAAAGAAAAGTACTTACACCACAAAGCATAAATCCAGCCAAAATAATTATTTGTGAAATTTGAAAGGCTAATTTATTATTTTTAATATAAATCATGCTTGCAATAAGAACAAGTACAGAGACTGCTATAGGCAATTCAGTACTTGTAAAAATACCTGCACTATTTCCATAGCCTAGTTCTAACCAAATATCTGCAGCAAAATTGTCTCTTATATCTCTAAAAAGTGTAAGTAGAATATAAATGAAAATAAAAGAAACTAAGCCAAAAGAAAACATATTAAAAAAACGTTTTCTTTCATTTTTATCCATCGGTACTCTAAGCGATTTTTCTGCTGCTTCTAAAGCAGTTGGATTTGGTATTTTCTCTAATAAATAGACTAATATAATTACAGGAATTAAAAAAACTAGCCCTGTATAAAATGGGATCCAGTTTTCTTGAACCTGATAAGTAAGTTGAATCCACTTTGCTACAGTTTTAACAAATCCAGAAGAAATTATAAAACTAACTGCCATTGTAGCGCCAATAAAATCTGATGTTTTACGGCCTTCCACAAAAGAAAAAATCAAACCCCATAACACCCCCAAGGGAAGACCATTTAAAAATAAGAATACAATATTCCAAGGCGATTTAAATAAGGGGAATAACAATAATGGTATAAAAGATAAAATAATTAAAATCAAAATTGACCAACCTCTCCCCACTTTGTTTAATTCTGCAATAAACTTAATACCGTAAAATTTACTTATGGTATAGCCCAATACCTGGGCAATCACTAAAATATTTTTATAATCAACTCCAAATATTTTAGGTTCATCTAGATACAATCCAATAGTAAATGGTTTTCTGAAAGCATATACAGATGCATATGTCAAAAAACAAATTACTGCTATATAAACAGAAATCAAAAAGCTATTTATATTTTCTTTTTTCAATATTATTGGACTATATAAAATTAAGAAAGAGTCCCGATAAATCGGGACTCTTTCTTTTCGATTGCTTGCTTAAAACCATATAAACCCCCGTTTATATACGCTCTTTATTTAATGATCCACATTTTAGCATTAATGTCATCTGAACCACCATATTGTGAAGCAATGGCAGCCTCCACATTTGTTTTATTAACCGCTCTTTCTGAATTTGGATATTGATAACGTAAAGCAACTCTATTGCTATTACCTGTTCCCGCTCCAGTATGGAAAGTAGGTACACCCGTTCTTCTCCAGTTATAATAACCTTCAGCACCACTGTTTTGATACATCGCTAAATACTTTTGTAACAAAATTTGATTTAATCCTGTAGTACCCGTACCAGCATATTTAACAGTTGATTGTGCGTAGTAAGTAGCATAGTTAAAATCCACAGAATAAGTAACTGATTCAGCTAAAGTACCACTTGGCTTTTGGAAAGTAACTGTATTAGCCCCTTCTTTAACACCATAGAAAGTTTGAGAAGCTTTGATACCATTTTGGTACCAAGTTTCTGCACTTTGGCCAGTAATCCAACCTCTGTGTGCTGCTTCTGCCATATTAAAACACATTTCTTGATAACCTACTTGTGTAGTTGTTTCAGCAGTATAGGTTTGATAGTAACGTTTACGATTGATAAATGAGTATTTACCTATGTTCGCATTGGCGCTCATTTCAGCTAAATCTTCTCCAGAACCTGCACCCATAAATGCATCATATGAATTTGGTAATTTACCCGCAGCTACTAATGCAGCAGCTGGTTCAGCTACGAAGAAAGTTCTTGGGTCTTTTAAGGTAGTTAAGTTTCCTAAATAAGTAGATGACATGTTATAACGAGTAGCATCAAATCCAAAATTATCTGGGTTAGTTGAGTACTTGTTATATTGGTTGTTGTATACAAAAGTTAAGTTATCTGCATCGCTAGCAAAAACTGGGTATTTAGTTGCATTGCTAATTGTTTCTGCAAACTTAGTTTTAATGGCTAAATCTGTATCTGCTTCTTTATTAGACAATTGAATTAAAACTCTTAGCTTAAATGTATTCACAGCCTTTTGCCATTTAGATAAATTGTTGCCATAATAAAAGTCGCTTGCTAATACATAGTTGGTTGTTTTTAATGAACCCATTTCTGTGTTAGCTTGCTCCAAATAAGTTAATATTTGTTGGAAAACTTGCTTTTGTGTATCATACTTAGGTGTTACATTATCTAACCCTTTAAGGGCTTCAGATACTGGAATATCACCTAAGTTCATGGTTAAATCATATAAATAAAATGCTTTTAAAAATTTGCCGATTGCAGTATAAGGATTCGGTGCAGCAACAGATTTTGAAGCTTCAGATTCCATTTGTGCAATATTTTTTAACATATTGTATCCGTTGTAAGAATAGCCAGTCCAGTTGTACTCTTGGTTTCCATAATATGCATAGTTACATACATAATATTGGTTCCATCTTTGGTTACTATTAAATGCACCCTCATTAAAATCTAATAATACACTGTTTAGTATTAAGTTAGCTGGTACACTTGTTGCTCTGTTAGGATCGGCAGTTAGAGAATCGAAAGACTTGTTACAAGCTGATATCGAGCCTATCACAAGGACTAAGGTTAGTATTTGAATTATCTTTTTCATATTTTATTGGTTTTTCTTTATTTAAAAAATGAAGTTTAAATTGATACCATAAGATCTTGTAGTTGGTGTTTGCAAATTAATAGAATTCTCACCAGGGTACTGATCAATATCAACATCATTAAATTTCGAATCTGGCATCCAGTATAATAAGTTTCTTGCTACTAGAGATACAGTTGCTTTTTTGAAAATAGACTTTTGAACCATCGTAGTTGGTAATTCATAAGTCAATACAACTTCTCTTAATTTAAAGAATGTTTTACTCATTATGTTTGGCTCAGGAATACCGTGTACACGGCTAACGTAATCTTGGATAAAAGTTTTAGTGGCGTTAGGAGCAAATGTTAATGCATCATAATTAGTAATTTTACCAGTTACCGCATCATATTTTGGAGTTCCAGAAGCAACTTGAACACCTTCACCTACATAAGATTTAACTCCTTTGTAATCTTGGTATCTTGCAGTACCATAAGCCCCTTGGATTGTTTCTATATGACGACCACCTTGGAATGTTTTCTTTCTAACATAATCTTCCATTATACCACCTACACGACCATCCACTTGTAAGTTTAAAGTGAAAGCTTTATAGCTTACTTTATTATTTAAACCCCATACATAATCAGGATTAGAATTACCTGCAAATTGAGCTACAGGTAAAACTACTGGACGACCACCGCCATCATTGATAATTTGACCGTCTTGAGTTCTAGCAAACTTTCTGAAGTAAACTGCATCTGTTCTCATACCCTTTGTGTAAAAAGTATTTAATGCATTCACACCTGTTGGTAATTCTTCTAAGATATTTTTGAAAGTACCTACGTTCAAAGTCACATCCCAGTTAATACCATTTGCTTTTCTAATGATTGCACCATTGATAGTGAAATCATAACCAGTTCTTTTTGTTTTTGTACCATTCACTACATAAGAAGCATAACCAGAAGCTTGTGAAATAGATTTAGAGAAAATTTGAGGACCATCTAAGTAACTAAAATAAGTTGCTTCAATGCCTAATCTATTGTTAAACATTCTTGTCTCCACACCAAACTCTAAGTTAGTTCTATCATCAGGCTGTACATCGCTATCTAATAAAGTATTCGTAAAAGCAGCTTGTGTAGTATTATTGTAACCAATACCAGTTGAATATACACCAGCATAAGTATAAGTTGGACCACCATAAGTTGAAGAGTATTGCTCACCATATCCTACAGGAAAACCATTATTAGGTGTAGAACCAATGAAATCAGATACGAAACTACCACCCCCTCTAACTTTTGCATAAGAAGCTCTTAACTTTAAGAAGTTAACTTGCTTAGGCATTGTTAAATAATCACTCAATACAGTGCTTAAGTTGAATGAAGGATAGAAGAATGAATTATTATCTTTTGCTAAAGCAGATAATTGGTCATTACGTCCTGTAATATTCAAATTAGCATATTTGCTTGCTTCAATATCTACAGAGTATAATAATGATCTTACTCTCATCTCAGACGCGAAATTATATGCTAAAACAGGGTTTCTACTGTTTGCAAAATTGTAAACATTAGGAACGTTTAAATAATTTGTTGAAGTAAAGTTAGAGTTATAGTTGAACTGTCTTAAGTTACCACCTGCGAAACCATTGATGTTAAAGAAATTAGCAATTTTTGGAGTTCTGAAATTTGCACGGAATTCATTATTGGTTTCAAACATATTTCTCTTGTCTTCTCTATAATCACCTTTACCTTCTTCTCTACCATAAGGATGTGCAGAGAAAGGCATTTTTTCATTTCTCATTAAATCATAGGTAGTTGCAGATGTTCTTGCGAATAAATCAACATACTTATTCATTTTATAAGTTAAACTTGTATAAGCATAGATATCATTTTTGTAATGACCTCTAGTCCACTCATAAGCCATAAAGTAAGGGTTATGGTATCTTTGATATTCCGCATAGATACTTTGAACACCTTCTTTACCTGGCTGCCAGTAGTTTCTCATATCATCCATACTCCAATCAGCACCACCCCAAATAGTAATATTATAAATTACAGAGTTAGGGCCGTAGTTTACGTCTGGGAAATTATCAGAATATTGTCTGCTGTAGTTAATGTTCGCATCTAAAGTTAATTTAGAGTTGAATCTTAAAGTAGAAGCCAAATTTAAATTGGTAATATTCATGCTTGTATTTGGCAAAATACCTTTGTTGTAAGTATTACCTAAAGAGAATCTAAGATCAGTTTTTTCAGTAGAAGACGCAATTGAAAGGTTTGTAGTATTTAAAACACCTGATTCAATAAAACGTTTTAAGTTGTCCTTACCACGCGCTACCCAAGGTGTTGAAGATCTCTTTCCAGTGATTGGATCAACAGGGCTATCGTATTGAGGAATTAATTGACCTTCGAATTTTGGTCCCCAAACGTCATAATCCGCATCGTTTGTTCCAGCACCATTACCATCCACGAAAGCATAAGTACCATGATCACCAGGACCATACTCATCTTGAGTTTTTGGTAAAGCAATAAAACCATTTTGTACAGTTGTACTTGTATTTAATTCTACAGAATATCCTCTTTTATCTTTAGTACCTTTTTTTGTATTAATGATGATAGCACCATTTTGACCTCTGTAACCATATAAGGCAGAAGCCACAGGTCCTTTTAACACGTTATAAGACTCGATATCATCTGGGCTAATGTTCCAAGTATCAGAGTTGATAGGCACACCATCCACTACAATTAAAGTTACACGACCACCTCTTAAAACTAAGTTGGGTATTCTTAACATTTCTTGGTTAAGACCTACTGTTAAACCAGCCACCTTACCTACTAAGTTATTAATAGGATTCACCTCTCTTGCTTTCACTAATTCAGCACCTTTAACATCTTGAGTAGAGTAACCTAATTTCTTTTTTTCTTTTTTGATACCCAATGCTGTTACAACCACTTCGTTTAAAGATTCGTCTACTTTAACTAAGGCTACTACTAAATCACCAGCACTTGCAGTCACTGATTGAGTTTGGTAACCCACATAGCTAACTACAATGGATGCTTTATTAGGTACATTGTTAATTGCAAAAAGACCATTCGCGTCTGTACGAACAGACTGGCTTTGTCCTTTTACTAAAACAGTTGCAGCTTCTAAAGCTTGTTTTGTTTCAGCATCAATTACCTTTCCTTTAATTTG
>Ga0208966_1000803_pt1 | contig 9884 bp, 9 predicted proteins | sample GreLakmeHU45MSRF_FD_187701 | JGI IMG/M metagenome (GOLD analysis project Ga0208966, IMG submission 187701) | Freshwater lentic microbial communities from great Laurentian Lakes, MI, USA - Great Lakes metaG HU45MSRF (SPAdes) | ecosystem: Environmental > Aquatic > Freshwater > Lake | place: Great...
AATGCGCGAATCGCTGAACAAGCGCCTCGCTGAAACTGGCGCCGATGCGATTAAGCTCTCGGTCAACGACTTCATCCTGAAAGCCTCCGCCGAAGCCCTCCGCCGCGTCCCCGCGGTCAACGCTTCCTGGGCTGGCACGAGCATCCGCACCCACGGCGCGGTGCACCTCTCCTTCGGCGTCGCCCTCGAAGATGGCCTGGTCACCCCGGTCATCCGCGACGCGCACATTAAGACGCTCAAGGACATCGCCGTCGAGGCGAAGGCCCTCATCGGCAAGGCCCGCTCAAAAAAGCTCACGCCGAGCGAGATGTCGGGCTCGACCTTCACGGTCACCAACCTCGGGATGTTTGGCGTCACCGGTTTCTACGGTATCATCAACGTACCCAACGCTGCGATCCTCTCCGTCGGCGCGACCATCAAGAAGCCTGTCGTCGACGCTCAGGACCGCATGGTCATCGGTCACCGGATGGTGATTGGCCTCTCGGGCGACCACCGCGTGGTCGATGGCGCCAACGCCGCCCAGTTCCTCCAGGCGCTTAAGCAGCTCCTCGAAGAACCAGCGCTGATGCTGATCTAACCCGAGCACAGGCTCTTCCGAAACCCGGGCCCGCCAGGCGCCCGGGTTTTTTGTGCCCACCTCAGAACGTTCGGACCGACGATAACCCGCCGTCCACGTGCAGGATCTGGCCGGTCATGAAACGGGAGTTCCCTGAAAGGAGATGCGCGACGAGCGAAGCCATGTCTTCGGAACGACCGACCTGCTGTAGCGGATGACGCTTCGCGGCGGCTTCCTTCTTGAGGTCGGAGTTGAGCAATGCGCCCGCGAGCGGGGTGTCCGTCAGCGACGGGGCGATGACGTTCACGCGGATGGCCGGCGCCCATTCGGCGGCGAGGCTCTTGGCGAGGCCTTCGACCGCACCCTTGGCCGCGGCGATGCTGGCGTGCATGGGCATACCCTGCGCGACGGCGACGGTCGAGAAGAGTACGACGGAGGCGTTACCCGAGGCCTTGAGCGCAGGCAGCGCGGACTGAAGCGCGGCGATGGCGCCGAAGAGATTCACCTGGAGATCGCGCTGGAAATCCTCCGCGGTGAGGCGATGGAACGGCTTGAGCGTGATTGAGCCCGGGAAGTAGACAAAGCCATCGAGGCGCTCGGGCCAGGTGAGCGGACCGGGCGCGGCGGCGTCAAACGACTGCGCGACGATGCCGAGGTCGGCGAGTTTGTCAGGCGAGCGGCACGCGGCATGGACCGTATGGCCATCGGCCTGGAGCTGCGCGACAGTCGCACGGCCGATGCCGGAGGTGCCGCCGATGATCGCAATGTGCTTGGACATGCCCGCAAGGTTGCGGAGCGGTCGCCGAGGTCAAACCGCCCGCCTCTTTTCCGGGCACGAAAAAGGCCGGAGGCGAACCTCCGGCCTGATACGGACGACCTAACGGTCGTTTACTTCTTCTTGGGCGCCTTGCGCGGGGTCTTCTTGTCGAGGTTCGCGTTAAGTTCTTCTTCAGTGAACTTCGTCGTGACGCCGGCAGCGGGGACTTCGGCCTTGGCGGTCCAGACAATCGCGTTGAGGACAAGCGTGCGCTGGCTGTCATTTGCCCAGCCGGCATGGAAGTGGCCTCCGGTGAAACCGAAGCCGCGTCCGCTATCCTTGCGCTCGACCGCCCAAGCGACAACCGTGGGCTTCTTCTCCTCGAGGACCATCTTCTTCACATCAGGGTTACCGGAGTGCCCGCCGTCGGCGCGGCTCATGGTCTCAGCCGGAGCGAGTGCGGAGAGGAGCGGCGTGACGCCTTCCATGTTGTCGCGGAAACGCATGTTGAAATACCACTCATCCTTCGAGCCGAACGGCTTCACGCCGCGGCTGGCCGGATGATCGGGGATGACCTTGAAGTCGGCCATCCAATGCGGATTTACGGACCAATTCTGCTCGAAGTAACCACCGAGCCAGTCCTTGAACTCCAAGGCGCCCTTGCCCTTGGACGAACGACCGGCCGGAGCCGGGCTCACGGGCTTACCGTCAACGCTTAGCCAACCGGCACGCTCGTAGGCGGGCTCGACGGCGTAATGGAGGCAGACGAAACCCGTGCCGGCCGCCATCTTCTTGGCGAGCTGGTCGAGGTGCGGAAGCGCGGGATGTCCGCCGCCGCCGTCGGAATAGATCACAATCGTATCGGCCTTGGCGACGCGCTCGTCGGAAGGCCACTCACCGTTGAGGGAGACGTCGATGTTGACGAGGGCGGCGGCGGACTGCCTCAGGCCGGAGGCGAGGAGCTGGATGCCGGCGTTATGCTCGTGCTCACCAGGTCCGTGGCTCGGACGACCGGCGATGAGGAGGACGTTCTTCTTATCGGCGGCCGAGACAAACGCGGCCGTGAGCAGGAGGAGGCTGAGGAGGGATTTTTTCATGAGAGGTTATTTGATTTCCTTGAGGACGATATCCTTGACCTGGACGACCATAGGCGGGCCGGCGTGGAGCTGGAGGGCGAGGAGGCCCTTCTTGGCACCGACGGCGGTCTCGTCGGTGACGTCGACGGTCTGGACGCCGTTGATGAAGTGCTGCAAGTGGCCGCCCTTGGCGACGACGCGGTATTCGTTCCAGTCGCCGGCCTTGATCTTGGCCTGGATCTCATCGGTCTTACCGAGGGAGCCAGTGACTTCGATCTTGGGCTTATTGGCTTCTTTGCCTTCCCTGATCACGACCTTCTCGCCACGCTTGGCGAGGACACCGCGACCCTTCTCCTCATAGAGGATACCGGAGTAGGTCTTACCCGCTTCGAAGTCGCCCTGATAGCCGGCGATCACGAAGCCCTTCGCATCGACGAGCTTGCTGCGGTACTGGACGCCAGAGTTACCGCCCACGATCTTGTATTGGAAGGTGAGCTCGAAGTCAGCCACCTCACCTTCCCAGACGAGGAAGGTGTTACCCTTGGTGGGGTTCTCCTTGGTCGTGCGTCCGGTGATGGCACCGTCTTCGACGGACCAGTAATCCAGGCCTTTCCAGCCCGCGAGGTCCTTGCCGTTGAAGAGATTCTTGTCCTCGGCGGAAACCGCTGCACAGAGCGCGGCGAGGGCGAGGAAGGGGGTAAGCAGTTTCATGGGGTAGAGGGTCGGAGGGGTTACTTCTGCTTGCCGAAGAAGCGGTTCAGGTTCTTCAGCCCCTTGACGGCTATGTCGTCGCGGTGCGGCTCCATGGCGCGCCAGATAGCGGCGGCACGGGCGATCACCTTGACGTCGGTGGTGAAGGATTCGATGACGACGTCCTTCTTATAGCCAATCTTCTTCAGGGCGGCGACGATGGGCTTCCAATCGAGGGAGTCGCCACCAGGGGTGCCGCGGTCGGTGCCGCAGGCGTGGAAGTGGCCGAGATGCTTGCCGCACTTGATGATGGCCGCCGCCTGGTTCTTCTCCTCGATGTTCATGTGGAACGTGTCGAGGAGTAGCTTCACGTTGGGCAGGTTGATGGCCTTGACGAGGCGGAGGCCCTGGTCGCAGGTGTTGAGGAAGTCGGTCTCGAAGCGGTTCAGCGGCTCGACGTCGAGCTCGATGCCCTTCTTCTGCGCGTACTTACCGATAGCCTTGAGGTTCTTGACGACCATCTTGAAGTGCTTGGCCTTGGTCTTGTCGTCATGGGCACCACTAAGACCGACGACGGAATAGAGCGGGCCGATGATGCGCGGGCAACCGGCGACGGCGGCCTGGTCGATGAGCGCCATGATGTACTTGCGGCCGGCGGCCTGATCCTGCGCGGAACCGCGAAGGTCGCGGCCAGGGCCCATACAGGCACACATGGAGCCGATGGCGATACCGGCGCTGGCGGCGGCGGCCTTCAGGAACCTCGGGTCGGTATGCGAAGGATCTTCGATCGGGATCTCGACGGTGTGGAAGCCCCAGTTCTTAAGCTTCTTGAAGAGATGGACGCTCTCGTTGGTGAACGGAGAGGCATAGAGGAACGTGTTAAGGCCGAAACGCATGGTGGTGTGGGTGAGGTGGGGAGGGTCGGAGTTTTGGAGGGGGTCAGGGGGCGGTCAAGGCTGGGAGTCGATCCGCGTCCTTTTAAGGGACCAGTTCGCCCAGAATGAGTAGCGCGCCCGGGAAGAAATGCAGGGGGGCGAAGCGCTCAGGCTTATCGATCAGGTTCTTGTTCTTCGCCAGGACGGCGGCCTTGTCGATCGGGTCGGCCAAGAGCTCCAACCGGACGGAATGCACGCCTTCCGGCAGGTCGGTGCCCACCGTGAAGGTGCTGAGGCGATTATAGGTGCAGTAAGCGTCGATCCGCTGGACGACGAAAGGCTTCTTGCCGTCGAGCGTGACGGCGACCTTGCCGCCGGCCGGGCCGACAATGTCGTACACGGCGCAGTGCGTGCCCTTAAACTTGAATTCGATGCTCTGGCCGGGCTGCGTGAGGCGGACCATCGCGGGTAAGCGGTTCGCCCAGCTCTTGGCGTAATCGGCCGTCTTCATGTCCGCCGGGGCGAGCCCGTCGGAGAGTTTGGCGGCGGTGATCGGCGCAAGCGTCGCCCGGTCGTAGTTGGCCGGATCGAGGGCGAAGTTACAGACGTGCACGGTCGGCACATGGTTCGCGATGGCGAGTGCAGGCAGCGAACGGATAATGGCCTGAGTGTAGAGCACCTGGCCGGTGGAGTCATGCGGATGGACGCCGTCCGGCGCGAAGACGAACTTGTCGCCGAGCGCGGCCTGGTCGGCGTCAGTCTTCGGCAACGGTGCCTTCCATAGCAGCTGGCCGGACTTGGCCAGCCTGGCGACTTCCATACCGAGGGTAATCGTCGGGATGCCGTAGAAGTCGGCGACCTTCTCCATGGCGCTGGCGGAACGCTGCAGCTTGCCTTCGAGCATCGGCGGGAAAAGCGCTTCAGTGATGGTGTACACGAAACAGATATCGGTCTTGGGGTTGGCCTTCCAAGTCTGGCGAACGATGCCTTCCATCGCGCGGATGATGCGCTGCGGGTCCGCACCGCCGTCGTTCACGGCGAACTCGACGAAGAGTAAGTCCGGCCCTTTCGAGAGCACGTCCTGCTGCACGCGGAAGACGCCGAGGTCCGAACCAGTGCCACCGATGGCGGCATTAATCTCCGTGAAGGTCGCCTGCGAGTAGGCCTTCTGGAAATGGGCAAGGGTCTGCACGCGCCAGCCCCTCTGCGCGGTGATCGAACCGCCGAGGTAACCGATCTTCACTTCGGCGCCGGCCGTCTGGGCTTTGAGAAAGAAATTCGGCAGGCCGCCGCGGGCGCGGACCTCCTTGGCGTCGACGAGGGGATAGTCCTTGTCGGCAGCCTGACCGAGAGCGACGACGCATAGCGCCAAGGCGGAGAAAAGCAGTCTCATGGGGGTATCAGATTAGAGGGAGGAAACGCCGAGGAGTTCCAGCCTATTGGCGATTCTGGGACAAAAAACGAAAGTCCTTCTTCCTTCCCCAAAGGAGCCTCGTAAGTTCATCGCATGGATAACGTCACGCACGCCGCCCTTGGAATCGCCGCCGGTATCGCCGTCCGCCGCGCCGGCGCCTCCCTGCCCGCCGCCGCCCTGGCCGGCCTGCTCGCCGGCGAAGGCCCTGACTTGGACGTCTTTATCCGCTCCGCCGGCGATCCGCTCGTCTCCTTCCGCTGGCATCGCCACTTCACGCACAGCTTCGCCTTCGCGCCTGTCTGGGGGCTCCTCGCCGCCTTGATCTCGGCTTGGTTCTTCCGCCGCCGACCGGACGCACATTGGCGAGACCTATTCCTGCCCGGGCTGGCGGGTGCGTTATCGCACGTGCTCTGCGATGCGTGCACGAGCTACGGTACGATGCTGCTCTGGCCTTTTGACTTCGGCCGCTACGCTTGGGATTGCATGCCAATTATTGACCTCATCGCCACCCTCCCGGTGTTGGTGCTCGCGATCCTCGCCTGGAAGAAGGCCGCGCCCCGACTCGCCGTCTACGGCCTGGTCTGGTTTACGTCGTATGCGTTGCTCGGCGTCTGGCAGCATGCGCGCGCGGAGACTGCGCTGCGCCAGTGGTTCGCTACACAACAGCTCACCCACCGCGTCGAACGCGTCGCGGTCAAGCCGACCGCCCTCAACCTCGTCGTCTGGCGCTGCGTGTGGCTCGAAGGCGGCAAGTGGCATACAGCTGCCGTGCGCGTTATGCCTTTCGCGGACCCGCAGGTGATCGTCGGCGAAAAGCGCGCGGCTTTGACTCCAAACAGTCCCGGCCTGCCCGCGGCTGGCTCAGCCGCGGCGGTCATCATTACCGACTTCTCCCGCTTCACGCAGGACTGGAACAGCTTCACGGCCGATGGTTCCGCGGTGCTCATCGGCGACATCCGCTTCGGCATGTTGCCCACGAGCGCGCGCCCGCTCTGGTCCGTCCGCTGTGAACCCACCGTGCCGAGCACCGTCGTGATTGACCGATCCCTGAAGCCGGGCGACTGGGGTCGCTTCGGGCAGATGATTGCTGGCACCCATCCCGATTTCGTCACCCTGAGATAAGGCGCTTCGCCCCTCTGAGTAATTCAGCGCAGCTCGAAGCGGTAGCTCGCAACGGCTTCCGCTTCGACCGGCGTCCGGTTGCGCGAGGCCGGCGCAAACGTTGACGCACGCGCAGCCGCCAGCGCGGCTTCATCGAGCAACCGACTTCCTGAGCTTCGCGTCATTTCGACGTGACGCACAGAACCGTCCGCGGCGAGAATAATGCGCAGGCCGACAATCCCTTCGACACCGGCGCGACGCGCACGCTCGGGATACGCCGGCTCCTGACGGAAAAGGAAGGACGGCGGCACGAACACTTCGGCGACCGGGGCCGGGGCGGCGGCGAGCACTTCGCCCTTCGTCGCAATGGCGGTAGGGGGAGCGGAAGTTGGCACCGTTAAAGCGGGTCGCACCATCACGACGGAAGGGACGGCGACGACGTTCGCTGCGACGGGGACGGGCAGCCCGGCGCCAAGTGCGACCCCGCCCGTGGCTTCACCCGGTAAGGCGATGGGTTCAGGCAACAGGGCCACGACGACGAGGCCGCCTTCGCGAGCTGGCTCGCTTCGGCCGAGCGATCCACCCAACCAGACCGCTCCGAATGCCGCAAGATGGGTACACCCGACGGCGATCCAGATCAGGCGATGGCGACGGCTTTCGAGCACGCTGGCAGGGTCAGGGCGTGGTCGCGTTCAGTCAAGAACGGGGCGTGTCATTTCGCCAGGTCGGGCGGGATCATCCAGAGTAGGCTCCAGGCCCCGTAAGGCCGCAGGCGCGTCGGCTTGGCCGTGCGCTCCAGGGCCATCAGGCCGGACTTGCGGAAACGAATCGCCGACCCGCCCTCAGCGATACCTAGCAACAAGGCCGCCAGTTCGGCGAGATGCGGATTATGCCCGACCAGCAGGCGACTCCGCCGGGACTTGCCGAGCAGCTCCGCCGTCTTCCGCGGATCATGCTCCGGCTCCAAGCCGCCCAGCACCTTGAGGGGCAATGGCGAGCCGGTCGCCAGCCGGAGTAGCTGGGCCGTGCGCACCGCGCGGACGAGCGGACTATGCTCGATCGCGTCGACCTCCTTGAGCGGCACCCGACCCGGGCCCTTGGCGAGTACGGCCACTTGGCGCTGGCCATGCGCCGTCAGGTCGCGCGAGGCATCCGGCTCCCCGGGGACGGCTTCGGCATGTCGGAGCAGGTAGAGGCGCATGTCGGCAAGTTGGTCAGGTAATAATATTAACGCAAATCGGTCTTGCTCACGGGCGCGGTCCGTTAACCAATCGCGCGTGCGCTTCGCCGCGATCGTCACCCTCCTTCTGAGCTTGTCGTTCCCGGCCGAGGCGGACGTCACTACGCGCTATTCGAAGGTGGGTATGAGCTTCGCCGGCACGATCTGCGTGGACGCCGCTACCGGGACGGTACTCTCGCAGGACAAGGCCGACTTCCCGGGCCACCCGGCGAGCGTCACAAAGCTCATGACGACCCTACTCGTCCTGGAGGACATTAAGGCGAACAAGCTGACGATGCGTAGCCGCGTCGCGGTCACCAAGGCCGCCGCCGACATCGGCGGCTCGCAGGTCTGGCTCGCCCCAGGCGAAAGCTTCACAGTCGAGGAGATGCTCTATGCGCTCTTGCTGAAGTCGGCCAACGACGTGGCCGTCGCCTTGGCCATCGACCGTGAAGGGAGCGTGCCCGCCTTCGTGGCCCGCATGAACCGCCGCGCGGCCGAACTGGGCATGACCCGGACGACTTTCGTCACCCCGAGCGGGCTTACCTACGGCAAAGGACCCCACGATACCACGAGCGCCCGCGATCTCGCCAAACTCGCCATCACTGTCAGCCAATTCCCCGAGGTCTTCCGCTTCACCAGCACGAAGCAGTACGTCTTCCGCCGTCCGGGCAAGCCCCTCGAGCTTCTCAACCATAACCACCTCCTCGGAAGCTTCCCCGGCTGCGATGGGTTGAAGACCGGCTGGACCAACGCCGCTAACGCCTCGATCGTGACTTCAGTGAAAACAGGCAACCTCCGGATCATCGCCGTTGTCCTGGGGTGCCAGAGCCCCGGCGGCGCCAAAGCCGAACAACGCCTCCGGGACGACCTGGCCGCGGGCCTGATGTCCCAAGGACTGCTTAAGCTAAAGCAGCTCGAAGCCGAGAAAGCCCTCCAGCTGGCCCGGCTCCCGAAGGTCAGTCCTGCGCCTAAAATTGCCATAAAGCCCAAGAAAGAAGTAGATTTCTGGGATTGGCTGGTGGATTTATTTAGCTTCTAACCCCCGTCAGGTGGGGGGTAGAAAGAAGTAGTGAACATTTGTTCATTTTGCTTGCAAGCGCCCCAGCCCTCGGCACCTTCCCTTACGCATACCCAACGCTATGTCCGCCAAATCCGAATCCACCGCTAAAGAAAAATCTGCCAACCAGGCAGCCGAGAAGAAGACCCTCGATCTGGCTCTCTCCGCCATCAACAAGCAGTATGGCGACGGCACCCTGATGCGCATGGGAGACGCGACCAAGATGCAGGTCTCGTCCGTCTCCACTGGCTCGGTCGCCATCGACCTTGCCTTGGGCGTCGGCGGCCTCCCCCGCGGCCGCATCGTCGAAATCTTCGGCCCGGAATCCTCCGGTAAGACGACCCTCTGTCTTTCCATCATCGCCGAGATCCAACGCCAGGGCGGTAACGCCGTCTTCGTGGACGTCGAACACGCCCTCGACCCTCGCTACTCCAAAATCGTCGGCGTGGACCTCGATAACCTCCTAGTCTCCCAGCCCGAATCCGGCGAAGACGCCCTCAACATCGTCGAAACCCTCATCCGCTCCGGCGCGATCGACGTGGTCGTCATCGACTCGGTCGCCGCCCTCGTCTCGAAGCAGGAACTCGACGGCCAAATGGGCGACGCAACCGTCGGCGTCCAGGCCCGTATGATGAGTCAGGCCATGCGCCGCCTCACGGCCGCCATCAGCCGCACCAATTGTATCTGCATCTTCACGAATCAGATCCGCGAAAAAATCGGCGTGATGTTCGGCAGCCCCGAGACCACCCCTGGCGGCCGCGCCTTGAAGTTCTTCTCGTCCGTCCGCATCGACATCCGTCGTATCGGCCAGATCAAGGAACCTTCCGGCAAGGTCATCGGCAATCGTACCAAGGTGAAGGTCGTGAAGAACAAGGTCGCCCCTCCCTTCACGGAGTGCGAGTTCGACATCATGTACACCGAAGGCATCTCCCGCTCGGGCTCCGTCCTCGATCTCGGTATCGAACACAAAATCCTCGAGAAGAAGGGCGCCTGGATCGCCTATAACGGTCAGCTCATCGGCCAGGGCCGTGAAGCCGCCAAAGAATACCTCATCAAGAACCCGAAAGTCCTGGAGGAAATCCAGAAGATCATCATGGAGAAGGTCCAGGTCGTCGGCGGAATGACCCTCGGCGTCG
>Ga0208966_1000806_pt1 | contig 9847 bp, 15 predicted proteins | sample GreLakmeHU45MSRF_FD_187701 | JGI IMG/M metagenome (GOLD analysis project Ga0208966, IMG submission 187701) | Freshwater lentic microbial communities from great Laurentian Lakes, MI, USA - Great Lakes metaG HU45MSRF (SPAdes) | ecosystem: Environmental > Aquatic > Freshwater > Lake | place: Great...
GGGTAGCGCCCTGCTCGTCGCCTATCTCTTTCGCTCTGAAACCTGGAGTTGGTACCTCGATCCCCTCGCTTCTTTGCTCGGAGTCCTCTTCATGGTCCACGCCGCTTGGTCCATGGCCTCTTCCTCTGTCGGCGACCTACTCGATGCCACAGTCGAAGAAACCACCCAGCTCAGAATTTTACGTCAGCTCGTCCTCCGACTCGATGATTACGAGCGCCTCCACAAAATCCGTGCACGTCGCTCCGGTCCCCGCCTCTATGTGGAAATTTTTCTCGAATTCGATCCTCTTCTTCTCATGGGCGAAGTCCAAAAACGTATCGACGCCATCCGCCAAGATCTCGAATCCAAAATTCCTGGCGCCGATGTCTCTATTCGACCCTCCACCACCTCGCCCAACTGACCCTTACTTCTTCGCCTCGCCAGTCAACCGCCCCCGAGTCAACCAGCCCGACTTCTCGTAATCCGCTAGTCCCAGCTCTAAACTAAACTTCGGCTTTATTTTCAAATCTCGCTCCGTCGCCGACATATCCGCTTCCGTGTGAGGCTGATAAAAAGGATAAGGACACTCAAAATACTCTGGCTGCAACTTCGTTCCCAAAACTCCATTCAATCCTTGCACCATCTCATTAAAACTGCGCGGTTGCCCCGATCCCGCATTCCAAACCCCGCTCTTACCCGCTTTCATCGCCGCCAAGGTGAAAGCGACAATGTCCTTCACATAAACAAAATCCCGCTTCTGCTCCCCCGCCGTAAAAACCCGTGGCCGCTTCCCCATCAGCATCTGCCCCGCCAAATGCCAAGCCATACTCGCCGGCACTCCCTTATGTCCCTCCCGCGGACCATAAACATTAAAATAACGTAACCCCGCGATCTTCCAGGAAGGTTCCTCCCCCTGCATTTTTTTTGCCAAATTCTCCAGCTGCACCTTAGAAAAAGCATAGGCATTGGCAGGAGCCAACGGATCCCCCACCCGATTTACCCCCGCCCGAATCCCGTAGGTTGCCGCGCTCGAAGCGTAGACCACCGGCGTTTTTTCAGGCCTCAAATACTCCAAAAGCCGCCGAAAACTCTCCACGTTATCGTGGGTCTGAATCTTTTGATCCAGCAAGGTCGTGTCGGTGATCGACCCCAAATGGAACATCGCCTCAGGCCTCTCCCCCTTAAACTGCCTCTCCCAATCCAACCGAGACAGGTCCGCCGCCACGAAATCGCCACGGAATCCTTCCAAATTCAAGAAAGAACCGCTACGTAAATCATCCATAACTGTCAGATCCGCAAGTGGATACTCCTCTTGCAACTGCATGACAAGATTCGATCCTATAAAACCAGCCCCGCCAGTAATCCATATCTTCTTCATAGTTTTTTACTATATAACGACAAAAAGCACTTCCCAAACTAAAAATTCGGCTCTAAAAGAATTTCTGGATTCGTAGCATGCAAACCAAGCACCAACTACCAGAGAACACCTTAGAAAAGGCCAAGAACCTCTTTCAAGCCTTTTGCCTAGCCGCGTTCTTCTCTTTTCTATCTCTCACTTATGCAGAAACGGAAATCACCTCTGCCTCCAGCACCCCATCGTCCAACTCCTCTTCAGACTCATCTTCTCTCACCTCTTCCGACCCAATAAACTCGTCCCTCTTCGGAGAAGATATCGTCACTTTTTCTGCGGAAACCGCTGGCCTCTGCTCCATCAACAATCCCAACGATTATATTTATCTTCCCCAACTCATCACCATCGGATGGCAACTCGATGAGATCAGCAACGAAGGTTGGAATCGTGGTAATACCGAGTTCCTCTTTAGCGGCATGTTCGCTCCCGTTGTTCAAGGACCCAATCCATGGTTCGCAGGTGGCCTCTTCGGACCCCGCTACAACTTTGTCCAAGAAGGCTGGCCCGCCGTTCCCTACCTCGAATCCCGTGTCGGCTTCATGTTCACTCACGCCACCGGTGCTTCCTACTCCCAAGGCCAAGACTTCTGCTTTAGCTTCACCATCGGATTCGGGGCTCGTTTTCCCATCGCAGATAAGTTCGCCATCAATCTGGGAGTCATGTACCAACACATTTCTAACGGCGGCCTCTCGGAACCAGGATCCCAAAACGTCGGCCTCGATTCCATCGGCCCAGTCCTCTCCGCCACTTACGCTTTCTAAGTATTTTCGGGCATCTCCTTGCCCCAACCCATGCCTGGTTTACCCTTCCCCACTCCAGTAACTTGTTAACAGATGGTGGCGAATTCTATAACCTACTGATTAGAAGTAATATAAGGTTCTAATTCGAGTCTGATTCGTACTTTCTAAACAAGTTATCCACATATCTAAAACCAACTCTTCCCATGCTCGAAACCCGTGATCTCCATAAGTCATACCAGACAGGTGAAGCCCGCGTGGACGCCTTGCGCGGCATCACTCTAAAAATTCTCTCAGGAGAAATCGTCGCCATCACCGGCCCCAGCGGCTGCGGCAAAAGCACTCTCCTCCATCTTCTCGGTGCTCTCGATATTCCCACCTCCGGTCAAGTCTACCTCGAAGGCCATCCCCTTCACACCCTCAACGACGACAAACTCACCGCACTCCGACGCCTGAAAATCGGCTTCATCTTCCAATTCTTTCACCTCCTACCCACTCTCACCGTCGAAGAAAACGTCCTTCTCCCTCTTCTTCTCTCCGGTCGCGTCAATCCCCTCGCCCGCATCCGTGCCCGAGAACTCCTCGCCGCCGTCCATCTTTCCGACCGCTCCCACCATCGGCCCCACCAACTCTCTGGCGGACAACTCCAACGCGCCGCCATCGCCCGCGCCCTCATCCACCAACCCTCCGTCCTTCTCGCCGACGAACCCACCGGTAATCTCGACTCCGCTTCCAGTGCCGCCGTCATCGATCTCATCACTCGCCTCGCTCGCAAAGAGAAAACCACCGTCCTTCTTGTCACTCACAGCGAGTCGGTCGCCTCCAGTGCGGACCGCCGAATCGCCCTCGTCGACGGTCGTATCCAATCCTAACTCTTGAACTGGCTCCACACCTTCCGCGTCTTTCTTGCCCACGGAGGTCGTGATTTTTTTCGACATAAAACCCTCTCTCTTCTCAACCTCACCGCCCTCGCCGTCGGCGTCGCCGCCATCGTCGCCATCCAAACCGTCAACGAAACCGCCCTCCGCTCCTTTCGCGCCTCCCTCGACCTCGTCGCGGGTCGACCCGACTTCACCATCGAAGGCCAAGGCTTTCGCCTCCCTGAAAAACTCATCCCCATCCTCCGCCAGGATCCCGCCATCCGCGAAGTCACCCCCACCCTCACCCTCGTCGCCTCCCTCCCCGCCCACTCGGGCGAATTTATCCATCTCATCGGCGTCGATCCCTTCTCCAATGCAGAACTTGTCACCTACCGTCTCGAAGACACTCTTCGTACCCCTGCCGATTCCATCGCCTTTGTCTCTATTCCCAACACCATCGCTCTCACCCGCCCCCTCGCCGATCGACTCCACCTCAAACTTGGCGATACTCTTCGCGCCGTTTCAGGCGGACACCAAGCCGATCTCCAAGTCCGCTTTCTTCTCGAACCTTCCCCCGACCTCATCGGGGCCGATGATCACCTCGCCATCGCCGATATCGCCACCGTCCAATCCTCCTTCGGACTCACAGGCCAAATCGACCGCATCGATGCCCTCCTTCTTCCGGATGCCACCGGCCAGATCACGTCCGCCCGAGCCGACCTCCTCACCCGCCTCACCCCCATCTGCCCGACAACGCTCGCGCCGGCTCTCCCGAGCGACGTGGCAATGAAGTGGAAAAAATGCTCGGCGCTTTCCAACTCAATCTCACCGCCCTTTCCCTCATCGCCCTTGTCGTCGGTATGTTTCTTGTCACCAACAGCGTCGCCGCCAACGTCGCCCGGCGTCGGTCCGAAATCGGTCTACTCCGCTCCCTCGGTCTCGATCGGCGCTCCGTCATCTTTCTTCTCGTGGCCGAATCCCTCCTTCTAGGACTCATGGGCTCCGCGCTCGGAATCTTCCTCGGCCTTCAGGTCGCTCGCACTCTTCTTCACTCTGTCGCCTCCACCATCACCTCCCACTATGTTCTTCTTTCCATGCAGGAAATTGTCGTCAATCCATCAAGCCTCCTCCTCGCAGGCCTTGCGGGACTTGTCGCCGCAGGACTCGCCGCCTGGTGGCCCGCCCGCGAAGCCTCCCTCGTCTCCCCTGTCGATGCCCTCCAACCAGGCAACTCAGCCGATCGCGTCTCCTCCCCCCGCTCCATCGCACCTCGCGCTACCCTGCTCTGCCTCCTTCTCACCCTCCTCTTCTCTGCTACCGCCCTTTACGGTCGGATTCCCCGCACCGGCTTCCTCGCCGCCCTTAGCATTCTTCTCGCAGCCGCCTTTCTCGCTCCCGCTCTCGGCCGACTCCTGACCCGACTCCCCTCATTGCCTTTTCCGTCCGCCATTCTCGCCCGCTCCGCCTTCACCCGCGGTCTCCACCGTCACGGACTCGCCGCCGCCGCTCTCTCCGTCGCCGTCGCCATGGCCATCGGCGTCACCATCATGGTCCACAGCTTCCGTGCCACCGTCGACCAGTGGATCGGCGAAAGCATCAAAGCCGACCTCTTTATCGCTCCCTCTACCAATCTCATCGCCGGAGCCCTCGAACCCCTCGATCCAGCTGCCGAAACTCTCGCCCTCGCCACTCCTGGCGTCCTTGCCGTCGGAACCTATCGCGAAATCCGCCTATTTATCGATGGTCTGCCCGCCAAACTCGCCGCTTGCAAACTGGACGTCCTCCGAATCCACAATCCCTTAACTTTTCTCTCCGCCCTCCCTGGCGATCCCTACGAACTTTGCCAAAAAGGGGACTACGCCATCATCTCGGAAAACTTTGCCCGCCGCCGCCAACTCCAACCTGGAAGCACACTCTCCCTTCCTACTCCCACCGGACTTCATCCCCTCCAGGTAGCCGCCATCTTCCGTGACTACACCTCCGAATCGGGTCTTCTCCTTCTCGACCGCACCACCTACCGGCGCCTCACCCAAGACCAAGGACTGACCAGCCTCGCCATCCACCTGCAACCCGGCGTTTCCGCCCAAACCGTGGGCGACTCAATTCGGGAACAACTCCGCCCCCACGGGGAATTTCTTGTCTACTCTCAAGCTGGTCTTCGAAACGAAGCTCTTCGCATCTTCGATCGTTCCTTTGCTATCACTGCTCTGCTCCGTACCTTGGCCATCGCTGTCGCTGCGCTCGGCGTCACTCTCTCCCTGACCGCACTGGGAATCGAACGCACTCGCGAAATCGGTATCCTTCGCGCCACTGGCGCTTCCCGCGGACAAATCCTCCGCACTATTATGACCGAATCCGCCTACCTCGGCGCCACCGGCATCACCCTCGGTCTCGTCACCGGCTTCGCCGTTGCCCTCATTCTCATGCAAGTCATCAACCGCGCTTTTTTTGGTTGGACGATCGACTGGTACACTCCTTACCCCTCTCTCTTTTATATCACCCTCGGCATGATCCTCGCCTGCCTCCTCGCCTCCCTCCCCCCAGCATGGCGCGCTTCCCGCCTTCCCCCTGCCGAAGCTTTGCGCTCTGAATAAAAAGCACATTGTTTCCATCTCCCCTTCGGCCTTCCTCACCTTTTTCTCGACAGGGGCATCACCATTCGATTCTTTCGCTTTTTTAAACTCCCAAAATCTCATCCTCCCGACATTCCTTGAATCCTCTCCCGCCCCAAGCCATCTTGCCATTGCGCATGGAGCAACCTTCTCCCACCCCCCCTTCGGCCATTAAATTACTCGCTGTTTGCGTATCCATTGTCCTCCTCGCCAGTGCCCTCGCTTCTCGAATTCAAACGTCTGGTGGCAAGGTCAAGGTAACCGGCATCTCTCTCCCTACCCAAAACGGCCAATGGGTTGCCGCTGACCTTTTCCGCCCCCTCTCCGCCACCAGCACCTCCCCCGCACCCGCTGTCATTGTCGTGCCAGGATTCCAACGCTCCAAAGAAACCCAAGCCAATATCTCCCTCGAACTCGCTCGCCGAGGCATCGTCGTCATCGCCATCGACCCCTATGCCCAAGGCTCCTCCAGTTCCTCCCTCAGCACCCGCTCCGCTACCGAGGAAGGCTACGGAATGTTTGCCGTCGTCGACTACCTTGCCAACACCCACAATCTTAATTACATCGATAAAACCCGTATCGGTGTCACCGGTCACTCCGCTGGAGGGAATGCCGCCCTCCAAGCCGCCTCCCACTTCGGAGCCGAAGCCACCCAGACCAGCACCCCAAGTAAAATCCACGCCGCTTACATCTCTGGCTATGTGCTTTCGCTCAAAAAGAAAATCCTTCGCGAGGTCCGCTCCAATCTCGGCCTCAGCTACGGGCTCTACGACGAAGGCGCCTTCCGCAATGAACGTAAAAGCGCCGATCTCCGTCAAGCCCCCGAAGCCCTCCGCTTCGTTAACTCAGCCCAGCCCAATGAACCGGACTTGACTACAATCGAAATCGATCACGACTACGGAGACGTCGCCGCCAGAAATCGTCGGATCGTCCATAACGAACCCGTCTTGCACCCCTTCCAGCCCTACAGCCTGATCGCCACCACCCACCAACTCGACTACTTCACCAAGGTTTTCGCCCTCCAAAATACGTTGGCAGGCGAAGACCAGGTCTGGTTTTGGAAAGAGCTCTTCTCCCTTTGCGCTCTTCTCGCTGCCTTCGTCGCCATCCTCCCACTCACCCAACTTCTTCTCCAACAAATCCCATATTTCCATAGCCTCGTTCACCCCATCCCTCCAGCCCCTCCCTCGCCCACAGGCTGGGCTCGCCTCACTTTCTGGATCCTACTCATCACTGGGGCTCTCATTGCATGCTTCTCCTACATTCCTCTGACGGAACTCTCGCAAAAACTATTCGTAGAGGCATCGGGTCGACAACAGACATGGTTTTTTCCTCAACGCATGAACAACGGAGTCATGCTCTGGGCTTTCACCAATGGACTCGTAGGCCTGACTCTTTTCTCCTTCGGTCATCGCCTCCAAGGCCAATCCTTCCGCCTCTCCTCTCTCGGCCTCGATTTTTCAATCGCAGAAATCACCCGATCCCTCCTTCTCGCCCTCCTTGTCTTCTTTTCCTTCTTTGGCCTCCTTTTCGTCGTCTACACCCTATTCCATGTCGATTACCGCTTCCTCTTTCTTGGAGTTCGTGTCTTCCAACCCGCCCTCCTCCTTCTCATGCTCGTCTATGCTCCCTTCTTTTTTGTCTTTTTTTTCTCCAACTCCCTTCGGGCCAATCGGGCTCTTCGCTTCGCCGAAACTCCGCCTTGGCGTAGTCTTCTGCTCGCAGGCGTGGCCAACTCCCTTGGTCTCTTTCTCATCCTTCTCGCCCAGTACGCCACCTTTGCCCGCACCGGCACCGTCCGTTGGACCGAAGGCTGGCTCTACGTAAACCTGCTCTTTGCCGTCGTCCCCATAATGTTCATCATGCCCTACTTCCACCGCTACATCTTCCTCATGACCGGGCGCACACTTCTCGGTCCCCTCATCACCGTCCTTATCTTCATCATGATCCTCCTCTCCAATACCGTCTGCTATTTTCCCATCTGACCTTACCCCCCGCTCGATACCCTTGATTCAAGTGCGACTCATCTACTACTCGTTCATCCTCGTCCTAGGCTCAAGCCTCATGGCCGCCGATCCCTGGACCCACGCCACCACCCCCTGGCCTTGGTCCTTTCCTCGTGATCACGGCTCTCATCCCGAATTTAAAACCGAATGGTGGTACCTGACCGGCAATCTCGACGACGAAAAAGGCAATCCCTACGGCTACGAACTCACCTTCTTCCGTCACGGTCTCCAACCCAAACCCACCCAACCCGACTCCGCCTGGTCGATCCGTGACATTTATTTCGCTCATCTCGCCATCACCGATGTTCAATCCCGGCGCTTTATCTTCTCCGAAAAACTCAGCCGCGGCGCCCTCGGAGAGGTAGAAATTTCCCAAAAAGATATGCAGGTCCGCATAGCCGACTGGTCCCTCCAGAGAAAACCCGACTCGACTCTCACCATGACCGCCTCCGATCCCGCCCTTGGGATCGGACTCGAGCTCTCCGCCACCCCCCTCAAACCTCTTACTCTTCAAGGGGAGAAAGGCCTAAGCCGAAAATCCGCCACTCCAGGCAACGCCAGCCACTACTACTCCTTCACCCGACTCCAAACTTCAGGCCAACTCACGATTGCCGGCAAAAAAATTCCCGTCCACGGCCTCTCTTGGTTCGATCATGAGTTTTCCACCAGTGCGCTTGGAGAAGACCAAGTCGGTTGGGACTGGTTCTGCCTCCAGTTCGATTCAGGCGACGAACTGATGCTCTATCGGATGCGTAACCCAGGCAATCAAACCGACCTTGCCTCCTCAGGAACCTGGATCCCCGCCAAAGGCCCCACCACCCCACTCCAATCTGCCGACTTCATCATCGTACCACTCGACGAGTGGAAAACCGCCAGCGGCGCCACCTATCCTTCTGGCTGGAAAATCTCCATCCCCTCCCTCCAAATTACAGGAGAAGTTCAGCCCCTCCTTCTCGATCAGGAACTCCGTCTGAAACGAACCGCCAATATCCGCTACTGGGAAGGCGCCTGCCGCTTCACCGGCACTCGGAACGGAAAACCCCTCTCCGGTCGCGGCTACACCGAACTCACCGGCTACGCGTCGCCCATCGGCCAAGGCATGAAAGAATAGTCACTTCCAGATCAAGCCCTTCGTAGCTCAGCGAGCTTGCCGAGACTGAGCAAAGGAGGGCCTCGCCCATCGGTCAAGGCATGAAAGAATAGAACTATTTAACTAAGACCAACCACACCAGCCCCAACCCAATCCGATACCAAGCAAACGGAATAAAAGTATTCGTTCGTACATACCCGATCAGCCAGCGCACCACGAAATACGCCGTCACCCCCGAAACCGCAAAACCCAGCCCCAAGTGCATCCACTCCTCTTGCCCAGGTAGGCCAGCCGACCTCAACTCCCTATAAAAGCTAAGCACACAAGCCGCCAACAACGTCGGGATCCCCAGTAAAAAAGAAAAGTCGGTCGCGGCCGATCTGGATAACCCTCCAAACATTCCCGCGAGTATCGTTGCGCCGGAGCGGGACGTTCCTGGAAAAATTGCCGCCAGTATCTGCGAGGCCCCAATCACCAGCGCCACAACCCAGCCCGGATCATCCTTTCCTTGGTGATGGCGAAGCCACCACTCCGCAGCCCAGATCAGAACCCCGCCCACCAAAAGAGTCCACGCAATCGGTCGCGGATCTGCTGGCAACCGTAACCCCATCTTAGCCGCCACTAATCCCAGTCCCGCCGTCAGAAAAAAAGCCGCACCTAATTTCATCAGGTACCTTTTCCCCTCCAGCCCCATCTCCCCCACCACCATCCCTCTCAACTTCGGCGCATAGATCAAAAGGACCGCCAACAGTGCCCCCGATTGAATGCCTACGTTAAAAAGCTCACTTCTCTTAACCTCGAAAAGATGTTCTGCCAGAAGGAGATGCCCAGTAGATGATATCGGCAAGAACTCAGTTACCCCTTCAATTAAGCCCAAGATAATAGTGATCAACCACTCGTGCACCGACCCCTTTTACCAACTCTTCTTCCAGGAAAAAGCCCTGAAATAATACCTTGCCGAGAACCTGCCAATAGAATACTCTAAAACCTTGGTCAAGGTTCGATGATACGAGTTCGAGCGAGGAAACAGATAGAGTCCGGTAGGTTCCAACCCACCTTGTGGCCCGTTGTTCGGGCTCACGCCGAGCAACGCCGTCAGCCAGTAGCCACTAAGGAAACATAAATACAATGGAAACCAGACTATATGTGGGG
>Ga0208966_1000807_pt1 | contig 9840 bp, 8 predicted proteins | sample GreLakmeHU45MSRF_FD_187701 | JGI IMG/M metagenome (GOLD analysis project Ga0208966, IMG submission 187701) | Freshwater lentic microbial communities from great Laurentian Lakes, MI, USA - Great Lakes metaG HU45MSRF (SPAdes) | ecosystem: Environmental > Aquatic > Freshwater > Lake | place: Great...
TTATTTAAAATGTCATACCCAATGAGGTTGGAGCATAAAAATAAAATTAAAGATCCAATAAAGTAAGCACCATAAAACGCAGAACCAATCAATTGAGATTCAAATTGACTTAGGTTGAAATGGGTTTTAGCAAAAGGGATAAAAATACTATTGGAGGCGGCAATAAATCCCCAAAAGAAGAATACGAGTACTAGGGTACTTAATGCACCTGTGTTGGTTGGTTGTTTGGTTTGGCTCATAAAATTCGTTAGTTTAATCGGTTATCGTTTTTCGATTGTGTAAAATACTTAAAATAATAATTGAATGTTCACTTTGGGCAAATCAATCATTAAATATTTTATTGATATATAAGGATATTTATAGTAAATTTTAAAATTCAATAAACTTTCATAAATGATAGTTTTACATATAACCGCAGCGTGATATCCTATGTCGAAGGCAGGGGGATTGGGAGGTGTTGTTGGGACTTTGCCTAAGTATCAAAAAACATGGGTAATGAACAATAGGGCATTCTTACACTACAATTACCTGCATTATCTGCAATCGCTTTAAAATAAATGCTTTATAATTGTATTGATTTCAATACCTTATCAGGTATAATCACATATTTCATTGAGTTTTCCACAAAAATTTGTTTTAGGATAAAGTTCATAATTAGGTAACATTAACCTGTGACCTTTGTATAATTAATCCAACTCGATAAAAACATTACCTTATGAAATCAAACAACAAAGCAATGTTATATGAAGCCGTTTCGGAATTCATACAATTGCACGCCTTTGATCATTTGTTAGACAATGAATTAGCGCAGTTAAAATCCTTAATAAATCAATGGTCACAAGCTATTGATATTAATGAAATGAAAGAGCTTACTGAAAAACTAGTTCCTTTTTTAAGTAAAGCAAACTTTTTTGTAGAATCAATTTCTCCTGCAGCCATTCAATTGTGGTTTTATGCATTGTCCTACAATGAAATTCCTATTGGAAATATGATGCAAGGTTTTAGTAATTCAAATGAATTAGCATAAAAACTATTTGATTGAATTAGTATAAAAGGGTTTAAAATAATAACGCCCCTCGAAAAATCGAAGGGCGTTATTATTTATAGTGAAACGTATATTTTTGACTACTTATAATTAATTATAACAAACTTTTCTTTAATGCAGTTTTACCTTCTCCAATTTTAAAACCATTGTGGTACACTTCAACTTTGTATTCCCCTTCCGTAAATTTATTGGATTGTTTAAAATCGTAGCTCACAGGCAATGCAACATTTTGTTCATATACCACGGAAAGTTTATTTGCATAACTACGTGCGCCATCTTCTCTGGTATTAAAATTGCCGCCATCGCCAATCGCTTTTCCGTCTGGACCCGTAATGCAAACATATAATTCCTGTGTACCTGAAGGGGTGATTTTGTTTTTATCAATCATAAACGCCAAACGAATCAAGTTGGCTCTTTTAGCTGTTGCCGTAGCTCTTTCACTGCCATTACTTTTAATACGGATCGCTTGGATGGTAAAAGCAGCAGCATGAAGGGTTGAACCAATGTCCTGCAGCCGCTCTTTTTCCTTTTTAGTTGAATTGAGGTTGGACGACAAGCTTGAATTTTGGGTGGTTAATTCCTGATTTTGGGCATTCAATTGCTTGTTTTCTTCTTGTGCTTTACCTAAATCAGCTAGTAAGTTATTTACCTTGCCATTTAATTCTGAAATCATTGATTTTGCCTCGCCTAATTCCTTATCCGTCGCTTCTTTTTTCCTTAAAATATTACTAATATTCATTTTAAGCTTTTGGATAGCCACTGATTTCTCCTGTAATTCACCTTGTAAACCAGTATTTTCCTGGTTCAAAGAGTCCACTTTTGCAGAAGCAGCGATGAAGTCCGCTTGAATACTATTTTTTGTACTATCTAAAACGGCTACCTCGGCGGTATAATTGGTAATAATTTCCGTTTTTGTATTATTGGTATTAACAAAATAAATCCAAGAGCCAATTAAGGCGATTATTAATACTACAATAGAAATTTTACTTCCGTTATTACTTGTTTCGTTACTCATAAAATGATTATTTAATTGACCGCAAAGGTAGAATAATAATAAACAATTTGTGGAATGTAATTACAAAAACTTGCTAATAGGTCGTTAAATTAATTTTATATTTGCTCATGCCCACTTCAAAAATTATTGCCAATTGGAAAAATAAGGTGTTTGATGCCGTTTATTGGCTCGAAGGGGAGGAGCCGTATTATATTGACCAAGTGGTCAATTATGCGGAACATCATTTACTTTCTGAGGCGGATCAATCCTTTAATTTGACTGTTTTTTATGGCAAGGATGCTGATTGGGCGCAGGTCATTAATGCTTGCAAAAGATATCCAGTGAATGCGGAAAAGCAAGTGGTTATTTTAAAGGAAGCGCAGCACATGGGGCAAATCGAAAAGTTAGAATCTTATATCGAGAAGCCTTTGTCCTCCACTATTTTAGTGATTGCTTACAAAGATAAAAATGTAGATGGTCGTAAAAATTTTGGGAAATTACTCAAAACAAAATCCATTTTTATAGCTACTAAAAAAATGTATGACAATAAATTACCAGAATGGGTGGGTGCATTTGTTTCAGAAAAAGGTTTTCAAATTTCAACCAAGGCCATTCAAATTATTGTGGATCATATTGGGAATGATATTAGTCGTATTCAAAATGAAATAGACAAGTTGGTCGTAAATTTGGGCGATCGAAAAAAAATCACGGAAGATGATATTGAAAAATACATTGGCATTAGTAAGGAATACAATGCATTTGAATTTCAAGACGCCATTGCGCAGCGAAATTTTTCAAAAGCAATACGCATGATTCAATATTTTGAATCCAATAACAAAGCGGCACCTATACAATTAATACTACCCACATTGTATTCTTTTTTTAGTAAGCTGTATGCGGTATATGGCTTGGGAAGTAGGGATGAGAAAACAATTATGAGTGAAGTGGGTGCTAACTTTTTTTCAGTTAAAAATTTATTAATTGCTGCGCGTAACTATCCTGCGGGTAAAGTGCAACATATACTAATTCTTATACAAGAATATAACTTAAGGGTATTAGGGATTAATGATGCAGACAATACAGATGGGGACTTGCTCAAGGAATTGGTCGTAAAAATTATGGATCCCGCCCTTATGGATATTGCTGTAAAATAGTCATCGCCGTTTGTTTATCTAAATGCAATTGGTTTTTTAGTGCATCTAATCCACTAAATTTCACTTCCCCTCTGATAAATTCATAAACGGATACCGTGATGGTATTTTCATAAATATCTGCATCAAAATTGAAAATATGAACTTCAATTACTTTCTTTGGTATTTTCATAAATATCTGCATCAAAATTGAAAATATGAACTTCAATTACTTTCTTTTGTCCATCAACGGTTGGGCGAATACCAATATTCATCATCCCGTCGTATACTTTTTCACCGAAACAATTACCATGCACTCTAACTGCATATACACCATTCGCAGGTATTAATTTTTCTTCATTTAAAATATGCAAATTTGCGGTGGGATAACCAATGGTGCGACCAATTTGATTCCCTCTTACAATGAATCCATCAAAAAAGTAAGGGTAGCCTAATAGTTGATTTGCTTTAATGCTATTTTGTTCAAGTAGATAATTTCGAATCAGGGTTGAACTTATAATTTCACCATTCACTAACTGCTCATTGATTTCTTTCACATTAAAATGATGTGTTTTCCCAAGGGATTCTAATAATTCAAAATTTCCCATCCTGCCTTTGCCAAAATGATGATCATACCCAACAATAATGGTATGGGGATTAAAATGGGCTACTAAAAAATCCAGGACATATTCCCCAGCAGTCAAATTGGAAAAAAGATAATCAAAATTGACTACCACCAAGTGGTCAATATTGGCTTTTTCAAGTAATTGAATGCGTTCGTCTAAGCAAGTGAGTTGTTTAATTTCACCTGGGATAGAGGAGATAATTTTACGGGGGTGTGGGTGGAATGTAATAATCACGCTTTCCCCAGCTACTTGTTGGGCAATTTCCTTGATTCTTTTAATAATTTGGAGGTGTCCAGTATGAACACCATCAAATGCCCCTGTTGTAATAACAGCGTTTTTAAAAGGGGGTAATTGTTTTAAATCGTAATGAACCTTCATCTATTATTGCTAAATATGGCACAAATGTAAAACAATTGTACCTTTGTGCCATAAACCAATTTTCATCAATGTCATTGTATGCCCAACGCGGGGTTTCCGCTCAAAAGGAAGAAGTTCATGCAGCTATCCAACATTTAGACCAGGGATTGTATCCAAACGCATTTTGTAAGTTGTATGCCGACTATTTGGGGGGTCAATCTGATTATATCAATATTATGCATGCGGATGGTGCTGGAACCAAAAGCATCTTGGCATATATCTATTGGAAGGAAACTGGGGACGCAAGTGTTTGGAAGGGTATAGCGCAGGATGCGATTGCTATGAATTTAGATGATTTATTATGTGTGGGTATTTATGATCAAATATTATTTTCATCTACCATTGATCGAAATAAATTAGTCATTACGGGAGAGGTGTTAAGTGTTTTAATTAATGGTACGCAGGACTTTTTTACTACTTTAAAAAACTTTGGTGTAAATATTGAATTTTTAGGGGGTGAAACTGCGGATGTGGGGGATGTGGTTAGAACCATTGCGGTGAATGGAACAATGACGGCTAGATGGCCTAAATCAAAATTAATCACCAACGATTTAATTGCGCCAGGACAAGTGATTGTTGGGTTTTCAAGTCACGGTAAAGCAAGTTATGAAACTGATTATAATAGCGGCTTAGGAAGTAATGGTTTAACCAGTGCGCGACATGATGTTTTAAGTAAGGAATATGCAACAAAGTATCCGGAAACTTTTGAGCCAACCCTGAATGATCAAGTGGTGTATATAGGAAAGAATATGGTAACAGATATGTTGGAAATTCCAGGCTTTGGTTTGGTATCTGTTGGAAAATTATTGTTAAGCCCAACGCGTACTTACGCCCCGCTGGTAAAAGCAATTTTAACGGAACATTTCGAGGCGATTAAAGGCATGATTCATTGTAGCGGTGGAGGGCAAACAAAGTGTATGAAATATTTGCCAGGAAACATGCGTATTATAAAAGATAATTTAATGGAGCCGCCACCCATCTTTAAATTAATTCAGGAAAATTCAGGAGCAAATACCAAAGAAATGTACCAGGTATTTAATATGGGCCATCGATTGGAAATTTTCACTGATTCAGCATCTGCAGCTGCATTAATCGAAATTGCTAAAACCTTTAATATTGAAGCGCAAGTGATTGGTCGTGTGGAATCAGCATCAAGCAAAGAGTTAGTTTTAGCAGGAAGTTTTGGAAAGGAAGTATTTAGCTATTAATTTTATATAAATACAATAAATTTAAAAGTTAAAGGCATCAATTATCTTACACAAATTAGTACATCATGAGTGAAATTGTAGTTCAGTTGGAACATGTGAATATTTATCAAAGTGGTAATTTGATTTTGCAAGAAGTAAATTTTGAAGTGCAAAAGGGTGAATTTGTTTATTTGGTAGGTAAAACCGGAACCGGGAAAAGTAGTTTACTGAAAACTTTATATGGTGAAATAACGCTTACCGAAGGGCAGGGTAAAGTGGTGGGATTTGATTTAAAGGAAATGGATTGGAAAAAACTCCCATTTTTAAGAAGGAATCTAGGGATCGTTTTTCAAGATTTTCAATTATTGACGGATCGCAATGTGCATGAAAATTTGAGATTTGTTCTAAAGGCCACAGGATGGCAGGATGAGCAATTGATCAACCAAAAGATTAATGATGTATTAGCCAAGGTAGGGCTTCAAAATAAAGGCTTTAAAATGACTTTTGAGATGAGTGGGGGCGAACAGCAAAGGGTGGACATTGCTAGGGCCTTGCTTAATTCTCCTAAATTAATACTGGCAGATGAGCCAACGGGCAGTTTAGACCCGGAAACCAGTGATGAAATCATGCAGATTTTGTTCCAAATTGCCAAGGAAGATGGCACTGCGATTGTGATGGCTACCCACGATTTTATGGTCGTGAATAAGTTTCCTTCCCGTACCCTGACAACCGAGGGAGGCAGGCTGGTTGCAAAGGCCTAAATTTTCTCCACTAATTGTACACAAAACCCCCTTTTTGACTTGAATTCTTGACTCTTTTTCTTATGTTCGCAATCATAAAAAAGTAGAAAACAAGTGAGACTAAAGTCATTAGAAATCAAGGGGTTCAAGAGCTTTGCTGACAAAACAATTGTAAGTTTTGATGATGGGATAACTGGTATTATCGGACCGAATGGTTGTGGTAAGAGTAATATCATTGATAGCATAAGATGGGTCATTGGAGAACAGAAAATTTCAGCACTCCGTAGTGAGAATTTAGATTCTTTGGTTTTTAACGGAAGTAAAACCAGAAGTGCAAGTAGTATGGCCGAAGTAAGTTTGACTTTTGAAAATACAAAAAATTTATTACCAACAGAATTTAATAATGTAACTGTAACGCGTCGTTTTTATAAAAATGGCGAGAGTGAATACAGGTTAAATGATGTGGCTTGTCGTTTAAAAGATATTCATAATTTATTTATGGATACTGGGGTGAGTACAGATAGTTATGCAATTATAGAATTAGCAATGGTGGATGATATTATCAAGGATAAGGATAATAGTCGACGTCGGATGTTAGAGCAGGCAGCTGGAATTACGATTTATAAAACGCGAAAAAAAGAAGCTAAAAACAAATTAGATGCCACTGAGCAGGATTTGGCAAGGATTGAAGATTTGATATTTGAAATCAACAATCAATTAAAAACTTTAGAAAATCAAGCGAAAAAAGCCGAGAAATATTTTGAAATTAAGAAGGACTATAAGGATACTGCCATTGAGTTAGCTAAAGCAGCATTGGAGGGCTTTAATATAACTTACAAAGACTTAAATGAACAACAGGATGCAGAAACGGATAAAAAGTTTGAATTAGAAGCGGCTATTGCTTTGGAAGAGGCTGCGCTTGAGCAAGAGCGCATAGGTTTTATTGAAAAGGAGAAGCATTTGCAAACCATGCAGCATGCGTTTAATGATTTATTGCAAAACTTACGTTCAAAGGAAAATGATAAAAATTTAGCAGCACAACGACTTGATTATTTAAACGATAAAGAAAAATCTTTACAAGAATTTTTAGAAAGAGCGGAAGGACAATTAAAAACAATTGGTGACTCCATTGAATACACCAAGTTGCAGGTAGTGGATGAGGAAAAAGTATTTCAAGATTTTAAAGCAAGGGTTGAGCAATCCCAACTTGAATTAACCAATAAGCGAACTGATTTTGATGATCAAAGATCGGTGTTGGATAATTTAAGACAACAATACCAACAAATTCAACGCAACCAATTTGATGCAGAGAAAAAAGTAGCCGTTGCTGATACTTCTATTCAAAATATACAAAGATCACAACATCAGTTGGAGGAGGAGCAAGGACAAAGGGTGATACAAATTGAAACCATAACGGTACAGCTAGCAGAAAAAGAAGCTGCATTGGCTTCCAATAAAGCACATTTGGCTGAATTGCATTTGCAACATGATAATGCTAAGGCGGGTATTTTTGAAACCCAGGAGCAATTAGAAAAGTTAAGAGCTCAATTGGCCGATGAAACAAGAATTTTAGATGCCAAAAAGAATGAGTACGATTTATTGAAAAGTTTAGTGGACTCCATGGAAGGATATCCTGATAGCGTTAAATTTTTACATAAAAATACAGGGTGGAATCATAGTGCACCCATTTTATCCGACATTTTATATGTTAAGGAAGAATATCGCACAGCCGTTGAAAATGTATTAGAGCCTTATTTGAACTATTATGTTGTTAATAATTTACAAGAAGGCTTGCAGGCAATTCAATTGTTAGATGAAAATAAAAAAGGGAAGGCTAACTTCTTTTTGCTTGATCAATTAAAAGGATTAAGTGCAGTAGCGGCACCTGCAAATACCATTGCTGCATTGTCGGTGTTGGAAGTGGATAGTAAATATGCATCATTGGCAAGTCAATTGTTGGGTAATGTGTTTATTGCTGAAAATGAGCAAGCTTTACAAACAGAGTTTGACGGAATCCTTTTAGAAAAAACAGGTAAGTACGTTAAAGGGAAGTATACCTTGACTGGCGGAAGTGTAGGAATTTTTGAAGGTAAAAAAATTGGCCGTGCAAAAAATCTAGAAAAATTATTAGCCGACATTCAATCACAAGAAAAAATCGTGAATGAATTAAAGGAAAAAATTCAAGTGAAGCATAATGCTGTTTTAGAATTTAACGAATTGTTGAAGGAGAATGAAATTAGAGCTATTGAGCAATTGGTGAACACTTTAATCAATGAAGTATTTGCAAATAAAAATAGGTTAGAAAATTTACAATTAGCCCAAACTTCTGCTGCGACTAAGCTGAAAGAATTTGAGGAAAAATTACAATTTGAACATACTGCAATAGCAGATACAAGAATTGCTTTTGAAGCTTTAAATAGTTCCTTACAGGAAACACAAACTAAATTAGAAGCCATTGAGTTGGCTTATCAAGCAGCTGAGCAAGCCTATCATTTAGCATCTGGTGAGTTTAATGAGATGAATTTGCAATTGACGAAGCAGCAAAGTAAAATTGAAGCTTTACAACAGGAAGTTTTATTCAAGGAAAATCAATTGAATGATTTACATGCGCAAATTCAAACAAATAGTGTACAATTAACGGAAGCTTCAGCAGCTATTATTGAAAGTAGCGACCAATTAACTTCATTACAAGAAGGTTTGGTTGCATCTATTAGAATTAAGGAAGAAGAAGAATTAAAATTAAATGAAGCAGACCAAACTTATTATAAGTTAAGAAATGATTTACAGGAAAAGGAAAGTGCATTGAGACACTTGGTGAAATCAAAGGAATTGGTAGATCAATTAATTAATGAGATTAAGGATAAGTTGAATAACTTAAAATTACAATTAGCTGGAACTAAGGAGCGTTTGAACGTTGAGTTTAAAGTTGAAATTGAGGATATCTTAGATGAAGGTCGTTTAACAGACACTTCTTTAGATGAATTACAAGCCAATACAGACAGAATGAAAAAGCGTCTGGAAAATATGGGTGAAGTAAATCCAACTGCCATTGAAGCGTATACTGAAATGAAAAAGAGATATGATTTCATTGTAGAACAAAAGAATGACTTGGTCACTGCTAAGGATAGCTTAATGTTGACGATCCAGGAAGTAGAAGCGACTGCAAATCAGGCTTTTTTGGCGACTTACAATACAGCGCGTGAAAACTTCCAAAAAGTATTTAAAGCACTATTTACAGAAGAAGATTCTTGTGATTTGATATTGGTTGATCCAGATAATTTAGCGGAAACTGCGGTTGAAATTGTAGCACGTCCTAAAGGTAAAAAACCATCTTCCATTAGTCAATTGAGTGGAGGAGAGCGTACATTAACAGCAACAGCTATGTTGTTCGCTATATACTTAATCAAGCCAGCTCCATTCTGTATTTTGGATGAGGTGGATGCACCATTAGATGATGCGAATGTGGGCAAGTTTACACAGATGATTAAAAAGTTCAGTGACAACTCACAGTTTATTATTGTAACGCACAACAAACAAACCATGAGTGCAGTGGATGTTATTTATGGCGTTACCATGCAGGAGCCTGGGGTAAGTAAATTAGTTCCTGTGGACTTTAGAAGTTTGAATAACTAGTTACGCTCGTTTAAAATAATTAAAAGGGGTTGCTTCAAAATGAATGCGCCCCTTTTTTAAATTCAAAA
>Ga0208966_1000811_pt1 | contig 9823 bp, 4 predicted proteins | sample GreLakmeHU45MSRF_FD_187701 | JGI IMG/M metagenome (GOLD analysis project Ga0208966, IMG submission 187701) | Freshwater lentic microbial communities from great Laurentian Lakes, MI, USA - Great Lakes metaG HU45MSRF (SPAdes) | ecosystem: Environmental > Aquatic > Freshwater > Lake | place: Great...
AACCTATGTTTCTTATATCAAAGGCAATAACCCTTTTAGCTTTGCCATTCGTCTGCCACCCAGTACAAGAGACGAGTCTTATGTTAAATTCCTAGCAGACGTGCCACCTTTAACCCTCGCCAATAAACCCTTAGAGACCGCCGAGAAAGATTGGCTAAAATGGATCCCTGACGGACTGGTCGTCTCCCCATTAGGCTCTATGCAAATTGCCGCCCTTCAAGAAAAGCGCGCGAAGAAATTATCGTCTGCCACCCAACGTCAGATGAATATTTGTGTCTATCAAAAGCATCTAGGTAAAGAGAAATACGTTTATCAAGAGGGTGAAGAGGGGCTCACCGCCATCCTACGCTTATCCGATGAGTTAGAACCAAATCAATACCATTATCAGAATCCACGCCAGCCACTCTTTGATCCGGCTTTCGGCGAGCTTCCCAACTTTGCCTGTAAATTAGATACCCTCAGTCGTATTCTGGAAAAGTCGCGTGGTGTCGTGCTTATCTATAGCATGTTCGTCTGGGGTGGCATTCTACCGGCCGCATTCATGTTGGAACACATGGGCTTTTCACGTTATAAAGAACGCGATTTCTTGAAAATGGACAATAAAGTAAAGCAATCTGTAAAATACACCGACATTAAGAAACCCGCTTACTGTATTCTATCCAGTGAGAGCGAGAAACGCATTATGGGTAGCACGCATATAGACGATTTATTAAAGGATATTAATTCTCCTGAAAATAAGAATGGTGAAAAGGTCAAGGTCATTCTGATTTCACCTGTTGCAGGAGAAGGTCTTTCCTTCAAGAACATTCGGGAAATGCATGTCTTAGATCCCTGGTATCATTTAAACAATCAGGAACAGGCCATTGGTCGCGCCATTCGTAATTGCTCGCATTCTTCGTTACCTTTGGAAGAGCGCAATGTTACTGTCTTTCTGCATACCACGGTCTATCCAGACAATAAAAAAGAGACCTCTGACCTACACGCCTATCGTTTGGCATCCATTAAATACCAGCATATTCAGAAGGTGGATAAAATTATCAAAGAAAATGCCCTGGACTGCCATCTAATGAAACACATTAATCACTACCCAACGAACTTATTTCCCTTTAAAGTCATTCTCCATACTTCCAGAGGCCAGCAATTACCGTATCAATATGGTGATACCGATGAGGAGCAGATTCAATGCAAGACAACTCGTTATAGATTACAGGATACCCGCTCTCTGCGCGAAGAAAACTATGTGGCATTTGTGCCCACCTTACAGCAGAAGTTGAGAAAACAATTAGAGAGAAATTATAAAGACCCTCAACTGCAACTGGTGTCCTATAGCTACGATGAACTGCTGGCTTTAATCCACCCCGATAAGGCTATTTCCACGAGCGTCTTAGAAGAGACCCTCTTCCCTTACCGTTTATGGGACAATAAGGTGCTTATCTATCATTATGATAAATTTATAATTAGTGCATTTGATAAAAAGATACCCTATACGAATCGGCTACAGCTACAAGAGAAGACCAAAGAAGAGGTGCGCCCGGTGGAAACCTGCGCCATCAAACAAATCTTTGAACAGTTGGACAAAGAAGACCCTCTCATTGCAACCTTAAAGATTTTCCAATCGCTGGATTCTCAATGTTGGAATAAATTTGCAGAGGAAATGGTGCAGACCGCCACCGCCAAGCTATCTCCTAAATTATTAAATGCACTCAGCCTATTGGAAGCACAGGGAGCATTTATTACACAACGTGAGGTCAAAACGAATATGCCTTCTAAATACAGTGGCTACGTAGATTTATTTGCAGAAGAAGACAAGTGGGTAGCTTACCTTTGGGACGAGAGTGAGGAGGATTATCGTGAAACCACTAAGACAGAAAATGCACGTATTATTGCGAATCGGAAACACCATCCTTTCACGAATCCCTCTAAAATGCGTATTACCGACACGATTGGCTTTGTCCAACGTTATAAGAATTCCAAAGAACCAAATAGCCCTTATCGCTTCCAGTTCAAACTAGGGTTTAACAATGAAGCAGGAAAGCGTTCTGGTGTTGTATGTGAAACATTAAAGAAGCCTCAAATTCAAGAAGAGTTGAACAAGCTGGTTGGTGCGACGATTGTGCCGAAGGCGAACGTTTCTCAGTTATGCTTTAATGTAATGCTGGAGCTATTGAAGAAAGGGCGTATGTGGTTTCCGGTCATGTATAAAAAATGATTTAATAATAGGTATAATATATTAAAGGAGAAATGCTGTTTGTTCCCATTAAATTCAAGACAACGGTGCAATTGTATCCGGTGGAATTGGATGCGAAATACCAAGAGCGTATTCTAGAGAAGCTACGGGAAGAATACGAGGGTATTTGCACAAAATATGGATATATCAAACCAGAGTCCCTTGAAATCATCAAGCGTTCTTGTGGTAATCTACAAAAGGCTTACTTTAATGGGGTCATTCGCTTTGAGGTATTGTGTCGGGCAGAGGTGTGTAACCCTGTTCAGAACAGTATCGTAGAGGCCACTGTTAAGAACAAGAACCAACTAGGTATTCTCGCGGAGAGCTATATTGAGTTTGAGAAACAGCTTACACCCATTCTAGATATTATTGTGCCAATCAAATCGGCCGGTATCATTTCCCAGGTCAATTTGGACCAAATCCAGATTGGAGAGGTCATTCATATTGAGGTCATGGGAAAGAAATACCAGATGCGCGATCGCAAGATTTCTATTATTGGTCGTGTCGTCATTCCGGAAGAGAAACACATTGAACATGTGGTCACGGAAGAAGAGGAGGTAGAGCCAGGTCTGGAAGAGGAAGAATACATTGAATTGGAAGAGGACGATAAAGATGGGGGAAAGAAAGAGGGTGGTGCGGAAGACGAAGAAGAGGAGGACGAAGACGAAGGCGATTATCTAGAAGGCGGTGAAGACGATTTTGAAGAAGACTTTGATGAAGATGGTGCTGGCGATGATTACGCTGGGGAGGGAGGCGATTATGAGTAATGCAAATGGCTTAAACGTTATAGAGCATAATACACATATAATGACGTATGAGCGCTGCCGTAAAATAGAGTTTCTTATTAAAAACCTTAGCTCCACACAAATAGAGGAGTTGTTCAAAATATTTCAACGCAATAAATGCCAATATACGGTCAATAACAATGGGGTATTTTTGAATTTATCGTGGTTGGAAGAGCCGATTCTCTGTGATATAGAGCATTTTGTCGCTTTTTGTCTAGAATCCAAACAGGCATTGGATAAGTATGAAGCCATTTATCAGCACCTTAATCAGAGTTTTCATGATACCATTACGCCCTTGGACGGTGAAGTGTTAGATACGGATGCCAATACCAATAACAATAACAATAACAATAAAGAGAATGGACTCATAGATAAAGATTCGGATGTCTTGGAAATAACAGAGGAACAATGTGATACCATTATGGTGAATACGGATATCAAACGGATCATTTCTCGTATATCTTCTAGTATGAAATTCTATCTGTTTAAGAAGAAGTTCTCAAAAAATATGATTCCTGGAAACTTGACGCATGTGAATGAACGTCTAATGAAGGAGGCGGTTATGCTATAACGTCTCGTAAGGAGGCGGTTATGCTATAAGCCCCATTATCGTAACTGGATTGGCTGCCGGCACCACTCTAAATTCAACGGTAATATTAGATAGCAGCTGACGGAGTATTTCTATATTGGGTTGCACATCCATATCGTTGAGAATCGCGGGGATATTCTTATATATAGATGCTACTGCGAAATAGAGCATATTATTGATAAATTCTCCATCTATATTAACGAGTTTCATCATTTGAAAGAATTCTCTAAAGGGCGCAATGGCATCGTATTGAATCAAAATAGAAGTGCCATCGTATATGATATCTATTGTATCGGAATGATCTCCCACACCTTCACCAAATCGGATCAACGATTTTACGACAAAACTACCTTCTGGATTAGCGAATGATTTATAAGGTGTAATATGGTAAGGTCTGTCAATCATGATTCCAAGTGGATTTGGCTTATTTGCATAGATTAACTGTAAATCAAGCCCAGTGGTTCGCAATACATCGTTCGTTTGTGGAAAAGGCGTATCTTTTAATGCGACCGAATAATGACGTCTAAAGATGGGAGCAAAGCGTAGAGAACCCGTATTATAGATTTGGTCAGTGATCATATGATTTGTAACACGCTTATAGTATTTTTCTTTTTTAATAGTTGTTTTCCAATACATCATAAAGGTAATGTAGGTAATACGAAGCAGGGATTGAAATGTGGGCACTTGCACAGTATAAGGGCCATTCCAACTATCTTTGTAGATAGTCTCAATCTGAATAGAAGGTGGCCAATTTCCTTTTTGTAGATTAATAAGTAGCGTAATGTTAAAGATAGGTTCATTGATTTGTATGGGTTCAAAGACGAATTTAAAGGCGAAATCTTCTCTATGTGATTGGCGTCCTATTCTGGGGTAATTTGGTGCCAATACGGCTTTAAACCGTGTCCCATCTATCATACATTCGTAATCGTAATAAGGGGCAGGATGTGGCTCACCCTCCGCAGGGGGCACCTCGGGACGTTTATGCAGTTTAATCTGATAATGATTCGCCAGATAATCGTTTAAAATTCTATTATGTATTGTAGTTAATCTTTTTCTAATTAATTTATCTTTTTTATTATTTTCTAATTTATCTTCATTGATTAAATCCAATAGTTTTTTTGAGGAGAGTCCATCTAGTATTTTGTTAAATACCAGTGAAGAGGTATTGTCTAACCTACTTATAAATGACGAAAACGAATCATCCAGAGCCAGCGCTTCTTTAACTTCTTGGCTCTGACGTTTGACTGGTGGTAATTCTAATTGAATAGGCACCTCTTCTTTGACGAGAGGTTCTTGGGGACTCCGTCTAGGAGTTATTGGAACGCTACTTACAGTGGGCCGACTTGGACCCGGCTTTGCCGTAGGAGCACGTTTGGATGTAGCTATAGCTCTCTTTTTACGACAGTCTGTTTCTTTTTTATTAAATAGTTTTAATTCTTCAGAACCATCATTTAGATAACCGAATTTGGATTCAAATTGACGTAATGCGGATTTATCCCCACTCTGTTTCGGATATTTATCAAAGAAATCCTGACAATTTAATTTCGCCACTTTTTCTATCGCTTTCATAATTATATCTATTGTTAATACAGATAAAATTTGACATCTTACATAAACAGATAGCTATATTTATCATTAGAAGCAACCATGACTACGACACTGGAAGCATATATTCAGAAACTGCCCCAAAATAACAATACACCAATTGATTATCCCGCAAAATGGGAGCAATCCGCTCACTATCGGGTAAAGGAGCCAATCCTGAAGAAGATTGAGCGGATATATCTGCCTTTTGCGCCCGCCACGGCCTCTGGCGCACAGAAGTCACACCTCTCTCATAATGATAGCCTTTGGGCGGTGCTTTGTAGCTATGTAGATGAAAACTATAGTCTAACTCCTAGATCTTATCAAATAGAAAGTCGTCGCTACCTTATCAGTAAGCTAAAAGAGTTTATGACACAACCAGATGTGCGCCGACTTTTTACTGGACGTCGTATGTATCCACTGCTACAATTGCTAGACCATCCCCGGTGTGAATGCACCAAGAACCATTATAAGGGCATTGGCTTTCTATTCTCCTATTTGCTGAACCGCATCGTGCATATTGAGGGAGAGGTGATTCAGTATGGTGCGGTCCCAGCGGAAGCACGACCCATTTTCCTCCTAAGAAATCCGAAGGGAATTTGGTATGATGAGGCAGATAAAAAATGATGTTCTTTATTAAAGAAAACTTGTTATAATAATACAGGAATGAATGTCTCCAGAGAAAATGTTCTTCGCATATTTGAAGAACAGGAGGAACATCTAAGAAAAGAAGACCCTTGGCATTGGAAGGTTCAGGTCGCCGCACCAGACCGCTCTTGGACATCTAAAGACGTTGAAATATGGATGAAACAATTAAATTCATACAAAGACCTTGAGTTTAACATGGAACAAGATATTCTGGAAGTGGAAACCGTAGATGGTCACATTATCCTCAACGTCAATGGTATCCAACATATCTCAGAATACTGTCAAAACGAATACTTTGAAACGGTGCCACATGAGTGGAAAGAGCGTATGGTTCTTTCGGAGCGCGCCATCCATAAACACTACTCTATTGATATCAACAGTACGCTCTATACGGAGCGCACCATTGAGTTGGACGAATCCACGCTGCAGTGGCTAGATATTCCCAAGGTCTATCGCCAATATAAGCGTATGTCGTATCGTCATAAGCAAGGGTTCTTTATCGTATTTGAATATCTACGTGAAAACCCTGAATCTTATGCCGCTATGCGTGACGCAGATCTCGCTAGCCAACAATCCTCTATCCAGGTCTATCTCCAGTTTAACCATACCGTAGATCCACCCACCAACCGTATTATGTTTCTAATTCAGAATCTATTTTTCATGATGAAAGAAATCACCCAAGACCCCTATCTGCTTACCATTGAGGAACAAAAGAGCATTATACAAAAATACCATCGCCTGATTAATTCGGTGCGGGAACTCAACCGATATGAAAAACAAGCACCTTCTAATTATTTCCTCGCACCTAAACCTAGCACCCTGGAAAAGAAAAATCTCGTGGATCCCGACGTTACCTATGGTGTCGTGAGCATTCAGCGTAATTATGCGGTAACCGATAAAGCCGATGGCGAACGCATGCTGCTCTATGTAGATGAGCAAGGAGACGTCTATCTCATTAACAATACCTTCAATGTGCGTAAAACCGGTATCACGGTCACTTCCAATAACCTACATCAGTCGCTCTTTGACGGGGAGTATATTCCAAAATATATGCTACACGATGGCAGTGACAAAGACATCTTTGCCATCTTTGATGTGTATTACCTGAACCAAGAGAGTGTGATGAATCTACCGCTCATGAGCTTGGAAGGCGGCAAACCCAATCGGTATATGAAAATGCAGCTCTCTATTCAAGCAGATTATTGGGATACCGAGGACTCTTCTTTCCAAGTAGAAATGAAAGAGCATTACCACGCCAATGGCAAGGAAATCTTCCAAAAATGCAAGGATATTCTAGAAAATAAGAAACGCCGTTATGAGATTGATGGCCTAATCTTCACCCCCATTGATCTACCCGTCTTTGGCTATTACCCCAATCAGTTTAAGAAGCTTACTGGCAAGAGTGTCTCGTGGGATCGTGTGCTAAAATGGAAGCCGGCTGATCAAAACACCATTGATTTCCTCGTGAAAGAACAGGAAGAATTTTTCGTGGATACGCAAACCAACAAACGCTACAAACGTTTCAAGCTATTTACAGGATACAACGCCTCGCAATGGGAGGACATTCCCGTTTGGAAAGGTGTCCAAACCGCCTTTTACAAAGATAAGAGCCTCATGAAAGACGAAGAATACCAAGCCAAAGCATTCAAGCCAATTGAAAACTATAGCGCCTCCGTAAGCGTCGCCTTTGTCCCTGTCAATGCCGCGGGACAAGCGGTGACCGAAGATCGCAGCATTATTACAGACAATATGATTGTTGAATTCGCATATGACCTCACTGGTAAGGGACATCCTTCTATGAGATGGAAAGCCAATCGCCTGCGTGAGGATAAAACGCGTTCGCTACGGATGACAGGTAATATCAGTAAAACGGCAAATGACCTTAGTGTTGCTAATAGCATTTGGCACAATATTCACGACCCAGTCACCTATGAGCATATTATTGGCCAGTTCTCTGTCAATCCAGACCAGATTCCCACTGATATTGAAGAGCGCCTACTGGGAACAAACGATGTGTATTATGCCCGTGATATCCCTCGCAATCACATGTTGTCGGTGCATATGTTGAACTTCCACAACTATGGCATTAAATCCTATCTCTATTCCCGCCCAGAATATAAAGATAGTATTCTAGAACTGGCGTGTGGTATGGCAGGCGATCTACCCCGTTGGCGTGACAACCGGTATAACTTTATCCTTGGCATAGATCTGGTTAAAAATAACATTGAGAGCCCCCAAGGTTCGTATGGCCGCTATCTCTATCAACGCAATGAGTTTATGAAAAAGCAACGCAACGTTCAACGTCTGCATTACCCACAGGCAATCTTCCTAATAGGTGATTGTTCGCTCCCACTGGAATCGGGTGCCGCCGCTAAAGGCAAAGATTACGATTCCGAAGCCCTCCTCAAGCTCTTGTATATGGGTAAAGTCACTGAGAAATATAGTTTCCTCAACCAATACCGCATTCCAGGTCGCGCCTCTCGTAAATTTGATGTGGTCTCTTGCCAGTTCGCTATCCACTATTTCTTCAAATCCCAAGACCGGCTGGAAGGATTCCTACGCAATGTCAGCTTTAATCTGCGCCCGAATGGTAAGTTCATTACCACCTTTATGGACGGACAAAAGGTACATCAGCTGATTAACAAAGAAGGTCATGCCAAGGGTGTCAAAGAGGGCAATACCGTCTGGTGTATTCAAAAACAATACAAGTCTTTTACCAAGGCCAACGTCTATGGTCGCATGATTGACGTATATCTGGAAAACACCAACCACTTTATTCCAGAATACCTAGTGCACTTTGATTACCTAAAAGAGAAGGCCAAAGAGTATAACCTTGAAGTTGTGGAAGAAGGGTTCTTTAGTGATACCTACCAAATGTTGAAAACCCGCATGGACGAGAATGACCCTACGCGTAACAAGTTCCTAGACACTGCCCTGCGTGCCCTGAGCAATGACCCAGAGCAGACGCGCTTTAGTTTCCTAAATCGTTGGGCTATCTTTCGCAAGGTGGAAGAACAAAATTAAACTATTATATAGCTGTGAAAAATAGAGTATGATGGAAGTGTTCGGTTTATTTTTATTTTATTTTGTCTTATTCAAATATGGAGAAGATCGCTTCGTGCATCAAAGAAAGAGGTAACTGGGGTTCTGCCCTTACCAAAGAGCTAAGATTTGATTCAGAACTATACAATCCCGATAAGGTTAGAGCTTTATTGGCCAGCGCTTCGCCAAAATTACATACCCTTGTTCAGAAGATTAAAGAGCTGGATGCGAAAGATATGAAAGAGCATGGACGGGTCTATAAGCATTTTATTTATTCGGATATTAAGTCGGGCTATGGTGCCAAACTAATTGCGTCTATTCTCCAAGCGCATGATTTTGAACATGCCTATCGTCTGAAAAAGACCACCCGTGGTATGTCCTTTGCCCTGGATTTAAAAAAGAAAGATGCCTTTAAAACCTTTGCCATTCTTACTTCTGTCGCTTTCTTTGAAAAGCCCATTGGTGTTACCTTTCGCCGGGAATTATTAAAGACATTTAATGACCGGCCCAGTAATATCTATGGCGAGAAGATTCGCATTATGGTGCTAGACTCTGGCTTTCGTGAAGGTCTAGATTTATTTGATATCAAGTATGTGCATGTGGTTGAACCCATTACTACCTTGAATGACCAGAAGCAAGCCGTTGGTCGTGCTACGCGTTTCTGTGGGCAAAAAGGTCTAAAATTTGACCCTGTGCGTGGTTGGCCACTGCATGTATTTCGTTATGAGACAACTGTCCCAGCAGAAATCAAAGAGTATTTAGAGAAACAGCTTCCAGATATTGCCCCCGCCGACGATTTCTTCCAACTGTTTTTAAAATTCAGCAATATTGATCCTAAGAAGATTGCCTTTTCCAATGAATTAGAGCGTGTTGCGATTGATAACGCCGTGGATAAAGAATATACCAAAGCGCTGCATGAATTCAAAGTTGCCGGTGGTGGCGGAGGCC
>Ga0208966_1000814_pt1 | contig 9797 bp, 13 predicted proteins | sample GreLakmeHU45MSRF_FD_187701 | JGI IMG/M metagenome (GOLD analysis project Ga0208966, IMG submission 187701) | Freshwater lentic microbial communities from great Laurentian Lakes, MI, USA - Great Lakes metaG HU45MSRF (SPAdes) | ecosystem: Environmental > Aquatic > Freshwater > Lake | place: Great...
ATTAGTCAATAATATTTAATTCATTTTTGATATCAACATCAGATAACTTTGTTTTTCCTTCGTATTTATAGGCTAATTTTTCTTCTAATAATATTTCAGAAAAACTTTTTGTTACATCTTTATAAATATATGCCAAAGTTCTACCATATTTAATTGTCTAAAATCTTCTTTACTCATTATTATTAGTAAATAATAAATTACTTAAATCATTTTTTAGTTTATACATGCAAAAATAAAAATATATATCACAACATATAATTATATAATTTACATCATATTACATTTATTATAAATTCCAATATTTACTGGAATGCTTATATATTATTTTTGTCGGACGCGGTATCTCTGTGAAGTCATAGTTCCCTTGAAAAGTAAACACGCAGATATTCCATAGAGTAGCATATAAACCCATTCTTATCTGTATAAATATAACTAAAACTTCTCTCGCACAAAGGGGTTCTAACACGCTTCTTATCGTCATCGCCATTATTTTTAATCTCATTCAACCATTCAATATAAACCTATTTTTTCCATCTTACTTTTTATATAATTCAAGTTTTGACAAACCATTATTACGCTTGGTAGTCATACTGGTTGATGACATTTTTGCTTGTTGTTTGCTTTGTTATAATTTATTAATAACAAATATCATTTTTTTAAATATATAATATTCTCAAAAGATAAATTTTAGTAACCCTATATAAATAACATACGTGAAGATTTATAAAAAATTATAATATATAAATGATATAATATTTATAATATAATATGACTGATTTAAAAACATATTCATTAGATGAACTTATTGATATTTGCAAGACTAATAATATTCCCTATATAGGCACTAAAAAGAAACCTTATACAGCAACAACTCTAATTAAAATCATAAAGGCAAGTAGAATAAAAAATAATGGGATTAATGATGATATTGTTATCCCTACTACACCATTATCATCTATCAATACAACATCAAATAAATTAAATATGATAGATTTATTTGCTGGAACAGGTGCTTTTAGTTTAGCATTTAATTCAACAAATGCAGTAAATATAGTATTCAGTAATGATATGTGTATGGCATCTAAAACAATATATGATGAAAACTTTGATCATAAACTTACACTTAAAAATTTAAATGAAATTAATGTAGAAGATATACCATCACATGATATATTAACTGGTGGTTTTCCTTGCCAGCCATTCAGTATTGCTGGACATCAAGAAGGATTTAAAGATGAGCGTTCAAATGTTTTTTGGAAAATTCTATCTATTATAGATTATCATCAACCTAGATGTGTTATATTAGAGAATGTTAAAAATATATTATCGCATGACCAAGGTAATACATTTAATACAATAAAATGTAATCTTGAAAATAGAGGATATCATATTTGTTTTAAGGTTCTAAATACTTCAGATATTACAGGTATCCCGCAACATAGAGAGCGTATCTATATTGTTTGCTTAAAATCTAAAAATGTATTTGATAAGTTTAATTTAGATTTTCCTAAAATTGAAAAAAAATTAACATCTTCCTTTTTAGAAGATGATGTACCGGATAAGTATTACTATACTGATAAATCAAGCACTTGGACTCTTGTAAAAAGTAATGTAGTTAAAAAAGATACTATATATCAATATAGAAGAGTTTATGTAAGAGAGAATAAGAGTAGCGAATGTCCGACATTAACTGCAAATATGGGAAGCGGTGGTCATAATGTTCCTATTATACTAGATAATAAAGGAGCACGCAAATTAACACCTCGTGAATGTTTTAACTTTCAAGGGTTCCCATTATCATATATATTACCAAATCTATGCGATTCAAATCTTTACAAACTAGCAGGAAATGCGGTTTCTGTTCCAGTTGTAAATCTAATTGCTCATAGAATTATTCCTTTACTTCTTGAGGAATAAATATATCTTCAAATATTCCTTCATATACCTTTTTACAGTATGGTTCTATTTGAGGTTTTAATGCTTCCCATGTTATACGTGGGCGTCGACCTTGTTTTGTTTGGTCTTCAAATGTTTGCAATTTGCTTACCTTTATATTTTTCCATTCATCAGATGTTCTTTTTAATGATACTTTATACAATATAAAATTATCAATCAACCATTTACGCGCATCAAGAAAATATATAACATCCCATTCAGAAGATGGTGTAAATGAAGGAGGTCCATTGCTTGTAAAACATTTACATTCTTGCTTTCCTTCTTTTAGTGATTGTAAATCGCCTTCCTTGCAATTCCATCTAGAAGTTGTATCATGTAGTTTATTATGAATGATAAATTTTACAATATTCTCACTAATATCTTCTGGAATAGATGGTAATCTTACTTTAACTCCTATTTCACGCGTAGTATTTATTCTCCCTAATACATATGTTTTATGTAAGTTATATTGTTCTATCAATAATTCTTTAGTATAAGTGTCTTGGTTCATAATTTTTTTTACAAGTGGTTCAACTTTTATACTCTGTTTATGGCAAATGCGCATATTGTGCCCCGCTCGCTTACATATAGAACAGAGCATATTTGATTTATCAAAGTAACAAAGATAAATCAATATATATGCTTTTTTGCTGAACTGTGTTGTTATCATCTAACTTTAATAATCATTTTTACAATAATTATTAAAATTATATATTATAATACCATTTATTATTTAAGTTTTGAACAACATTATTATTATTTCCTCTATATAAAATAATCCAATATGAACAATTACCAGAACCACAAATAATATATTTACATTTTGACATTATAATAGTTATAGCGAGATAATATTTAGAAAATACAGGATTTTTATCTTTCATAATTAAATCCACTGTGCTATTACATTTAGGAACATGTCTGATTTCATCATTAAAATAAAATGAATTGTTAGGAAATCTTTCACTTATAAAATTTATGAATTCCGTTTCATCACTTTGATTTAGAACCTATTTAGTGAATGAGTTTAGGACATCTAAACTATGCAATTGTTGCCATCTTGAGATATCACCATTTATGATAAGACAAAGTCATAAACCAAATGATATCAAAGTTAATAAAAAAATAACTATTAATGGATTACTTTCTCATCAAGAGGATAAGCAGAAATGCGAGATAATTCATAATAGAGATAAGAACGCTGTTCAAAATATGTTAAATATTGTAAAGAGTATATTTACAATAGGAAGAAGACCGGACATATTTACGAGAATTCATACATAGTACACGCTATGTAATAACCAAATTTTTACTACTTTTAGATATTTTTGCTGTTAAATCGGCATTTTAAATGTCCAAAGGTGTAAAAACCATTACTAAGTTCACCTTATATACTATTATCTATTATTATTTATTTCATTTAACATAACCAATTGATAGTCCATAAAATATATAATCATGTAATTCAAAAAATTATGGATTTCATGAAATAATGTTGATATGATAATTTTACACCTTTGTAGTTGTGTATAAATATAGCTAAGTCTTATTTCATAATAGCAGTTAGTGATGCATGGGATTTATAGTTAGTTAATTCAAAATCTTCATATACTAGGGTTTCAATCCATCTTATTTTTTCACATACAGACAAAGATATTTTAGGCGCTTCCTTTTTAATGATAACTTTAGGGAGGGCATATATTTCATTATCTACTTGCTTATTTACTTGTGACAGATGTTCTTCATAAATATGGGCATCGCATATAGATAAAGATATTTCATATGCTTCTATATGAAGAACGTATGCTAATATTTGAGTTAATAATGCTGTGCTTGCAATATTAAAAGGTAAACCTAAAAATAAATCGGAACTTCTTAATGTCATATGACAGGAGAGACCTTTTGAACTTCTATTAAATATATATAATATATGACAAGGAGGTAATGCCATTTTTTTAAGGTCAATAGGGTTCCATGCAGATAATACAGCACGTCTGCTATTATTGTCTTTTGATAATTCTTCTAAGACATATTTAAGTTGATCAATACCTGTATTTTCAATATCGCTATCACTGTCTGTGTAAATATAATTATCGCTACATGTTTCTGAGTCTGTGTCAGTATCTGTATCGGTGACAACTGATGTATCCCTATCTATATAATTATTACCATATTCTTTTCCAAACTTTCTCCATTGCCAACCATACACAGGTCCTAATTCGCCTTCAGGATAATCAAGGCCTATACTATCCAAATATTCACGAGACGAGTTTCCATCCCATATATATATTTTTTTAGATTTTAATTCATTTGCATTTGTCGAACCTCTTAAAAACCATAGAAGTTCCTCTACAATACCACGAAAGAATACCTTTTTTGTGGTAATTAGAGGAAATGATGTATTTATATCTTTAAAATTAATCATGCAACCAAAAATAGAAATTACATAACCATTACGCGTCTTCTTTTTTTCTCCATTTGTCGAAGCATCTTTTAATAAATCAATATATCCAATCTCACTATTGTAATACATATTTGTATTATATATATAATACTATATTTATATATGTTAAAAAATAATATATCACTAAATACATAATACTAGAACGAATAAACAAATACATTATCTCATATTTTTGAGATTTATACAATTATTATCAAGGAGTTTCTGATAATTATTCCCACATATACAATCATCCCCGCAGATTGTGTAAAAACTCACATTCGTCTTCTTTGTTTTGATATTGCGTTTTTCCTTTAATTTATTAAATAAAAACTCCTTATATATGAATATATAATTAATTTCTGTTGAAATATTATTTCTAATACTATTCATTATTTACTATTCTTACTATATTATATAGTAATATATATCAATTTTTTATATAAGTATTTAGTTTTTTAATAAAAGTATGTCTATAACATATGAGATGTCTGATGAAGGGGGTTGGTGCCCAATATCATAGAATAGTTGGAATGTTAGGAATCGCAAAAAACATGATTTAAAATTTATACATAAAAAAATTACTGTAGGACATAATTATGATAATGACCCACAGTGGAATGAAAAATGGGATGAAATATTTAATATTAAATCAATAAAATCAATTGTAGAAATTGATGATGAAAATACTAGAACGAATAAACAAATTGTTAATTTAGGTCATCATGCTTCAATTGATGATATTAATATGATAAAAAAAAATCAAGATAATATATATTCATTAATAGTACCATATGATATTATATTTCCTGCATCAAAAATATATTATGACATTATTAAAAACGATATAAGAGATGCTTATAATAATAAATCACAAACTTTTCTTTAAGGTAATACATTTGAAATACGATCCTCGAAATTTAGATACTTGGGAGTATGGATTAAATATATAGAATATAATGTTCAATAATTATTTATTTCCATATATATAAAATATAAAAATTGATAATATAAAATATATAAATTGATAATATAAAATATATAAATTGATAATATAAAATATATAAATTATCAATCTAAATAATGTATTACAAAATTATCTTAAACAACAAAGCACATAACATCGCTGAATGTATATATGGAAAGATAAAAGACATTAAAAGTAATAATAAGAATTGGTTAATTAATAATACAAATGGGTATATTTTCAATCATTTAGAACTGCCGATGTATAATAAGGAAGATTTAGAAAAAGTAATATATGAATATGGAATTCAAAAAGCAATCGAAAAATTTGTAATAAATAAAAAATATTATGAAAATATTATTACACTAGTTGACAATGATGAAAGCAATATATATTTAGGAATAGCCTATTATATAATAAGTGAATCATTTGAATTTATGTCATTTGAATATTGAAATTAGCATAGGATGTTTATAAGATAATTATATCTAATTTTATTGTTTCCATTTTTTACCACAAATTAAGCAATTCATAAATAAAGTAGATGCTTCGTCGCCTGAACGTGTCTGTAACTCATAATAACTAACCTTCTTACTTTTACAACGAGAACATTTAATCATATCAGACATAGGCACCAATTTAATTTCATAAGCTGCTTTTAAGCGCAATTGATTACGCTCATCAATTTCCTTCCATCTTTCAGGAAAGATGTCTTTGGATTGCATATATGGAAGCATATGAGGATGGAATTCTTTTTTATTTACCATTCTATCATATAATTTTTCATTACCTATATAACTATCTATCTTAATATTTGAATAAATGCTTCTAGCAATATTAGAATATATCTCTAAAAACATAGAACATTTCCAAGATAATTGTATTTTTGAATTATTAGCATAATCGATTGTCGCATTAAATATACCAACCTCTAAATCATTAACTTCTAATTCTGAGATATGCAAGTTTGCCATAACTAATTCTTTAAAATCCTCACGTATCTGATGTTTATTATATCTATTTATAGTATCTTGTTGATTTTTATTATCTTCATTTATTTTTATAAATTTATCTATCTCTGTTGCTAAATCATAATACACATATTCATTTGTCATATTCAAATTATTATATTAGTCTATGCAATATTTTATATCATTTTTTACATATATTATATAAATTTATAAAAAAAATGATATAATGCTATTTACATTATCAATATAATAAATAGCATAGAAATGAATATAAACTTAACTGATTTTATAACTGATGATGTAAATATTATAGAATTCTTTTTATGCAAAGACCTCACAGAAGATGATGTTATTAATGTTACAATAGATAATGATATTGAAAGTATAGTTGAGCGAAAATATAAAAAATACAAAGAAGAAAAATATAAATCTTACCATCATAAAGATAAGGCATATACTTATGAACTATCTAATGATAATCAATATGTATCTTCAAAAATTGTTGTAAAATCTAAATATGTTATATATAATAATTGTAAATCAAACCTATATATATTATCATCAAAGATTGATAAGTTCCCTCAGTATATTTTCCCGTGCACAAATGATATTGATTATATTTCAACATATTCAATAAAAGAATACAAAATTAATAATAGAATATCATTACTGATAAGATACGACTATTTAAATTATGACGATAAACAATCACCGACAAAGACATTTTACATAGAATACAGGCATTCGTCTAATGTAGAAGTTGATAAAATAAATGATTATATAAATAACATAATTAATACCTATATAGATTGCTAGTAAATATAATGTTATTTTTCTATTATTTATAAATAAAAAATGATATATATATATATGTATTAAATTAATATATATAAATATCAATTACTAAATTATCATAATGTTTGATACACCAACGATGCCGGTAACAATTGCTAATATTAATTTGGCAGATTTTGCAGTATTTGCAGATATGTATAATGATACTGGAGAAAAATGGAATATTTGCGTAGATGAAAATAATAATCATAATGATAATGATGATGCTTTGAAAGATTACTATGATGCTTATTGTTCTTATCTTGTATCTCGCAAATTTAATATGGATACTATTAAAACATATCGAAAGAATGCTATTATTGACTTCTATATTACACAAAATAATATTGATACTTCTTTAAGGTCTGTATTAGACAAGTATTATATTGCAAATGTTAGAGATACATTTAATAAAAAATTAAATCCACCACCTTGTTTCTTCCATGAAGTAAGAATGGCGAAGAAACAAGAGGCAAACCAAGAAAAAAGAGATGTCGAAACAGATGATGTAGCACAACACTATATTAATCTCAAAAATATGTATAAAACTGTTTATGAAGAAATAAATAATGTTCATAATTTGAATGATAATAATAATATTCAAAGCGATTACAACGACGATTTGGAAAGTAATAATGATAAATATTTTGATTACGACGAAGAATACTATAATATTTATGATAGTGATTATTATACAGATAATGAATATTATAGCGACACCTATTCAGATGATTACGACAACAACGAATACTAAGTATTTATAATACTTTTATAATACTTTTATAATACTTTTATAATACTTTTCAACGTATATTATATATGTATTTTATATTTTTTATTTATAAAAAATTATATAAACATATGATAATATATGTAATCATAAAGTAATAAATAATGCCTCCCACATCTTCAAAAAAACAACCTGCGCAACCTGTGCAACCTGTGCAAGTATTGCAAGTATCTCAATCAGTTTCACCCGAAACTCAACATTCTGAACCCGCTTCTAAAAAGAAGAAAGCGGTTGTATCATCTATCAGTTATGATGCTACTAGTGTGGTAACACCTGTTCCTGTTGTTCGAACCACTCCAGTAGTTGTTCCTCATACTGTACCAGTAACTACTGTTGATGCTACACCAGTAGCAGTAGAACCCGTAGCAGATAATGTCTTGTCAACTATTATTGACAAAGTTAATTCTCTAGCTGCAAATATTAAAGATATTCAAGCAAATCTCAAAGTCCTAAGCAAGGAATATGACAAGCAACAAAAAATTATTGAGAAGGCGCAGAAGAAACGCCAGAATGCTAAAAACTCGCCATCCGGTTTTGCTAAACCTAACAAAATCTCTGATGAACTATGTGATTTTATTGGTGTTCCTCACGGAACTGAGAAATCACGCACCGATATCACAAGATTTATTAATGCCTATGTAAAAGAGCATAATCTAAATAAACCTGAGAATAAGCGCTTTATTCTACCTGATACTAAACTTAAGAAGATTCTGAATGTTGGAGATAGCGAAGAAATTAATTATTTTATCCTTCAAAAACTAATCTCACATCATTTTCCTGCAAGTGCTAGCAAGATTGCTGCCAAAGTTGCGGTTGCGGTTGCAGTTGCAGTTTAAATATTAAATCATGTTAATGCAGGTATATATTACTATTTTTTATAAATTATTTTTTACTAAAATAATTTAAAATTACACTAAATAATTATCAAAATTAAAATAATCAATATTAATCAGGAGGCGTATATGAATAATAATAAAAATAATATACCAAGTAATATACCAAATAATATACCAACTGTTGATTATTATAATGACCTTAAAAAAATAAAAAAAGAATTAGACGAAAAAATATACAAGCAACTTTCTAAAGATGAGAGTTTTAGTGAAATGTTAGATAACATTAAGAATAATTTTATAAATAATAATTTAACTATTGTTGAAGATAATTTATCTAAATCAGATTTAACAAATTACAAAAGTTTTAATGGTAAACTTATTAATATATTAGAAATTATAGAAAATATATTAAAAGATTTTACATGTTTACATATAAACAAAATAGATGAAAAAATTTTTGATGAAATTAATAAACAAGATAATGTAGGTGTTATACTTGCTGAAGGAAAAAATAAGGAAGTATCTATTAGAATAACACCTGAAACATTAAATACTAATATAATTAAATATATATTAGATAAAAAACTATCAAACAATAATGAAAATAAACCTGATGTGGAAAAGATTTATGGATACATATTAACATTAAAATATTATAGTAATATATTAAGAAATAATGATGAACGCGGGGTATTGTTAGATAAGGAAATTAAGAAATTAGACGATGATATTACATCAATAAAATCAGATATAGTCAACAAAAAGAAACGAATAGTTCAAAATGAAGATAATGTTGTAAAAGAAATAAACCTCCCTGAATTATTAACTGAGAGCCAAGGTAAACTTAAAAAATATCACGAAGAATATAAAAATTTTTACAAAGAATTATGTAGTTATTTAAGAATATATATATATGAAATTTTTGAAATTGTTAGAGTTTGTGAAGAAAAATTAAATAATGATGCAAAAGATCCTTCTAAAAAAGAAGGTCCTAAAAAACTTAAAAAAGAAAAATTAAATA